>JAEEGL015246241.1_pt1 | contig 14283 bp, 8 predicted proteins | sample 9134231 | NCBI WGS metagenome assembly JAEEGL01 (sample SAMN16246548, study PRJNA631951) | gut metagenome | biome: gut microbiome; feature: rumen; material: fiber-attached | host: Bos | place: Iran: Karaj | collected 2018-10 | reverse complement strand
GTCGCCCAGGATGGCAGCCACCTGCTCGTTATGCTCGCGGCGCAGCATGAACTCCACGTCGTGAAAGGCCTGCTGGGCCAGCAGCGTCAGGGCTTCCTTTGAGACCTTCACGATCTCCTTGCCCTCGAATTCGGAAAGGGTTACGCCTTCCTTCGTCAGAAGGCGGTACTCGGTTTTGTCTTCGCCCAGCTGGAACATCGGGGCGTACTTGAAATCGGTCATATCTGTTAGTGTTATGAGTTTATGAGTCGGCTTCGTAGTGTTGGAACAGGAAGTCGTTGTAGGGATATTTCTGGACGTGTAGCTCGCGGACGCGATTGTAGAGCGTGGTGCGCAGTTCGTCGATGTTCTGTCGTTCGCGTGCGCTGATGAAGAGGCAGTCGCCTCCGAGCTTCGCCATCCACGTGTTCATGAGGTCGGGCAGCGACATGTTCTCGCGCGTGGCGGGTGTCAGGTCGTCCTCGTCCTTGGGCGTGAAGGTGTAGGCATCGATCTTGTTGAAGATGATCATCGATGGCTTGTCGGCGCAGCCGAGGTCAGCCAGCGTCTTATCGACGACGCGTATCTGCTCCTCGAAGTCGGGGTGGCTGATATCGACGACGTGAACGAGCAAGTCGGCTTCGCGCACTTCGTCGAGCGTGCTCTTGAACGATTCGATGAGGTCGGTGGGCAACTTGCGGATGAAACCTACGGTGTCCGAAAGCAGGAAGGGCAGGTTGTCGATGATGACCTTGCGCACGGTGGTGTCGAGCGTGGCAAAGAGTTTGTTCTCGGCGAACACCTCGCTCTTGGCGAGGAGGTTCATGAGTGTCGATTTGCCTACGTTGGTGTAGCCTACGAGTGCCACGCGTATCATGCGTCCTCGGTTGCTGCGTTGCGTGCTCTTCTGTCGGTCGATGTCGGCCAGTCGTTGCTTGAGCAAGCTCATTCGGTTAAGGATGATACGGCGGTCCATCTCCAGCTGTGTCTCACCTGGTCCGCGCAGGCCTACGCTCCCCTTGCCGCCTCCCGATCCGGAGCCGCCGCCCTGACGCTCGAGGTGCGTCCACAGGCGCTGCAGGCGCGGCAGCATATATCGGTACTGCGCCAGCTCCACCTGCGTCTTGGCGTTGGCCGTCTGGGCGCGCATGGCGAAGATGTCGAGGATGAGGCTCGTGCGGTCGAGGATCTTCACTTTCAGCACCTGCTCGATATTGCGGAGCTGCTTGGCGCTGAGCTCGTCGTCGAAGATGACCATTCCCACTTCGCGCTCGGCATCCTCTTCTGCCACGATGAAAGCGCGGATTTCGTCGAGCTTACCCTTGCCCACGTAGGTCACCTGATTGGGACCGCCCACACGCTGTGTGAAGCGTTTCACGGTGATGGCCCCTGCCGTGGTGGCGAGGAACTCCAGCTCGTCGAGGTATTCGGTGGTCTTACGCTCGTCCTGCTCGGGGGTGATCAGACCCACGAGAACCGCTGTTTCAGCTTGTGCCTCAGTGATAACGAACTCTTTCACTTAACTTGAATAACGAGGTACTTGCTGGCGCTCCAGAACTTCTCGGGGGCGGTGATGCGCAGGACATACTGTCCCTTGACGTCCTTGGTGAGGGTGTAGCTGCCGGCGGGGTGGTTGGTGAGCAGTTCGGCACTCTTGCTGTAGAGCTTGATCTCCTTGTCGATGCGTGTGTCGATTTTGGTGAAGTAGTCCCTGTTGAAGTCGCTGCTCTTGAGCACGTCACCCTTCTGCAGGATCTTCTGCTCCTTGAGCTCCGCCTTGGTGCCGAAGACGAACCATGCAGTGTGGAGGTCTTTGTCCTGTGTGTCGATGGTTTCCTGCTTCTGCTGGTTGTCGGCCTTGAGGTTGCTCACGTCCTCGCTGAGGGAGTTGATCTGTTCGCCCTGTTCGGCAATCTGTACGTCCTTCTCAGCCAGCTGTGCCTCCATCTCCTGTATGCGCTTGGTCTGCTCTTCGAGCTGTGAGGACAGGTTCTGGATGGTCTTCGTGAGTTTCTCGACGTTGATGGTCGTTGTCTTCAGGCGCTCCTTGAGCTGTGCGATGCGCTCGCGGTTCTGCTGCATAGCCTGCTGGATGAATGCCATGTTCTCGCGAATCACCTGCTTCGACGAAGCAGCTTCGGGGTTGCCGTTGGCCACCGTGATGCGGCCTTCTGCCTCGTTGATCTGTCGGAAGCCCTCTTGGACCTCGTTGATGGAGCCCATGATCTCGTTGAGCTCCGTCTCCTTCTCGTCGATGACCTGAAGGAGTGAGTCGCGCTCCTGCTGAGCACGTTCTTCTGTTTTCTTGAAATCGTTGCAAGCCATCAGTGTCAACAGACACAGTGGCAGAATCATTAACTTTTTCATTTTTTCTTTTTATTTAAATGGTTATTATTTCGTTATTACGCTATCTCGTTATCTTGTTATTTCGATCTTTCCGGTTGTTCCGGTTTCTCCGGCTTTTCCAGTTTTCCTCCGACGATGATGACGAATTCGCCTCGGGGCTCATGGGTGGTGAAGTGGGCGAGGGCTTCGGCCACGGTGCCCCTGATCACCTCCTCGTGTATCTTCGAGATCTCGCGGCACACGGCTACGGGTCGTTCCTCGCCGAAGACCTCGGCAAACTGCTGCAGCGCCTTGACCACGCGGTGGGGCGACTCGTAGAACACGATCGTGCGCGTCTCGTCGGCCAGCTCTTTGAGCCGTGTCTGCCGTCCTTTCTTCTGGGGCAGGAAGCCTTCGAAGCAGAACTTGTCGCAGGGCAATCCCGACGACACCAAGGCTGGCACGAAGGCCGTAGCGCCCGGCAGACAGCACACCTCGACCCCGGCCCTCGACGCCTCGCGAGCCACGAGGAAACCCGGGTCGGAGATGCCCGGAGTGCCGGCATCGCTGACGACGGCCACCGTCTCGCCGGCCTGCAAGCGCTCCACGATATGTGCTACGGTCTGATGTTCGTTGAACTTATGGTACGACAGCATCGGCCGACGGATATCAAAATGCTTCAGCAGAAGACCGCTTGTGCGCGTGTCCTCTGCGAGAATCAAATCGCACTCCTTCAACACACGCAGTGCGCGGAGCGTGATATCCTCCAGATTGCCTACCGGCGTAGGGACGAGGTACAACATACGGGGCAAAGGTACACATAATTGATGATTGATGATTGATGATTGATGATTTTTGATTAATGATTTATGATTTATTTGCGTTTTCAGCCGTTTTTAACCTTATTTCTTTGGCCGTACGCGAAGAAAACACTACTTTTGGCCTCTGAAAATGCTTTTTCCGTCACTATGACCAATCCGAAAGACTATAATGGCGAAATGATGCGACGAGGTCGCGTCGAAGTCATCTGCGGCTCCATGTTCTCCGGAAAGACCGAGGAACTCATCCGGCGCATGAAACGCGCCAAGTTCGCCAAACAGAAGGTGGAAATCTTCAAACCTGCCATCGACGTGCGCTACAGCGAGGAGGACGTCGTCAGCCACGAAGGCAACGCCATACCCTCGACGCCCGTCGAGAGCGCGGCCAGCATACTCCTCATGGGCTCCGACTGCGATGTCCTCGGCATTGACGAGGCGCAATTCTTCGATGCGCAGATCGTCGATGTCTGCAACGAACTGGCCGAGCGCGGCATACGCGTCATCGTCGCCGGCCTCGACCTCGACTTCAAGGGGCAACCCTTCGGCCCCATGCCCCAGCTCTGTGCCATCGCCGACGACGTCACCAAGGTGCATGCCATCTGCGTGCGCTGCGGAGCACTCGCCTATGTCAGCCATCGCATCGTGGCAGGCGACAAACAAGTCATGCTCGGCGAGACGCACGAGTACGAACCCCTCTGCCGACAATGCTACGCCGAAGCTGTAAAACCGTAAAACCAGATTAACGGATTAACAGATTAACAAATTAACGGATTAACAGATTAACAAATTAACAAATTAACAAATTAACAAATTAACAGTTTAACAAATTAACAGATTAACGGATTAACTTTATTCCTCCATGTTCAAGCAACCCATTACTTTCGACAGCTTCATTCGCGGCGTGCTTCTTGCCCTCGTGTTCGTGGGCATCGCCCTGTTGATCAACCGCTTGAGCAGCGTGCTGCTGCCCTTCTTCATCGCGTGGCTCATGGCCTACCTGATGTACCCGTTGGTGAAGTTCCTGCAGTATAAATGCCGCCTCAGGAACCGCACCCTCAGCATTATCGTTGCCGCCCTGCTCGTGCTGGCGGTCATCACCGGCCTGCTGCTGCTCGTCATTCCTCCCATCGTGTCGGAGTTCTCCAAGGTCAGCGCCCTCTTCTCGAAATATGCCGACCGCTTCCTCGGCGGCACGGGCGTCATACCCTACATCCAGCAGTTCCTCGACCAGTTCGGCTCCAAATACCAGACGAACATCCTCGACCTCATCCAGGAGCGCAGCTTCATGGAGGCCGCTCAGAGCGTGCTCGCACAGCTGTGGAACGTCGTCTATCAGACCTTCGACTTCGCCGTCGGCCTCATTGGCTCCCTCATCGTGCTGCTCTACCTCTTCTTCATCCTGCAGGACTACGAGATGATCACCGAGGGGTGGATTACCCTCATCCCCAAGGGCAGCCGCAGCTTCGCCGCACAGCTCGCCGAGGATGTCAAAAGCGGTATGAACAGCTACTTCCGCGGCCAAGGTCTCGTGGCACTCTGCGTGGGCGTCCTCTTCTCGCTGGGCTTCCTCATCGTAGGCTTCCCCATGGCCATCGCCCTGGGCATGTTCATGGGCTTCCTCAACCTCGTGCCCTACCTCCAGACGCTGGGCTTCATCCCGATGATCATGCTTGCCCTGCTCAAGGCTGCCGACACGGGCGAGAACTTTTGGTGGATCCTCCTGCCCGGCGTCATCGTCGTCGCCGTCGTCCAGGTGCTGCAGGACACCGTCCTGGTGCCCAAGATCATGGGCTCCGCCATGGGCTTGAACCCCGCCGTCATCCTGTTGTCCCTCTCCGTGTGGGGTTCCCTGCTGGGCTTCATCGGACTCATCATCGCCCTTCCGCTGACCACCCTGCTCATCTCCTACTACCGCCGTTTTGTGCTCGAAGAACGCCCTGAAGAGGTCATCGACACCTCCCTTCAGCCGCCCATTCCGGGCTAAAATAACAAAAAATGCACCTAAAACGAAAATTTTTCATCAATCATCGCGTGTAATTCATAAATAATACTTACCTTTGCAGCCGCAAATTGAGGCACCCCCTCATATCGTTCTCTCTTTTTTCTGTGGTTAGATCCGTTAGCTCAGCAGGTAGAGCACAACACTTTTAATGTTGGGGTCTTGGGTTCGAGCCCCAAACGGATCACTTCAAACTGCTGAAGACTTCTTTGCTCATGAGTCTTTGACAGGGCAAAAGTCACTGCAAGCAGAGAGCAAGTAAGCAGAAGATTCAAGAGAGGACACATAAGTCCTCTCTTTGATTTTCGACAGGGAATCAGCGAGTTAGCCACGTTTCAAAGCGGCAAAAAAGACTCCAAATAATCATTGTTATCTGACTCTTTCTTCCTGGTTCGTGAGAAACTTCACAAGTTCAACCTTTTGGACTGAGAAGGACTACAACGGACTGAAATCTGCATTTTGGTGCTACTTTTGGTGCTACCCACAATTTCCGTGGTGCTACCAATTTCAGGCGAGTTCGTTCGAGTACCTTTAAGGCCCAAACCTTAAACCCACGAACCGCTATGTTCGAGAAATCAGTTAAACTGGTCTTTGACCGCAAAAAGAAACCAACGAAAGACGGCCTTGTGACCGTAGAGATTCAGCTCTGTGTATCAAGAGATTGTAGGAAGTACATTTCCCTTGGTGCTACTCGTGCTACCACCCCAGAGGAGCGTGCTACCTATACTGCGAGGGAGGACGTTCAAGAGCATTTACAAAAGTATGTCAATGTGCTGGAAGCTATGCACATGCTCGGTGAAGAAATGACGACAGCCAACCTTAATGCACATCTTGGTATAACACCAAAGGAACATCTGACAAAGAAAGAAACGGCTATCCCGTTTAATGGTAATTTCATTGATTTTATGCATGATTCCATTATGTCTGAACGTATTGAGGAAAGCACCCGGAAAGTCAGGATTGTCACTTTAGATTCTCTCGTTGAGTTTGGGAAAATTAGGAAATTCCAAGATTTGACAGCTGAAAATATCCGTGCTTATGATGCCTGGCTACGAGAAGATGGTACACGTTGTGATGTCACCATTGCTGGCTACCATAAAAGGGTGCGCCATTATGTTGCAGAAGTTTATGAGAGAGGATGGATAGATCGTAATCCGTACAATCTTTTTACTTATCCCCACGGACATCATCGTGAGCGCAAACCATTGACTGAGAAAGAATTGAAGAAAATGCAATCCTTGGACTTGCCATCAAAGGAAGCCAAGGCCCGCGACCTTTTCATTTTCTCTGCTTATACAGGGCTTGCATACTGTGATGCTCAGAATTTTGACTTTGAGACAATGACAGAACAGATGGGGGATATGTATTACATTGATGGCAGCAGAATCAAGACCGGCAGCAATTTCTTTACCCCCATCTTTCCGCCAGCAATGGAAGTTTTGAAACGGTACAATTATCATCTTCCGAGATTGAGCAATCAGAAAATGAACGATTATCTACACCTCATTGAGAGTCGTTTGAAACTAAACAAGAATCTGACTTCTCACATTGCCCGTCATTCATTTGCAACTATTGTTTTGGCACATGACGTTCCTATTGAGAATGTGGCAAGGATGCTTGGACACAAGAATATCCAAACCACTCAGATATATGCAAAGATCCTGAAATCAACAATTGTCCGTCACGCAAACTCTCTCAAAGGGATATTCAAATGAGCTTGTAGAACACCCCTTTCATCTTCCGCGACATTCCATTTTCCGTGAATGTCGCGGTTATTTTTTCACAGATGTAACGGAAGCCGTCAATATGGAAGATGGCGCGTGGATTAGGTACGTGGTCAGACAGGAAGGAGAATGTATATTTCTTCTTCAAGTCCACGTTGTATGCCGGATAGTTGATGGCATCCCGCCCATCGAAACGCAGGGATGACGGATATTGCTTATAATGCCAGTTGGCATCTATCATAATCGTATCGACCCACGGCATCGGCACTTCGTTCTGTGGTATCTGCCCGTTCCAATAAGCAAGGTATATCTTATCGTAGTATTCCTTGACTCCCTGCTGCTCCCCTTGTGCGATGATAGCCAACGGCAGCGGATTCACCAGCCTTGAAGAATCGTTGGCTCCAAGGTTGTCCTCCGCTGTCTCATCGTAGTTGTTCATCTGGAGGAAGAGCATGAAGCCATGCTCCGCGTCCGTCTCGTCCAGCCATGCCGGAACCATCTTAATCTCCTGAATCTTTCCTTCGTCCTCACCACCTCTGATGCTGCGGTCGCCAAAGATGTTGATGGGAACCGGAGCGTATGAGCGAGAATATACCCAGTATGTTCCACTCGGTTGAACATCACCATCAACCACGGTCACGCCCTCCCTCGTGACCATCTTTGTATTGCGGAAAGCGAAGTATGTATCTACAGAGCGCACATAGTGAATCTGATGGATGAGCACCATGTTTTCCTGTTGCTCCTGGCTGTCATTGTACTGCATGATGACCGTCTGTAGATCTCTGCAAGTACCAAGGAAACTGCTCATGGTGTCGTATGTCCTTATCTTATCCCACAGCGTATTGAGCACCCACGGCGAAGAATAATACTTCCAGGCGTTGTGGTCGCAGTCTGCAAACTGCCGCTTCTTGGCTGGCAGAAACTTATCGTTTGCCTCCGAGGATATATCCACCTTATACTCATCAATGACCGTATCGATGACCTCATCATATAGCTCATGCAGCACGGAAGCCGTATAGTGGAACGTCACCTTCTTCCGCTTATGGTCAATGTCAAACTCAGCATTCAGCAGAAGCTCTATCTGATGCAGCAACTCAGTTATTGACCAATGCGGCATCGCCCGGGCAAACGATGGAATGTCCCATGCGGCAGGTAGCGTGTTACAGATCAGGATGTAGCGGTGATACGACTGCCTCCACTCTCTCAGGTCAGCCGTATAGCCCTGCTCCAACAGAATCTCCTCCACGGCATAGATGAGATACGGCTGCTGTGAGAGCTTCATCTTATTCTCTCCGTTGCCCCGACGATACACCCACGTATAGTTACCGTGGCCGCTATCATAACGCGCTTCATTCTGGATGTTGCCTGAATAAGAGTTTACCCAAGGCAGTGCTACGGAATTTGGACTAGAGTCATTGTATATCGTCCACATATTAGCAGGTGGCACGTTCTTCGCCAGCCCGTCATAATACTGGCCCCAATTGAACTCATTGATGTACGTGTTATCAAAGGTACTTTCAAAGTTTTGCGCTGAACGCCCTTCCAGGAACTGCGTCTTCACCTCCTTCTCATTGATTTCCGTAATTGTCACCACTCCACTGCGGTACAATGAGCCATGAGTAATCACACAGTCATACACCACCTTCTCCTTGACCACATCCTTGCGGTCAATATTGCCGAAGATGGCGCGGTTCTGCGGGCAGTCAGCCAATGGAAATGTCATTGTCAGCGTATAGGAATCACTGCCCGTGAACAGTCTGTTCTCTGAGATATAATCGAAGCTGCTTCCCTTCTTCAGGATGGCTTCCTTGTCGTCAATCAGTATTGTCATACCTTAAATCTTTTACGTGCGCGTGTGCGCGAACTATTAATTAATTGTCTCTCTATGTATCATCTCTGTGAGCGCGGTGTCTTATTCCGCATGAGGTTGTCATATTCATCCTGTGCTCTCTTGATTCCCCTGTCACCCTCTACCGTGTTGACAGTCACAAACGGCTCTTCAAGGCGCTTTTCCAATTGCCTCATGACAGAAGAATAGTTAGCCATCGCTGCACTATTCGATGTCAATGCGGCCACCAGCGTCCCGTCTGTTGCCTGTTTCGCCAGGACTGTAGGCGCTGTGATTGAGCGCGAGACATCTTCACTGCGCAGTGTACCTATTGTATTGGTTCTCTGCGCATAGTCTAACGCCTCAATCATCGGACGTGCTGCGGGTGAGTTCACCAACGCCTGTGAAGCCACCCATTCCCCTGCATGGACTACGCCCACTTCCAGCTCTTTCGGACCCTTTGGCGTATAGCCGCCCTCAGCATATCCCTGTGCCTCCGATGCCTGTTGCTGCTTCTTGATAGCTGCAATCTGGATAGCACCTGCCGCCACGGCCATTGCCGCTGCAATAGGTGCCAGGATATAGCCCACGTATGGAACGGATGCAGCACTACTGTAGGCGTTGATGGCCGCTGTTGCCGTCTGTGCGACAGCCTGAATCACCTGCATGGCGAACATCTTGCGGTTTGCCTCGTTCTTGATACGTGCTATCTCCTGTTCCTTCTCGCGTTCAAGACGTTTCACCTTATAGGTATTCCCCTCTGCGAAGGAAATCTCAGCATCGTAGCGGCTTGTGATGGCCGCAGTCTGAATCTCCACTTCGGCCTGAATGATGTCAGACAGTCCGCTGAAGATGCTGCTCATGCCGGACACGATGGTATCAAAGCTTTCAAGTATGGCCTTTCCTCCGTCACTATCTAACCATTCCACCACAGCTTGTGTTGAAGCCTGCATCCCATTCAGCTCCTCACCGCCATACTTGCGTATGAGTGCGGCCTTGGCCTTCTGATATGCCTCTTCAATGCGAAGCTTCTCTTTCGCATTGTTACCTGCCAAGGTTATTTCATTCTGATACACCTGTCTCAGTAATGCAAGATCCTGGGAAAGCGCTTGCTGTCTCTCTGCTGCATTCATGCCGAAGTATTCATCCTTGATTTTCTTCAGCTTCTGTTGATGCTCCTTTTCCTTCTGCTCATACTCCTTGCGTCTGCGCTGCGTGTCAGCAAGCAGTTTCTCCTGGTATGCCTGTTCTGCAGCCAAACGCTCCTTTGTTCCTTCCTTGTAGATGGCTACGACCTTGCGGGCATGATCCAGTTCCAGCATCCGCAAAGCTTCCTGATAAGCCTCCGTGGAACTCATGCCATCGATGTACCGCTGCTGGATAGCCATCTTCTGTTCCTCGTAGGCTGTATCCTCGGCCTCGCGGGTGCGTTCAAGCCCGGCCTTCGTCTGTGCTGCAACCGCCTCGTAGTAGTCGGCTTCGGCAGTGATACGCTCCTGAGCTGTCAGGTCAGTACGGGCAAGAATCTTCTGCCCATACTCCACCTCTATCTCTTCGAGGCGTTTCTGGTACTGCTCATAATCCGCTTCTCCACGGGCATAGCTGATACGGATTTCTGCCTGTTGTCTCTCACGCCATTCCTTTTCAGCCTTGAACTTGTCGCCCTTTTGCTTGTCATCAGAGCCACCTCCACCTCCTCCGTTGCCGGAACCGCCACCATCCCCGCTGCCCTCGGACTTGGCCCTTGCCTGGTCTGCAAGCTCCATGTTCCGTGCCGTGAGGTCATCGATGATGCGGTTCAGCTCCTTCTCCTCCCTGTCAGCCGCTTCCTGCTGGGCCTTCCATGCCCGATAGGCAGACGGTGAAGATCCTGCCTTACCTGCTGCTTCATCGGCATTCATGCCCTCGCTCTCATAGAACATGGCATTCACCATCCTGTCGCTGGCCTCGTTCTGCAACTTTTTACGTCTCTCCGTTGCCTCCGGCAGCTTTGCCAATGCCGCGTCAATCTTGGCCTTGTTTTTCAGCTGCTCCACATAGATGCCAAGCACCTCGGCATTATGCCCTATCAGCTTGCCCTCATCACTGAGGCTGGCGTGATAGTCAGGAATAATCTGCTGAAGTTCCTCTATGGCCTTGCGGCGGTTCTCAATGGAAACCGTCTCATCCTCGATGGTTCGTTTCAGTATATCAATCCTCTTTATCTGCTCGGCAGAATTCATCCGTGCCTCCTTCTCGATGTCCTGAAGCAGTTGCTGTTCCTTGCGCTGCTCCCTAAGGCTCTGGACAATGGCGATGATAGCGGCCACTACGGCAGCGGCCATCTGTCCATATACGGTACGCAACTGCTTCCCCTTATTCTGTAGGTCAACAAGCAGGCTGCTCTCCTTGGCCATGTTCCCGGTCAGTCTTGCCCCTGCCAGTTGCAGTCGCAGTTTTGCCACCGTCAGCAGATCTACGACTGCCTTATATCCCTTCGTGGCAGTGGTCGTGACAGCCGTCCAGGCATTCAAAGCTTTCAGACGAATGGCCGAAAGATTGACCGCTACGTTATAGGCCACGATAGCAGCCGTTGCCGTAAGAATAGCCTTGCGGTGCTCGATGAAGAAGGACACCGTAGTACTGAGGAATCGCAATGTCAGCGAGGATGATGTATAGACATGGCGCATGATAGGCAGCAGTTTCTCACCGAGTTCTGCAGCCAGTGCCGCCACACGCTTACGGGCTTTCTCAATACCTGCCTGTGCCGTGTTATTCTGAATGTCATACATCTGCGTGACCTTGGTCGCTTTGTCAAAGGCCTTCTGTGCCTCTTCCTGCTCCCACTTCACCATGTCAATGTTATTGGCAAGCGTAGCCATGACCTGTGAGGCACGTGCTCCGTTTTCACCCATGTCCTTGAAGACTGGAGCCAGTGCGTCCATGTTGCCAATCTCCTTGAATCGTTCAAGAATCATGATGAAGCCAGCGTTGGCATCCTCAGCCATGACCTTCTTGAACTGCTCCGCATTTAAGTTAAGAGCCTTGGCAAACTTGTCACTCTCCTTGTAGGCATCCATGATCAACTTTGACACAGCCGTAGCCGACATCTCCGCTGCCTGTCCGTTGGCATCGAGGACGGCACCGATGGCGATAAGCTGCGGCAGTGTCATGTTTGCTGCCTTACCCACACCACCCATACGTCGTGCGAAGTTAGCCAGGTACTCACTTCCAGCCGTACAGTTCTGGGACAGCTCCGTTATCGTGGAACCGATGGCCAACAGCGCCTGTTCCGTGCCGAGTTGGTCCTTGATACCGAAGATGCTACTCAACTTCGAGAGGACAAGTGTAGCCCCGTCACCGATGTCAGACAGGGCCACATTGATTTGGTCAGCACCACGGACATAGCCCATGATGTCCTCGATGGACTTCATGCCCAGCTTACCTGCATCCTCCGCATATTTGTTCAGCTCAATAATGGAGGTCCTGGTATTCATTTTGGCCATCTCTGCATTCAGTTCCCGTACCTGATCCATGGAAAGGGACGTGAACTTGCTGACGTTGGCCATCTCCTGTTCCCATTCCGCGTAGGCGTTGACTGCCGAGCGTCCGGCCATGATAAGCCCGGTGACAGCAGCAGTGGCACCAGCAATCGTGGCACCCCATTCATTGATACCACGGTTGATGCGTTGAAGCAGTGTTTCGGACTGCCGGAACTCTGCATTCACGCGGTCAAGTTCCGCTTTCACCGCCTTGATCTTGGCCACCTGAGCCGTCCATGCCTCAGACCCTCTTTCAATACCATTCAATTGACGGCGAAGTAAAGAAAGCGTCTGGTTCAGTTGCTTTGGCGTGGCCCTGTCAAGGCGGCGCATAACATCCTCTGCCGTTGCAGTGGCGGATTGTATCTGCTTAATCTGAGCATTGGTCTGGTTAAGCTCTTTCTGTAGCCGTTTCAGCGTGGCCTTGTCCCCGCTGCGACGTGCTTTGTCTATGGCCGCTTCCAACTGGGTAGCCTTCTGTTTGAGGTTATCCAACATCTCCTGTGCCTGTCGGCCATTGACCGTGAGGGTGACTGTTGCGTTTGTGTTAAGTTCTGACATAACTGTGTGGCTATTTTGTGCGTTTGTTACTTGTTCAAGGGTGGGTGGCGGGCTTAAAACCGCTGCAAAGTAAATACTTTGCCTACCTCTGTGAAAAGACACTTTCGAGGTACTCGAATCAACAACACTTCAACACCTGGGAAATGGTCAAAAACCATGATTTGTATGATTTTCAGCGACTTACGCGAACTTCAAAATTTTCCAGAGTTGAAATTCCGATATGGCTGTAAATCAGCCACATGGGGGTGTCGGGGGAAAGAATTTCCCCTGACTTCGCGCTATGCAGCCCCCGACCGCCCTGCCTTCGCCCCTCCCTCTCGCCCTCCTTGACCTTTGCGGAATATGTAGGCGGTCTCTTTGGGAACACGCCTCTCTTGGTCTCACTGCGTTGGCCCGGCTCGTTGGTCTCATCGTTGCCGCCACTTTCAAACTTGCCGCCCTTGGTCTCACATCGTTGGACTCGCCCCGATGGTCTCACAATAACCTCCCGACCTCCTACACGCTCACACGCAGACCGCCGCCACCCCGAAAGCCGCCTTTAAGGTCTCATATCACCATAACCGCCCCGATGGTCTCACAATAACCTCCCGACCTCTCACGCGCTCACTCGTTGACCACTGCCACCCCGAAAATCGCCTTTATGGTCTCATATCGTCATAACCGCCCCGATGGTCTCACAATGACCTCCCGACCTCCCACACGCTCACACGCAGACCACCGCCACCCCGAAAGCCGCCTTTATGGTCTCATATCATCATAACCGCCCGATGGTCTCACAATCACCTCCCGACCTCCCACGCGCTCCCACGCTGACCACAGCACCCCGAAATCAGCCTTTAGGGTCTCATATCATCATAACCGCCCCGATGGTCTCACAATCACCTCCCGACCTCCCACACGCTCACACGCTGACCACCGCCACACCGAAAGCCGCCTTTAGGGTCTCATATCATCATAACCGCCTAAATGGTCTCACAATAGCCTCCCGAACTCTCACGCGCTCACACACTGACCACCGCCACCCCGAAAGCCGCCTTTATGGTTACAATTCGTCATAACCGCCCCAATGGTCTCACAGCAATTCCCCACTTTCACCCTCTCACACATACCCGACAGCCGCCACGACAGCCCCGCACGACATCCGAAAACGCCCCTTTGATGGTCTCAATGCGACTTTTGAACCCTCGCGCCTCTGCCGCTTGTGCTTGTGTCATCTTCGAGCCGCGAAGCGCGGTGGTGGCTTTCATGCGCGAGAAAGATGTGTGTGGCTGTCAGCCACTTACATTTACAGTGTCTCACGGCTCAATACCCATTGAGCGGTAAAGAGACATTGGGGCCGACTGAAAGGAGGATTGCAGCGGGAAAAGGTGGCAGCGAGTGGCCTGGCTCCAGGCTTCGCCGTCCCTTTTCACGATGCAACGATAAGGCTTTTCATCCTGAAGTGCCTTATCGCCACTATCTAAATTCTTTCCTCTCTCCCCTTCCGAATACCACACGGATGCCAAGGTAAGTCAGCGTTTAGGCTATG
>JAEEGL015032940.1_pt1 | contig 14283 bp, 13 predicted proteins | sample 9134231 | NCBI WGS metagenome assembly JAEEGL01 (sample SAMN16246548, study PRJNA631951) | gut metagenome | biome: gut microbiome; feature: rumen; material: fiber-attached | host: Bos | place: Iran: Karaj | collected 2018-10 | reverse complement strand
TAAACCTTGGCTTGCAGCCCCATTACGGCCACAGCCATCAAGCAAAAAGTAAAAATCTTTTTCATAAGCACATTATTTTAGAATAAACATAAATGATATAAACATTTCTCGGCCACAAAGATAAAACAAATTTACCACTTTGTCAATCCCCACCCTCCAAAAAGCATTCGATTTTGGCAAGCAATTTTGAAAATTCCCTGCCAAAAACGCAAAAAAAATTCGATTTTGGCAAGCAATAATTCTAATCCAACTCGGCAAACAACTGTTCCATAGTCACTTGCGACGACACCTGGTCGCAATACTTTCCGGGCAAAACGCCACAGCCCTACAGAGGCCATCGTTGCTATTGATGTTATCGTTGCTATTGCAAAAAATGGCGCGTGGGATGGGAGGTCTCCCCCACCCCACGCGCTGTGGTTATGCCACACGTGGCGGCTGTGCGTGCCGCTGTGCTGCAGCATTACTTGCTGTTGAACAATTCCTTGATGCCGCCTATCGAGCCAAGCATGTTCGAAGCCTCGAAGGGCAGGAACACGGTCTTGGTCTCGGTGCCACTCGACACTTGCTCGAGCATGGCGATATACTTCTGAGCCAGCAGATAGTTGGCCGGATTGGTGCTCTTACCCACAGCCTCGGTAATCTTGTCGATGGCGATAGCCTCGGCCTCGGCTTTGCGGATGCGGGCGGTTGCTTCACCGTCGGCGCGCAAAATCTCGGTCTGCTTGTCGGCCTCGGCCTGGTTGATGCGGGCCGTCTTCTGACCTTCCGACTGGAGGATGGCGGCAGCCTTCTGACCCTCACTGGTGAGGATGGTAGCACGTTTGTTACGCTCGGCCTGCATCTGTTTCTCCATGGCCTGAAGCACGCTCTGCGGTGGCGTAATATCCTGCAACTCAACGCGATTCACCTTGATACCCCACTTATTGGTGGCATCGTCGAGCACGGCGCGCAACTTGCTGTTGATGGTATCGCGCGAAGTGAGCGTCTCGTCGAGTTCAAGTTCACCGATGATATTACGCAGTGTGGTCTGCGTAAGTTTCTCGATAGCGTTGGGCAGGTTGTTGATTTCGTACACTGCCTTGAACGGGTCAACGATTTGGAAGTAAAGCAACGCATTGATTTGCATCAGGATGTTATCCTTGGTAATCACGTTCTGCTTGTCGAAGTCATATACTTGCTCGCGCAGGTCGATGTTATTGGTGTAATGATAGCGGCCATTGGTGAGCGCCACGATGGGCTTTGCACGGTCCACAAAGGGGATAATCACGTTGATACCCGGCTTGAGGGTGGCGTGGTATTTTCCGAGTCGTTCCACAATTTTGGTCTCTGACTGCGGGATAATCACCAGGCTCTTCTTAACCAGGACGATAGCCAGCAGCACAATCACAATCAGTAATATTGTAGTAAAATCCATAATAATGAGTTTTTTATGTGAATAAAATGTTTTTCTATTTAAGGTAGTATCACTCGCGTTCCACGGTGATGATGATGCTGTCGCGACCCACCACCTTCACGTTCACGCCCTTCTCAATGGCGGTACCATCGGCGGTCTGCGCCTTCCAGTCGTCGCCGTCGATAGCCACGCGGCCAAAGCCGTCGGCCTCGATGGCCTGGCTCACACGCCCCACGCGCCCGATCAGGGCATCGGCATTGCTCACCTTGTCGCCCTTGCTGCGGTGCAGGTAGCGCAATGCCACCGGACGAACAAAGAACAGGCAGAGCACCGACACCACGGCGAAAATAAGAATTTGCCAGCCCCATAACTCGGGAATGAGCAGCGAGGCGATGCATGCCACAAAAGCACCTATCGAGAAGCACATAATGAAGAAATCCCCCGAGAAGAGTTCAAGAATTAAACACACGATGCACACGATGGCCCAGAGTTGCCACATGTGTGCTGCAAAGTAATCCAGTATCATAATATTGTGTATTGAATGTTGTAAAACTTACGTTGTTTATCTCTCATTGTGGTTAACTACCACTTTCGGCAGGTCGCTTGCTACGACCTTCAAAATTACAAATTTTCTCTCACATTCCAGTCATCATCGAGCGGATATTTTTCGTGGCAATGAAAAAAGCCTAAAAAAATTAACACTTCGTTGCAATGTGAAATTTTATGAATGAATCTTACAAATTTCGTGCCAATTTTCACAATTTTTCCCACCAGCATCCCACAGCCCGCACAAATTTTCAATTCTCAGCGAGTTAATTTAGCGATAAACCGCTGAAAGATAACATAAAAAGCCATTTTCAACAATAAGCGCTTTTTTTATCTAAAAATTTCCAGAGCCCCTCAAGCAGCAACTGCCCCACCCTACACCGCCCAAAACAGCCAACACTCCACCCCGCCGATGAGAACACCCCACCACGCACAGCAGCCAACACTACACCCCGCCACACCCAGCAGCCAGCACCCCACCCCGCCGCGCTGCTCGCGATAGCGCCACAAGAGTTTCTAGGATCTCTAGAGTTTCTAGGCCCTCTAGAAAATCTGGTCTCATGTGCGGCGCGAAAAGTTTTCGGCCTTTTGTGTGCGCACCTCAAGATTATTGATTAACTTTGTGAGTTGTTTACACGTGAATCACACCATGACAAAGATTAATCTTTACAACCAGTCGGTCAACATTCCGGACCTCGACGTGTCGGCGCTCACAGCGTGGGTGCAACAAGTGGCAGCCTCCTTCGGCAAGACGGTTGGCGAACTCACCTACGTGTTTTGCGACGACAACTACATCCTCGACACCAACCGCCAGTATCTTGGCCACGACTATTACACCGACATCATCACCTTCGACTACAGCAACAGCCGACGCATTGCCGGCGACATGGTGATTTCGCTCGACACCGTGGCAAGCAATGCACAAGGTCTTGGCGTGGACTATCGGCGCGAACTGCTGCGCGTGGTCATTCATGGCGTGCTGCACCTGTGCGGCGTGAACGACAAGGGGCCGGGCGAACGCGAGATTATGGAACAACATGAAGACGCGGCACTCGCCATGTGCCCGCCACAACTGACGCAGATATGAAAACCCACTACGACGTAATAGTAATAGGTGCCGGACATGCCGGCTGCGAGGCGGCACACGCGGCTGCCACGCTGGGATCGTCAACCCTGCTGATCACCATCGACATGAACAAGATTGCGCAAATGAGTTGCAATCCGGCTGTCGGCGGCATCGCCAAGGGGCAGATAGTGCGCGAAATCGACGCATTGGGCGGCATGATGGGCATCGTGGCCGACCGCTCGGCAATACAGTTCCGCATGCTCAACCGCAGCAAGGGACCCGCGATGTGGAGTCCGCGCGCACAGAGCGACCGGCAACGATTCATCGCCGAGTGGCGCGAAGTGCTCGAGAACACCGACAATCTGCACATGTGGCAAGACAACGTGATCGAGTTGGTGGTGAACGACGGCGCAGTGAAGGGCGTGAAAACAGCCCTCGGCGTCACATTCACCGCCCAGGCCGTGATTCTCACCGCCGGCACATTCCTCAACGGAATGATGCACGTGGGGCGCACGCAGCAAGAGGGCGGACGAGTGGCCGAGCCGGCGGCTCACGGCATCACCGAGCAACTGGTGGCGCTGGGCTTCGCCGCCGACCGCATGAAAACGGGCACGCCGCCGCGGCTCGACGGACGCACCATCGACTACACCAAGGCCACGCGCCAGGACGGCGACGACGATTTCCACCATTTTTCATATATGCCTGGGGTGGGGCGCACATTGCGGCAACGCCCATGCTGGATCGTCTACACCAACGACGAGGTGCACCGCGTGCTACACGACGCGCTACCCGAGTCGCCACTCTACAACGGACAAATCACGAGCATCGGGCCACGTTACTGCCCGAGCATCGAGACGAAAATCGTCACCTTTGCCGACAAATCGAGCCACCAACTATTCATCGAGCCTGAGGGCGAGACCACCCACGAGGTTTACCTCAACGGCTTCTCGTCGTCACTGCCCTGGCAGGTGCAGGTCGAGGCCTTGCAGCACATCCCGGCCTTCGAGCATGTGCACGTGCTGCGACCGGGTTATGCCATCGAATACGACTTCTTCGATCCCACCCAACTCACCCACACCCTCGAAACGAAACTGGTGCAAAACCTGTTTTTCGCCGGACAGGTCAACGGCACGACGGGCTACGAGGAGGCCGCCGGCCAAGGCCTCGTGGCCGGTGTGAACGCACACCGCAAAATCAACGGCCTGCCTCCGTTCACTCTGTCGCGCGACCAGGCTTACATAGGCGTGCTTATCGACGACCTGGTGACAAAGGGCGTCGACGAGCCGTACCGCATGTTCACCTCGCGGGCTGAGCACCGCATCTTGCTGCGGCAGGACGATGCCGACATGCGCCTCACGCAGTTGGGCCACGACATCGGGCTGGCCAGCGACGAACGCCTGAATCACATGCTCGCCAAGAAAGGGCACATGCAGCGCCTGCGCGAGTTCATCGAGCAATACTCGGTAAAGCCCGAACAGGTCAACGAGCAACTCGGCGGGGTGGGGCAGTCGCCGCTGCGACAAGGCTGCAAACTGCTCGAACTGGTGCTGCGCCCACAACTCGCCATTGCACAACTGGCGCAATGGCTGCCCGAACTCGCCGACGTCATCAACACCATCGACGCCACGCTGCGCGACGAGGTGGTGGAGGCCGTGGAAATCGGGCTGAAATATCAGGGCTACATCGAGCGCGAGCAACTCGTGGCCGACAAACTGGCACGCCTGGAGCAGGTGCGGCTGCGCGGACGTTTCAACTACGCCGATTTGCACCAACTCAGCACCGAGGCCCGGCAGAAACTCGAACGCATCGACCCCGAAACGGTGGGGCAGGCCTCGCGCATTCCGGGCATCTCACCCAGCGACATCAGTGTGCTGCTGTTGCTGCTGGGACGATAGGGCAGGGCGGCTGTTTCACGTGGAACAAACACAGCGCACCTGCATTGAACCTTAGGATAATAACACAACTTAAAATACAACAAAACCATCATGAACCAGAACGAAATTTTGAGAGTGAAAAACCTCGTGCGAAACATCCCCGACTTCCCCGTGCCGGGAATCCAGTTCAAAGACCTCACAACAGCCTTCAAAAACCCCACCGCGCTGCGGGTGCTTACCGACGCGCTGGTAGAACTGTACAAGGATAGGGGTGTGACCAAAGTCGTAGGCATCGAGTCGCGCGGCTTCATCGGCGGCTCAATGCTCGCCGTGAGTCTGGGCGCTGGATTCGTGCCCATCCGCAAGCCCGGCAAGTTGCCCGCCGAGACGATCAGCCGCAGTTACGACAAAGAATACGGCACCGACATCATCGAGATCCACAGCGACGCCATCGAGCCTGGCGACGTGGTCGTGCTGCACGACGACCTGCTCGCCACAGGAGGCACTATGCGCGCCGCCTACGAGTTGGTGAAGAGCATGGGACCGCAGAAAATCTACATCAACTTCCTGTGCGAACTCGGCGCGCTCAACGGACGCCAACTGCTGCCCCACGACGTGGAGGTGACATCGCTGTTCAGTTTCTGACAATCCCGCCTCGGCCATGATGAGCGACGAGTTGAAACTTAAGGTGAGCCTGCTGCCCGAAACACCGGGCGTCTACCGCTATCTCAACCAGGACGGCGAGATAATCTACGTGGGCAAGGCAAAGAACCTTAAGCGACGCGTAAGTTCATACTTCAACCGCGAGCACGCCGTGGCACGCACCCGCATGCTGGTGCGCAACATCCACGACCTGATCTACACCGTGGTCAACACCGAGGAGGAGGCGCTCGACCTGGAGAACTCGCTCATCAAGGAGTTCAAGCCGCGCTACAACGTGCTGCTCAAAGACGACAAGTCGTACCCCTGGATTTGCGTCACCCAGGAGATGTATCCGCGCGTGTTCCTCAACCGCGACGAGCGGCGCCGAGGCGCGAAATACTACGGGCCGTACCCCAAGGTGGAGCAGGCCAAAGCGCTCATCGATGTCATACGGCAGGTGTACCCGATAAGGACGTGCGGACACGCTGTTTCACGTGAAACAATCGAGGCGCAAAAACACCGGCTCTGCCTGCAATTTCACATCAAGCGATGCGAGGGCTGCTGTCGTGGACTGGTGAGTCAAGAGGCCTATAACCAGCACATTAGCGAGATTAAGCAAATCCTCAACGGCGACTCAAAGCAGTTGCAGGACTTCCTGATGAATCAGATGCAGCAACTCGCCGAACAACTGAAATTCGAACAGGCCAACGAACTGAAGCGCAAATATCTGCTCATCGACAAACTGAGGGCGCGCTCGGTAATCGTCAGCCCAACGATTCACAACATCGACGTGTTTGCCATCCTGAGCGACGACGGCGCAGCATACGTCAACTACATGCACATGAGGGGTGGGGCAGTGGTACAGTCAATCACGCTGGAATTCAAAATTCAGGCTGGCGACGAGGTGACCGAGCCAGAACTTATGGCGCGTGCCATTCAGGAGATTCACACACGCTTCAGCGACACCTACCGCAACGACCGCGTGAAGGAGGCTATCGTCAACGTGATGCCCGACGTGGAGTTTGCACAACTGGTGTGCATGGTGCCAAAGCGTGGCGACAAGCGCCGCCTGCTCGACATTTCGCTGAAAAACGCCGTGCAGTACCAGACCGAGAAACTCAAGCGCATGGAGAAACTCAACCCCGAGCAGCGTGCCACACGCACCCTCACCACCATGCAGCGCGATTTTCACCTCAACGTGCTGCCACGGCACATCGAGTGCTTCGACAACTCAAATATCTCGGGCACAAGCGCCGTGGCATCGTGCGTGGTGTTTCGCAACGCCAAGCCAGCCAAGAAGGAGTATCGCCACTTCAACATCAAGACGGTCACCGGGCCCGATGACTATGCCTCGATGCGCGAAGTGGTGACGCGGCGCTACAGCCGCCTGGTGGCCGAGGGCGAGGAACTGCCTCAACTGCTGGTGGTAGACGGCGGAAAGGGACAACTGAACGCGGCCGTCGAGGCACTCACCGAACTGGGGCTGAACAACACCATCGCCACAATCGGCATCGCCAAGCGGCTGAACGAAATCTTCTTCCCGGGCGACCAGGTGCCGCTGTACATCGACAAGGCGAGCGAGTCGCTGAAAGTGGTGCAGCACCTGCGCGACGAGGCCCACCGCTTCGCCATCACCCACCACCGCAAGCAGCGCGGTCACAACCAGTTGCACTCGGCGCTCGACGACGTCGACGGCATCGGGCCAAAGAGCAAGCAGGCGTTGTTGCGACACTTCAAGAGTCTGAAGCGCATGCGCGAAGCGTCGCGCGAACAACTGGCCGAGGTGGTCGGCCCGGCACGCGCCGCGACGCTCTACGAGGCGCTACATAATATTGATAACACCGACAATTAATTGACAATCAAACGTTAAGACATGAAACTTGTTATACAACGAGTCAAGGAATCCTCAGTGACCATCGACGGCAACCTCCACAGCAGTATTGGCGGCGGACTGATGGTGCTCGTGGGCGTGGTGGTTGGCGACACGGAGCAAGACGCCGAGTGGCTTGCCGCAAAGACTGCAGCACTGCGCATCTTCGACGACGAGAACGGCGTGATGAACCGCAGCGTGGTCGACGTCGGCGGCCAGGTGCTCGCCGTGAGCCAGTTTACGCTCGCAGCAAGCACACGCAAGGGCAACCGCCCCAGTTACATCCATGCCGCGGGCCACGATGTTGCCATCCCGCTCTACGACCACTATTGCGAGCGTCTGTCGCATCTCATTGGCTCAGAGGTGCAAAAGGGCGTCTTTGGTGCCGACATGAAGGTCGCGCTAATCAACGACGGCCCGGTAACCATCATCTTCGACTCAAAGCAATAAAAATGACGATAAACGAACTGCAACAGCGCGTCGACACATGGATAAACACTGTGGGCGTGCGATATTTCAACGAGTTGACCAACATGGCCATTCTCACCGAAGAAGTGGGCGAGGTGGCGCGCATCATGGCACGCCGCTACGGCGAGCAGAGCGAGAAGCCCAGCGACCGCGAGAAGGATTTGGGCGACGAATTGGCCGACGTGATTTGGGTCACGGTGTGTCTGGCAAATCAGTGCGGCATCGACCTCGACGAGGCCCTCGAGCGCAATTTCGCAAAGAAAACCGGACGCGACGCCAACCGACACCGCTCAAACCCCAAGTTGCAATAACAGCACAAGTAACAACCGAAACAAACTCACAAACGATATTATGATTAAGGATTTCAATTTTTACGCACCCACACGCGTGGTGTTTGGACGTGAATCAGAGAAGAAAATAGGTCAACTCGTTGCCGCCAATGGCGGGCAGAAAGTGCTCATTCACTACGGTGGAGGCTCGGCAGAGCGCTCGGGACTGCTCGACGTGGTGCGCCAGCAACTGCGCGAGGCCGGCATAGCGTTTTGCGAACTGGGCGGCGTGGTGCCCAACCCGCTGCTGTCGAAGGTGCGCGAAGGCATCGATCTGTGCCGGCGCGAGCAGGTGGACTTCATCCTGGCCGTAGGTGGCGGCAGCGTAATCGACTCCTCGAAAGCCATAGGCTACGGCGTGCCCTACGATGGCGATGTGTGGGACTTCTGGGCCGGAAAAGCGACACCAAAACAGTGTCTGCCTATCGGTGTGGTGCTCACCATACCGGCCGCCGGCAGCGAGATGTCGTCGAGTTGCGTCATCACCGCCGACGAGGGGCTGCTCAAGCGTGGCATCAACAGCGACCTGTGCCGCTGCCGTTTTGCCGTGATGAACCCCGAGCGCACCTACACACTGCCGCCGTATCAGACGGCAGCCGGTGCCACCGACATCATGATGCACACCATGGAGCGATATTTCTCGAAGTACGAGGACATGACGCTTACCGACGCCATCAGCGAAGCCCTGCTGCGCACCGTCAGAGATGCCGCATTGGTGGTGATGGACCATCCCGAGGACTACCGCAACCGCGCACAAATCATGTGGGCCGGCTCACTGGCACACAACGACCTCACCGAGTGCGGCACCGAGAAAGACTTTGCCACGCATCGCCTTGAGCACGAGTTGAGTGCGCTCTTCGGCGTGACGCATGGTGCCGGACTGGCCGCCATTTGGCCCTCGTGGGCGCGCTTTGTCATGGACAAGCACCTGAGTCGCTTTGTGCAATTTGCCGTCAACGTGATGGGCGTGCCCAACGACTTTGCTCACCCCGAAGCCACCGCCGAGCGGGGCATCCAGGCCATCGAGGCGTTCTATCGCCAAATAGGCATGCCCACCAGCATCCACGAATTGCTTGGACGCGACATCACCGACCAGGAAATCGACACCATGGTCGATAAATGCTCACGCGGCGGCACCATAACCATTGGCGCCATGGAAGTGCTCGACCCACAAGCCATGCGCACCATCTACCATATGGCCCGCTAACGCACCCCCTGCAGCACCAGCCGTAGCAGCCGCAACAGCAATAGCCGCAGCAACAGCAATAGCAACTATAGCCTCTATAACCCCTATAGTTGCTATTGTTGCTATTGCACACTATTGTCATCAAAAGAATCGCAAGAATAATGATTTTGCGCGTTTTTCTGCATTAAATTTGTGGATTTGAGCCAAAAGAGTTATTTTTGTGGGTTAAATGCTAAATTGCTAAGCAGATGAGTGCGCGAATCAGAATAATGATAGCATGCTACGTGGCGTGCGTGCTGGCGGTGGCTGCCCAAGGGCAGTTTACCATCGGCGGGCATCCCGCTGTGCTTGATTCCTTGACACAAACTTATCTGTGCAGCGTGCCCGAGAGTGCTTTCGGACATGATTTCACCTCAATCATCAACTTCGACGACACCACCAGCATCTTTGAGGTCAACGGCAAAGGCGTTGCGAGGTCGGGCGACAAAGTAACGTTTGACTCGATTGCCGGCAATAGGCTTTATGCCGTGAAGTTTGCCTCCGACTCCGACACCATAACGCGGCACATCACATTCACTTATCTGCCTATAGTAGAGTTAAATGGCTCATATGCCAAGACTTACCGCAAGGGCGATATCGTATTCATCAAGCCCGACGGCAACGCGCAAATCATGCACGCCAGAATCAAGTGGCGTGGCGGCACCACCAACACCGGCGACAAGCACAAGCGCAACTACCACATCAAGTTTATCGACGAGGCCGGCGAGAAGATGGACCGCCGACTCTTCGAGGGCATGCGCAGCGACAACAACTGGCTCCTCGATGCCGGGCAAATCGATTTGGCACGCATCCGCAACCACGTGGGCATGCAACTGTGGCAGGACTTCGCCACCAAGCCTTACTATGCCGACCTCGAGCCGCGTGTGCGCACCGGCGTAAGCAGCGAGATGGTGGAACTGTTTCTCAACGGCCAGTATATGGGCTTTTACTCGATGGGCGAGGCAATCGACCGAAAGCAACTGAGGCTGCGAAAATACGACGAAGCAACGCTCGACGTCTACGGCCAACTGTGGAAAACCACACTGTGGACCTCGCTGGTGTACATGAGCCAGGTGACCGAGGATTACCCGCCCTTTAGCGACACCTGGAACGGCTACGAGGTGAAATATCCCGAACTCGACGACGTGGCGCCAACCGACTGGACCGTGATGCACGACGCCATCGACTTCGTGGCAAACAGCAGCAACGACGACTTTGTGAGGCACGTCGACGAATATTTCGACCTGCCCGTGCTGCGCGACTTCCAAGTGCTGATTCACACCCTGCTCGGTGTCGATAACTCAGGCAAAAACGTGTACTGGGCATGCTACGACCGCACGGCGAGCACCATGCTTACCATCACGCCCTGGGACCTCGACGCGACGGTAGGGCAGTACTGGAACAACAGCAGCAATCCCAACCCCGCCGTGCTGCCCGAGCGCGAGTTTACCACGTCGCAGCGACTGTTTCGACGTCTCAACAGCCTCAATCCCAACGGCTACAAGATTGCGGTCATCAAGCGATACCAACAGTTGCGCCAGGACATCCTCAGCGAGGACAACCTGATAGCGCGATATGTGGGATGCATCGAGTATTTGCAGCGATGCGGAGCCACGGCACGCGAGGAGGCACGATGGAGCGGCGACACCGACATCCAGGGCGCAACGCTCGACTTTGAGCACGAAAAAGCGTATATTGCCGACTGGATTCACCGGCGTCTGCAATATCTCGACGAAAACACATTCAAATATGAGCCGATTCTCGGCGATGTCAACAGCGACGGCACAGTCAACGGCATCGACCTGAATATGCTCATCAACCAGGTGATGGGCAAGGACGAGCCCACGCCCGAGGCCGACCTGAACAGCGACGGCAGCACCGACGGCAATGACATTAACTTGCTCATCAACATTCTTCTTGGACTTGAATAACCAATATATATATCACTTATATCCTTAACGATATGAAACGACTTCTACTACTTATCATATTGCCAATGTGGCTCCTGGCGGCACACAGCCAGTTGCGCATCAACGGCCTCACCGCGCTGCACGACAGTATAACCAACTTCTATCTGTGCAGCATCCCCGAGGACTATTTCGGCGCCAACTACGATGCCACACTCGACTTTTCGGAACTCGGATGGACCGATGTCACCATCGACGGCACCGCAGTCAACAATGGCGAGTACACCTTCCAACTCGTGGAGGGCGGCAAATACTACTTGGTTACCGCCACCTGTGGATGCGAGGTAATACACACGCGCATCGGTTTCACCTATCTGCCCCTGGTGTGGCTGCAGGGCGAGTTTGGCCATGAATATGTCCACGGACTCGTGACACTATGCATGCCCGGCGAAGTCTCCGCCGGACAGTGGCATGCCAAGGTAAAGTGGCGCGGATGGTACACCAATTACGACTTCAAGCACAAGCGCAACTACCACATCAAGTTTGTCGACGCCAATGGCGAGAAGGTCGACCGCCGTCTGTTCGGGCTTCGCAAGGACAACAGTTGGCTGCTCGACGCCGGACAAATCGACTTGGCACGACTGCGCAACCGCACGGCGACCGAACTGTGGATGGACTTCAACGCGCGGCCTTATTGGGCCGACCGCGAGCCCGAGATGCTGCCGGGCGTGCGAGGCGAGGTGGTGGAGGTGTTTCTCAACGGCGAGTATCGGGGTGTTTTCGGCTTTACCGAGGCCCTCGACCGCAAACAACTGAAAATCAAGAAATTTGATGAGACAACAACACCTAAGACCATACACGGGCAACTCTGGAAAACCGACCGCTACAACGAAATTACGCGCATGACCGGCATCAACAACAACTGGAACAACAACAGCGCGCTATGGACCGGGTATGAAATCAAATATCCCGAAATCGAGGACGTGAAACCCACCGACTGGAGCGTGCTGTACAACGCCATCGACTTCGTGGCTAACAGCAGCGACTACGAGTTTTGCAAGCACGTAGGCGAATACTTCGACCTGCCCATGATACGCGACTACATGGTGCTCGTTCAGACCCTCATGGCCGACGACAACAACGGCAAAAACATGGTGTGGGTGTGCTACGACCGCACCGAGGACAAGAAACTCACGCTCTTCCCCTGGGACCTCGACGTGACGCTGGGACAGTGCTGGAACAACGCCCACTACCACTATTCGGCGCAGGGATGGAACAAAGAGGTGTCGATGTCGCACCGATTGCTGCACCGGCTCAAAACCCTCAACCCGGGACACTTCTACGACGGCGTGATCCAGCGTTACCACGAACTGCGCTCAACCATCCTGTCGCAGGAGAGCCTCACCCAGCGATATGCCGAAAAGTATGAGTTGCTCATGAACAGCGGGGCGGGGCAGCGCGAATCGGCACGATGGACCAACGACTCCGACATCGGCGGATACGACCTTGACTTCCCCACCGAGTATAACTTCATCAAGAACTACATAGGCAAGCGACTCAACTACCTCGACCAGAACGTCTTCGTCTTCCGGCAGCCGCTCGTGGGCGACATCAACGGCGACTATATGGTCGACGCCGCCGACCTTAACGACGTGATCAACGCTATCCTGGGGCGCTACACCGGCAACCTGCAAGATGTCGACTACAACGGCGACGGCGTGGTCGATGTGCTTGACCTCAACACAATAATCAACGTGATTTTAGGCTCTAACAACCCATAGCAACACACTTAAACAACCAACCGAGATTATGATTAACGTTTTCCACATAGTGTCAAATAAGAAATGGAGCGGGCCCGAGGAGTATGCCTACGAATTGGCTTCTCGCTTGCGTCACGACAGCGACTTCTATGCCGAGATAGTGTGCAAAAAGAATGAGCCGGTGCTCACGCATTTCAGGCGCCTCGAAATTCCCATCTCCATCCTGCCCCTCAAGGGCGTTACCGACATCGACAGCCCCACGCGCTTCGCACGCCTGCTGAAAAAGGGCAAGAACGTCGTACACGTGCACACCTTCCACGACGCTTTCACCGCCGTGATGGCTCGCCGCATCAGCGAGAATCCCAACACGCGCGTGGTGATGACCGTGCACGGCATAACCAAGCCGAAGGCCAACTACCTCTACCGCAAACTTTACCGCTCGGTCGACAAGTTTATCTTCGTTTCGCAGATGGCCTACGACCACTGGATGTCGGCAGCACGCAATTTTAACCCCGACGCAGCCTGCGTGATTCGCGACAGCGTTATGGAGAACCCGCTGGCACAACCCGCGCCGCAGTTGCGCGAGATGCTCAACCTTCAGCCCGAGCAACGACTAATCATGTATCACGGCCGCCTGGCTCCCGAGAAGGGCATCGACATCGCTCTGCAAGCCGTCGCACAACTCGACCGCGACAAGTATCACTTCGCCATCATCGGCGACGGCAATCCAAAATATGTGGCGCAACTCAAAGGGTTCATCGTGGCCAACAAACTGGTGCGCAATGTCACGCTGCTGGGATTCCGAGAGAACATGTCGGACCTCATCGCACAATGCGACTTCGGAGTGCTGCCTTCGGTGGAGCCCGAGGCAATGGGACTGGCCAACCTGGAATATATGATGCAGGGAAAGGCGCACATCAGCACCAACAACGGCGCACAGCAAGAGTATGTGAAAAATGGGCACAACGCGCTTCTCGTCGAACCCGGCAACGCTTTCAGCCTTGCTGCGGCCATCAAGAGCCTCATCGACGACAGGGAGGCTTGCCAGCGACTGGGACAGCAAGCCCTCGACGACTTTAACCGCGAACTCAACTACGACATCTTCTACAACCGCATCACACAACTCTACCGCGACGTCCTCGGCTTCAAGCAACCCCAAGAATAACTACGAGGGTGTCATAATTCACAGATTTGTAGGGACGC
>JAEEGL013332510.1_pt1 | contig 14283 bp, 9 predicted proteins | sample 9134231 | NCBI WGS metagenome assembly JAEEGL01 (sample SAMN16246548, study PRJNA631951) | gut metagenome | biome: gut microbiome; feature: rumen; material: fiber-attached | host: Bos | place: Iran: Karaj | collected 2018-10 | reverse complement strand
TGAACAACCGACATACTGTCCATTAATCCAAAGATAGAAAAAAGAATCTACACCATCAAAGTTTATATATGTTTCACGGCTTTGCCATGAGTCAGACATGGTAAATGTCCTGCGGTAGCTACCAACTTCATTACGGTACTTATATGTGGTCCATGTTTGTGGTGGCTCACGCATTACCCCTCCTCGCCAATCACCTTCTTTGACTGAGTGTTGGAAAATAACGGGTTGATTAACATAGATGGGCGTACCATATCGTTGTTCTCCTTTTTGTCCTAAACCAGCAATGGACCAATTCGATGGAACTTCGATATAGTCCCACTGTACATCGGAGAAGTCTCTTTTATAAAAATCAAGAGGCCGTTTATCTGGCGTTGGAGCCCAATGGAAACGCCATTTACCGTCAAGAGATTGGATCCATGAACTTTCTTCTCGTAGTACCCGCCGCGCACTCTTCTCATCTTGAAAAGAAGAAAAGATGCATGTCGGCAGTTCTTTATTGTAGCCTAGAAAGTCCGGCGATTGCCATTCATCACCAGAAGGAGTCTGCATCGTTCCGTAATTATAGCCAGCCATAGGTCCTATTATGGCGTGCATGTCACAGAAAGTTAATAGGACAAGTAAAAAACAGAATTTATTTTTCATATGATAATAAAACGTTCAACTAATTAAATGGAAACAATTATTATGGTAAAACCAGCTATAATGGGTTATCCTTAACAAATATCGTTCTATGAAGGATGACGATTGGCGCGTCTTCGTCGTATGTCTGCTTTTTTCTTTGCCGAAGCGGAGCCATGTAATCCTGTAATATATGATTTCTTTTTTGCCTTGGTTTTTATTTTATTTACCTTTGGCTTTCCGGTATTTTGCTTGGAACTACGGAATACAAGGCCGTTTTCAATGGCCATGTCAATCTCTTTTTTATCAATCATACTAATGATGAAAGAGGCGTACTCCGGTGAACGCCATTGTAACGCCATGTTTATCACACGTTTCTATAACATTGTCATCACGGACAGAACCTCCGGCCTGTGCAATATAGCGTACGCCTGAGCGAACAGCACGTTGAACATTATCACCAAAAGGAAAGAAAGCATCAGAACCCAGACAAACATTGTCAAGTTGCGCAAGCCATTCTTGACATTGTTTGTTGTCAAGAGGTTGTGGCTGACTCGAGAATAATTGTTCCCAGTTTCCTTTTCCACATACGTCTTCGGGATGCTCACCAAGAATTACGTCAATAGCATTATCACGATCAGCACGTCTAACGTTTGGTAAAAATGGCAGATTAATTATATAAGGATGTTGACGTAGCCACCATTTGTCTGTTTTATCCCCTGCAAGTCGTGTGCAGTGGATTCTGCTTTGTTGTCCAGCGCCTATACCGATTGCTTGACCGTTCTTGACGTAGCATACAGAGTTACTTTGCGTGTATTTAAGGATTATAAGAGCTACTTTCAGGTCACGTTTTGCTTCTTCAGTGAATATTTTTGAGCGTGTAGGAATTGTAGAGAAGAGGATATCGTCAGATAAATCAACTTCATTCCTTTTCTGCTCAAATGTAATTCCGAAAACTTGTTTTGATTCAATCGGATTTGGTCTGTATGCAGGGTTGATGCGTAGAATATTGTAGTTTCCTCCACGTTTTTGCTTTAAGATTTCAAGAGCGTCCGGTTCGTAATCCGGGGCAATAATGCCGTCAGAAACTTCACGCTTTGTAATCTGTGCTGTGGCAACATCACAGGTGTCACTTAGCGCGATGAAATCACCAAAACTAGACATGCGATCTGCACCTCTTGCGCGTGCATAAGCGCATGCCATAGGTGAGTCATCTATTCTTAGGTCATCTACCCAATAAACTTTCTTCAGGGTGTCCGTAAGTGGAAGTCCTAGCGCAGCACCTGCAGGTGAGACATGCTTAAACGATGTTGCAGCAACATACCCTGTTGCTGCTTTAAGTTCACTCACGAGTTGCCAGCCGTTCATTGCATCAAGTAAGTTGATATATCCGGGGCGTCCGGAGAGAACTTCGAAAGGCAACTCTCCATCTTCCATATATACGCGTGCAGGTTTCTGGTTCGGATTACAACCGTATTTCAATTCCATTTCTTTCATGTCTTTTTATCGTTTTCTGTTGATTAATATATAAATAATTCAATTACTCATTTTTGTTTTTCTGAGACTCATCTTACAACAAGCCACATGAACTAAACGAAATCGGAGTTAATAATAACTATATTTGTTGTCAAACAATATATCACAACTCTAGATCGTCTATCTGCAAAGGTACAACTTTTTTCTTATGTGATCTAATAACGTGTGTTATTATATATATGTCTTAACACAAAAATCTCCCACCCACCTATTGGTGAATGGGAGATAAGGTCAATTATATTACGAATTACTCGAAATACTTAATCTTCCAAAGCTGCCTGCGCGGCGGCCAAACGGGCAATAGGCACACGGAATGGTGAACATGATGCATAATTCAGGCCAATCTTAGCGCAGAATTTCACACTTGAAGGCTCTCCACCATGTTCTCCGCAGATACCAGTACGCAGATTTGGACGAACAGCACGGCCTTTTTCCACCGCCATCTTCACTAGCTGTCCGACACCCTTCTGATCGAGCACTTGGAATGGGTCAACGCTCAAAATCTTCTTGTCTAAGTAAACAGGAAGGAAGGACGCGATATCATCACGTGAATAACCGAACGTCATTTGTGTCAAATCGTTTGTACCAAATGAGAAATATTGAGCTGCTTCAGCGATTCTATCAGCTGTCAAAGCGGCGCGAGGAATTTCAATCATTGTTCCAATCTCAAATTCAACCTCTACACCCTGCTCTTCAAACACTTCCTTCGCGGTTTGCTCAATGATGTCTTTCTGTTGCTCAAGCTCATGTAAAGTACCAATCAATGGAACCATGATTTCGGGCATTGGAGTTTTTCCTTCTTTCTTTAATTCACACGCTGCACCGAGGATGGCACGTGTTTGCATCGTTGTAATTTCGGGGAACGTGATTCCAAGGCGACATCCACGGTGTCCAAGCATTGGATTGTTCTCTGCCAGAGAATCTACACGGCGTTGAATCGTAGCTAAGCTTACGCCCATTTCTTTAGCCATGGTTTCCTGACCGGCCAAATCGTGTGGAACAAATTCATGAAGCGGTGGATCAAGAAGGCGGATGTTTACAGGCAGTCCATCCATTGCTTCAAGGATTCCTTTGAAGTCTGCTTTTTGGAAAGGAAGCAACTTGGCGAGTGCTTTTTCGCGTCCTTCAGCATCTTCAGCAAGAATCATCTGACGCATAGCAACGATTTTTTGGTCATCAAAGAACATGTGTTCTGTTCTAGTGAGTCCAATACCTTTTGCACCAAATGCACGTGCAACTTGGGCATCGTGCGGTGTGTCTGCATTTGTGCGAACCTGAAGCTTCGTATACTTGTCGCAGAGATCCATGAGTTCTTTGAAATCTCCACTTAACTCAGCAGCTTTTGTGGGCACCTCACCGGCATATACCTGGCCCGTTGTGCCGTTTATAGAAATGTAATCACCTTCTTTATATACTGTCCCGTCTATTTCAACAGTCTTAGTTTTGTAATCAATGTTGAGAGCGCCAACGCCACTTACGCAACATTTACCCATGCCTCTGGCAACAACAGCGGCATGGCTTGTCATACCGCCACGAGCTGTTAAAATACCTTCAGCAGCGGACATACCAGCCAAATCCTCTGGTGAAGTTTCAATACGAACAAGTACAACATTGTGTCCATCAGCATGCCATTCTTGTGCATCGTCTGCATGGAAGACTATCTGCCCACATCCTGCGCCGGGACTTGCAGGAAGACCTTGTGCAATAACTTTAGCTTTTTGCAGAGCAACCTTATCGAAAACTGGATGCAACAATTCATCTAATTTATTTGGTTCGCAGCGGAGGATAGCTGTTTTCTCGTCGATAATACCCTCGTGAAGCAAATCTATAGCAATCTTTACCATTGCGGCCCCCGTACGTTTGCCGTTACGAGTTTGCAGGAACCAGAGTTTTCCTTCTTGTACGGTGAACTCCATGTCTTGCATGTCGCGGTAATGGTGTTCTAGTTTATCCTGGATACTATTTAATTGAGCGTAAATCTCAGGCATGGCCTCTTCCATCGAAGGGTATTTAGAAACACGTTCTTCCTCGCTGATGCCAGCACGCTGTGCCCAACGCTGAGAGCCGAGTTTCGTAATCTGTTGTGGTGTACGGATACCGGCAACTACGTCTTCACCTTGTGCATTTACAAGATACTCTCCGTTAAATACGTTTTCACCATTACCTGCGTCGCGGCTGAAGCAAACACCTGTGGCGCTAGTGTCGCCCATGTTGCCGAATACCATGGCCATCACGCTTACGGCTGTACCCCACTCGTCGGGAATTCCTTCCATCTTGCGGTAAAGTATTGCACGCTCGTTCATCCAGCTGCGGAATACGGCACATATGGCTCCCCATAGTTGTTCGATGGGATCCTCGGGGAAACTTGAGCCTGTCTGTGTCTTAATTGCGGCCTTGAATAAAGCCACAAGCTTCTTCAATGATTCAACAGACAAATCCTTATCAAGGACAACGCCCTGTTCTTTCTTGACTTCTTCAATAATTTTTTCGAACGGGTCGATGTCTTCTTTGTTTACAGGTTTCATACCCAAAACAACGTCGCCATACATCTGCACGAAGCGACGATAGGAGTCGTACACAAAATGCGGGTTGTTTGTTTTGGCCACCATTCCTTCGGCAACTTGGTCGTTCAAGCCGAGGTTAAGGATGGTGTCCATCATACCTGGCATGGATGCGCGGGCACCTGAACGGACGGAAACCAGCAATGGGTTGGTTGCATCTCCGAACTTGCAGTTCATGAGATTCTCAATGTGCTTTACAGCTGCGGTTACGTCGTCATTGAGTAGCTCCATTATCTTTTCCTGTCCTACTGCGTAGTATTCATTACAAACTTCGGTTGTAATAGTAAAGCCCGGAGGAACGGGAACTCCAATCAAATTCATTTCTGCAAGGTTTGCACCTTTGCCTCCTAACAACTCACGCATGTCGGCGCGGCCTTCAGCCTGTCCGCCACCAAATGTGTAGACTCTTTTATTTTCCATAAACAGTTTATATTGATATATGATTTTATTCTTTGCAAATATAGTGCTTTTTTACTGAAATATGTCTCCTGCGTAAACGATTTCTTGTGATTTCTGTTAGCTTTTTCGTAATATTTTTTGAGTTGTGGAAAATATCAAATAAGAATGATATTATCGGGTGTCAAATACGTGTTTTTTTATGTTTCACATAATCCAGTTTTAATTTGAGTTCGTGACGTGTATGTTTGAGTAATTTTGTTTGTTCTTTAGTCTGCATCTGAATGAAGTGCTCTTCAAATTGTTCAGTCCAATGTTCAAAAAAACAATCCTTCACGCATACAATGGGAAATCGGTGTATTTTGTTGCGTAATTTGACGAATTATGAGCGATGGGCAGTCTGAGAGCAAAAAAAGAAATGTAACTTTGCACTGCAAAAAATGAAAATCAAGACATAAGAACAATGAACGTAAAAGTAAGCAATGTAAATGTTCCGAGTTGGCAAATAGTAACGGTCCAGTCCCAGATTCCAGAGCCTTTGAAAAAGTTGGAAGAAATGGCTAGGAACATGTGGTGGACATGGAACGGTGATGCTTTTGAAATGTTTCGTGATTTAAATCCCGAGTTGTTTAAAGCGTGCCGACAGAACGTCATCGAAATGCTTGGGCGCATGAGTTATGAGCAACTCACAGAGATGGCAAGCAATGAGGTGCTGTTAAAACGGATGAATCAAGTTTATGAACGCTATATCAATTACATGAACGAAGCTCCAGACGCTTCGCGGCCTTCTGTAGCCTATTTCTGTATGGAATATGGTCTGTATCATTTCTTGAAAATCTATTCTGGTGGCCTCGGAATCTTGGCTGGCGACTATCTGAAACAGGCTAGTGACAGCAATGTCAATCTTGTCGGTGTCGGCCTGCTTTATCGTTACGGCTATTTCACACAAGAGTTGGCCATGGATGGCTCTCAGATTGCCAATTATGAGCCACAGGATTTCGAACAACTGCCATTAACCAAAGTAATGGACGGTGAAAAACAAATGGTAATTGATGTGCCGTTTCCCGGATACACGCTTCACGCTCTGGTGTGGCGTGTGGATGTCGGCAGAGTGAAGTTGTATCTTCTCGATACCGATAACGACATGAATTCAGAGTATGACAAACCAATTACACACACCTTATATGGCGGCTCATGGGAGAACCGTTTAAAACAAGAGGTCTTACTTGGAATTGGAGGCACGTTGATGCTGCAGAAATTGGGCTTGTCGTTCGATGTGTACCATTGCAATGAAGGTCATGCTGCACTTTGTAATGTACAGCGACTAGTTGATTATGTTAATGAGGGCCTTACATTCAACCAAGCTTTGGAACTGGTGCGCGCCTCTTCACTTTATACCGTTCATACGCCTGTTCCTGCGGGTCATGACTATTTTGACGAATCGTTATTCGGAAAGTATCTTGGCAATTACCCGGAAAAGATGGGCATTTCTTGGGATGACTTCATGGGGCTTGGACGTACAAATCCTTCGGATAAAGATGAGCGTTTCTGTATGTCTACTTTCTTGTGCAAAACTTGTCAAGAGGTTAACGGAGTCAGCAAACTGCACGGTGAGGTCAGTCAAAGAATGTTCAATAACATTTGGGGCGGATACTATCCCGAAGAAAATCATGTGGGATACGTTACTAACGGAGTACATCTCCCTACTTGGGCCGCGCGTGAATGGAAAACACTTTACGAGAAGTACTTTGGCAAAGATTTCTACAAAGACCAATCAAACGAAACCATTTGGAGAAAAATCTATGATGTGCCTGACGAGGAAATATGGAATCTTCGTACGGAATTAAAACAAAAACTGATTACCTATATCCGTGACCGTTTCCGCAAGTCTTGGCTTAAAAATCAGGGAGACCCGTCTCGTGTGGTTTCTCTTTTAGATAAAATCAATCCTAACGCATTGCTGATAGGTTTTGGCAGACGTTTTGCAACCTATAAGCGAGCACATTTGATTTTTAGCGATATTGAACGCCTGAAGAAGATAGTTAACAACCCTGATTACCCAGTTCAATTCATTTATACCGGAAAAGCTCACCCTGCAGATGGAGCTGGACAAGGACTAATCAAACGTATTTACGAATTATCTCAAAGTCCCGACTTCTTAGGTAAAATACTGTTTTTGGAAAACTACGACATGCAGTTGGCACGCCGCCTTATTTCCGGAGTTGATATTTGGATGAATACGCCGACACGCCCGCTTGAAGCATCGGGAACCAGTGGTGAGAAAGCGCTAATGAATGGTTTGCTCAACTTAAGCGTACTTGACGGTTGGTGGCTCGAAGGTTATCGTGAGGGAGCCGGATGGGCTCTTACCGAAAAGCGGACTTATCAGAACCAAGAGCATCAGGACCGTTTGGATGCTTCGACTATTTACGGCTTGCTCGAACATGAGATTATTCCTTTATATTATGCACGCAACAAAAAAGGATATTCGTCGAATTGGGTCAGAACCATCAAAAACAGTATTGCACAAATTGCGCCCCATTACACAATGAAGCGCCAATTAGACGATTATTATTCAAAATTCTATTCAAAAGAAGCCGAGCGTTTCAAACTTTTGGCAGCCAATGACTATGCTAGAGCAAAGGAAATCGCAGCATGGAAAGAGGAAGTGGCTTCCAAATGGGACCAAATCAAAGTTCTTTCAACCGAATGGTCTACCAACAATTTAAATCAAGCCATTTTCAGTGGAAAAGAATACACGATAACGGTTCAAATTGACGAACAAGGATTGAGCGATGACCTGGGTATGGAGATGGTAATGCTACATCCGGATGCTGAAGGTGTAGACCGTGTTTATAGTGTCGCTCCTTTCAATGTCATTAAACGAGACGGCAACATTTATACCTTCCAACTGACACAGAGTATCGACAACGCGGGAACATTCAAGGTAGGCATGCGCTTGTATCCCAAGAATACTGCCCTACCTCACCGACAAGATTTCTGCTATGTCAAATGGTTTTAATCTATAATCGTGATTTAAGCATTGTATAATCAGTGCCCATACAATGAAAGCTGGATTCTGAGTCGCAGAATCCAGCTTTTTATGTTCGATGCCTGTTCCTGGAAAAAGAATACGGGACATACAACCATTTATGTCCCGTATGGAATTTTCCATATGGCTCGTAATTCGGACCATGTTGCTTATGTGTTTTATTGCATCTCTTTTCTTCGGAATTTTCCTTGTGTACGGCTTTGCAGAATCCCATCAGGTAACTTGTTCATGCGTTTTTCTGGGAGCGGAAGCAATGTGTCTGTCGACAAAGGTGACTGTACATTTAATGAATCGGTAGACGAACTGGTGTCGGTGGGCTCTGTCTCAACGATAGATTGATGACAGCGCAGGAGTGTCGGATAGAAGAGGAACAATAACTTTTCATTCTTGTCCCATGCCGCGCGATGATAAACGAATCCTGAGATTTGCTTTACTAAAGTCTTGCCTGCTTCAATCCTTATTTCAAAATCCTCATCGCTATAGAGACGTTGGTATGTGGTACTCACAGAATCGTTTTCGTATGTCAGAGTCAGGCTGACAATAGCGTCACGTGCCCCCGAACGATATACGAAATGCGGATGGAATTGCCAAATAAATCTGTCATTAGGTTTAAACGACGAGTCAGCAGGTATGGTAAATGTCATGCGTTTGCTGAGACTGTTCGACGTGAGTGAATAGAATGATGCTCCATTCCATATATTTACGGTATCCCCCCCTTCATTAGCTTCATTATATGCGGTTCGGAAACTCGGATTTGCACCAAGCACAAGAGCTTCTTTGTCCAAGCGTTTCTGAAGTCGTTCGTATATGTTATAAAGCTTTTCAGTGTGGGTGGCATACCAAATTAGTGATGAATCAAACTCGGCTTGAGTGACACCATGTTTCATCAATGCCGCATTGGCATAGAGATGCTCTTTGTATTCTGTACTGTCTTTGGCAGCACGAGCCATTGCCAACGCCATATGATAATCATACAGCAGCGATTCAAACTTGTTCTCGCCTACAGGAGCCTTCTGCTTTTCGTTGTTACAGGCAGACAGAAGCATGACAAGGCACATGCCATAGAGAATAACGCGTTTCATTCCGTGGCAGTGCTTTCTTGTTTGTCTTTATTCCCAAGTGACTTTGAGAAAGTCTTTCGGTAGAAAAACAATATCGCCAGTCCACCGCACGTAATGGCTGCATCTGCGAAATTAAATATAGGACTGAAGAAAATAAAGCGTTCTCCTCCTTTCCAAGGCAACCATTCGGGAAGGTATGTGTCAATTACCGGGAAGTAGAACATATCTACCACTCTGCCTTCCAAGAATCCTCCGTAGCCAGTGCCGAATGGAACTAACGTAGCTGCAGTCCATCGTGTACTCTCCGAATAAACAAGACCGTAAAAAAGATTATCAATGATGTTTCCCGTAGCTCCTGCCAATATGGCTGCGACACAGAAAATGTAACCCAAAGAATAGTTTTTCGTAATCAGTTTGTGTAGATACCAAATGAGAACACCGATAGCTATAAATCTGAACAGCGTAAGCAATGTCGTTCCAACAAAGTCCCAACCAAAAGCCATGCCTTTATTTTCCGTGAATAAAAGTAACGCCCAGTTACCTAACAAATTGACTGACGAATGTAGAGGCATGGAAGTCTTTACATGGAATTTAATAAGTTGGTCACAAAACAAGATAAGGATTACAACACTAACGGCTATAATCCTTTTGCTTTGCAGTTGGTTGAGCTTGCTCACTTCTGTGTCCGTTTTGTTACTTTCTTTTCTGCTCTATGCTTAATGTAGCATGAGGAACGGCGCGCAGACGTTCCTTCGGAATTAATTTACCTGTGACACGGCAGACACCATATGTTTTGTTTTCAATTCGAACAAGCGCTGCTTGTAAATTCTTAATGAACTTTTGTTGTCGCGCAGCCAAAGCTGTGAGCTCTTCTTTGGCTTGTGTGGCAAATCCTTCTTCCATTACTTTATAAGTAGGTGAAGTGTCGTCCACAGAATTGCCGTCCTTGTTCATCAGAACTTCCATCATCTGGTTATAATCTTTCGTTGCAAGTTCAAGTTTCTTCAGGATAAGTTCTTTGAACTCCAACAATTCTTCATCGGTATACCGTGTTTTCTCTGCCATGATTTAAATCTTATCAATTATGACGTTTAACGAATATTTATCAAACTGCAATTGTGTTTTATTATCTACGTGATCGAGTGAGATATCATCGCATAGCACTTGAGAACATATGTACTCCTTGAATTGTAAAATGGCTTCTTTGTACTCAGGTACGTCATCGAATACAATACGAATGTGATCGGTAATTTCAAATCCGTTATCTTTGCGATAACTTTGAATACGCTTTACCACTTCTCTGGCCATGCCTTCACGCTTAAGGTCCTCAGTGATTTCCAAGTCCAATGCAACGGTCGTAGTTCCTTCGTTTGCAACACTCCAACCTGGAATGTCTTGACTGAATATTTCGACATCTTCACGGAGAATCGTAATTACTTCACCGCTTTCAAGAGATAATTCAATCTGTCCTTGATTTTCAAGTGCTGTGATCTGCTCTTGGCTCATGCCATTTACGGCTTTGGAAACTTGATTCATCAGTTTGCCATACTTTTTGCCAAGGATACGGAAATTGCACTTAACTGTTTTTTCTAATTGTATTGATTCAACGAATCGAATCTCTTTAACATTTACTTCTGTCTTTATGAGATTCTGCATTTCCTCAATCTGTTCACGCTCTTTGTTGTCAGTAACAGGAATCATCACGCATTGCAGTGGTTGGCGCACAATTATTTCATGCTTTTTACGCAATGAAAGAATCATAGATGTGATTTTTTGTGCTTTTTCCATTCTGCTTTCTAATTCGTTGTCAATATACGATACGTCGTATGTTGGGAAATCAGCCAAGTGAACGCTAATAGGATTACCTGAAGTACTAGATATAGTTAAATCACGATATAGTTGGTCTGCGTAGAATGGAGCTACAGGTGCCATGAGACGGGCTACAGTTTCCAAACATTGATAAAGACACTGGTATGCACTGATTTTATCGGTCGTCATCTCATTTCCCCAGAATCGTTTCCGATTTAGGCGCACATACCAATTAGAAAGATCATTTATAATAAAATCTTCGATAATCCTTCCTGCTTTTGTCAGTTCGTAATCTTCATAGTACTCTGTAACATCTTTGATTAAAGAGTGAAGATCAGACAATATCCAGCGGTCAATCTCGGGACGTTGTTCTAATGGTATTTGAGGTTGGTCGTTCTTGAAGCCATCTACATTTGCGTACATGGCCAAGAAGGAATACGTTTGATAGAGTTTGCCAAAGAAAGCACGGGATACATCGTCTACACCTTTGATATCGAACTTGAGGTTATCCCATGGCGAAGAATTAGTAAGCATGTACCAACGAACGGAGTCCGACCCATATTTTTCTATAGTCTCAAATGGATCAACCGCGTTGCCGAGTCGCTTGCTCATTTTACTACCATTCTTATCCAAAACCAGGCCATTGCTGATGACAGCTTTGAAAGCGACGCTGTCGAATATCATACAGGCGATGGCATGTAGCGTAAAGAACCATCCACGTGTCTGATCAACGCCCTCAGCAATGAAATCGGCAGGATAGAAAAGGTTTTTGTCAACGAGTTCTTTGTTTTCGAACGGATAATGTAGCTGTGCATAAGGCATAGAACCGGAATCAAACCATACATCTATGAGGTCTGTTTCACGTTTCATGGGCTTGCCCGTTGCAGACACTAATACAATGTCGTCAACATAGGGTCTGTGAAGATCTATCTTATCGTAATTGGCTTTTGAGTAGTCACCAGGAATAAATCCATTAGATTTGAATGGGTTGTTCTCCATCATTCCGGCTTCAACACTCTTTTCAATTTCGTTATACAGTTCTTCTATGCTGCCGATACACAATTCTTCGCCCGTTTCACTCCGCCATATTGGCAGTGGTGTGCCCCAATAGCGGCTACGACTCAAATTCCAGTCGTTCAAATTCTCGAGCCATTTGCCAAAACGTCCGGTTCCGGTGGATTCAGGTTTCCATAAGATACTCTTATTTAGCTCCATCATGCGTTCTTTGCAAGCAGAGCTTTTAATAAACCAGCTGTCGAGCGGATAATATAGTACAGGTTTGTCGGTACGCCAACAATGAGGATAGCTGTGTACGTGTTTCTCGATGCGGAAAGCCTGACCTTTTTGTTTCATGTCCATACAGAGGGCCACATCCAACGTTTCGTCTTTTTCTGTCAGCGTTTCGTCGTATGCATTTTTGACATAACGGCCGGCATATGGGGCATATATCTCTGTATTTACGTATTCTTTTACAAAGTCTTCGTCCAGGTCTTCAATAGGATAGAAACGGCCGCGCAAATCTACTAGTGGGCGCATGTCACCTTTTTTGTCCTTGACCATAAGTGCGGGAACGCCGGCTTGTTTGGCAACGAAAGCATCGTCTGCACCAAATGTAGGTGCTATGTGAACGATACCTGTTCCATCTTCTGTCGATACATAATCGCCGCCAATCACTCTAAACGCGCCGTTACCGGGATTTACGTATGGCATGAGTTGTTCATATTCCATACCAATTAGGTCCGTTCCTTTGTAATGTCCTACAATGCGGTATGGGATTACTTTGTCTCCGTGAGTATAGTCGTTGAGATCCTTTTCAAGTCCGGCAGGATTGAAATATGAGCCCAACAAAGCTTCTGCAATAACAACGGTGATTTTTTGGTCCGTGTACATATTGTATGTTTGTACAGACACGTAGTCGATTTTAGGCCCTACACACAGCGCCGTGTTTGAGGGAAGCGTCCATGGAGTGGTTGTCCATGCGAGGAAATAGGCTGTACCCCACTCAGTCATTTCTTTTCGTGGGTTTTTAATCTTGAATTGTGCCGTTACTGTTGTATCTTTAACGTCGCGGTAACAACCTGGTTGATTCAATTCATGACTACTGAGTCCTGTACCCGCAGCTGGCGAGTATGGTTGTATGGTATAGCCTTTATAAAGCAGCCCTTTGTTATATAGCTGTTTGAGAAGCCACCACAGGGTTTCGATATAGCTGTTCTCGTATGTGATGTAGGGATGATCCAAATCGACCCAGTAACCCATACGTTCACTAAGGTCACGCCATTCTGCGGTATATTTCATGACATCGGCGCGACAGTGCTTGTTATATTCTTCAACAGTAATCGTTTTGCCGATTGCCTCTTTTGTTATGCCCAGTTCCTTTTCCACACTCAGCTCAACGGGCAATCCATGTGTATCCCAACCGGCTTTACGGGGAACATTGTACCCTTTCATCGTTTTATAACGGAGTACAGTATCCTTAATAGTACGTGCAAGTACATGGTGGATGCCGGGATGTCCGTTTGCTGAAGGAGGGCCTTCGTAAAAGACGTATGTAGGATAGCCCTTGCGGTTTTCAAGACTGCGATGGAACAAATCTTCATCCGTCCAAGTCTTGAGCATATCTTTGTTTACTTGAGATAAGTTCAGCCCTTTATGTTCTGGAAAGTTCTTAGACATAACTACAGTTTTCAAATTATTGGCTGCAAAATTACAAAATTTTCTCGAGATTGACTTGATTTCATGCTCAATATGTTTGGCATGCGTAGACTGTTTTTGTTTTTTTATGAGTTTGATATTGTTGAGTTTTACTCAGACATAAACGCGACGAAGTCCGATATAGAAAAAACTATACCGGACTTCGTCAATTTGATACAAAACTTAGTATTGTTCGGAATCGTTAGGGAAACTTACCGACTTGACATCAGCGACATATTGTCCCACAGCCGTGGTTATTACTTCGGATAGATTGGCGTAACGTCGCAGGAATTTTGGAGAAAAACTCAGATCCATTCCCAACATATCGTCTATGACGAGCACTTGTCCGTCAACCTCATGTCCGGCTCCTATTCCGATGATAGGAATTTTGAGTTCCGAGGCCACACGTGCGGCCAACACTGCCGGAATCTTTTCTAAGACAATAGCACAACAGCCGGCCTCTTCAAGCAGATGGGCATCGTTAACGAGTTTCTTTGCTTCAGATTCTTCTCTGGCGCGTACAGCAAACGTTCCAAACTTGTTGATGCTCTGTGGT
>JAEEGL011230170.1_pt1 | contig 14283 bp, 10 predicted proteins | sample 9134231 | NCBI WGS metagenome assembly JAEEGL01 (sample SAMN16246548, study PRJNA631951) | gut metagenome | biome: gut microbiome; feature: rumen; material: fiber-attached | host: Bos | place: Iran: Karaj | collected 2018-10 | reverse complement strand
GTCGGAACGAGCGATGTTGGGGGAACGGGCGATGTCGAAGGAAGTCTTCTTTAAGACGCAGCGCTCATTTTTGCAGAAGAATTCTTTGGGACATTTGCCCGATCCGCAGGGGCAGCTTTCTTCCATGCAGTATTCTTCTTCTTCAGCGGGGCTGCCGTCTTCATAAAAACAGCGGCTTTCTTTGGGATCGCAGATCCTGTTTTTCTCGCAGCTGGCCTCGCCGCCGCTGCATCCGGAGTCGCTGTCGCATTGCAGTAAGAAGTCGAGCTCGGGTTTGAACAACTCGCGGGATTGATTCTGCATGACCATGCGGCCGAGGGATGAACCGCGCTTCCGCTCCACATGGCAGTCGTACTCTTTGCGGAGGTTCTCTTCGATGGGCAGCTGGCCGCAGACGCAGCGATCGCCCTGGCAATGGGCGTGGCAGTTTTCGGGATTGCATGAACCGCCCAGAGCATCGCCTGCGGGGAATTGATCCTCAAAGCATTGGCCGCCTTCTTTCACCTTGCCGCTGCCGCAAAGGCAACCTGCAGATTCCGTGCAGATCCAGCCTTCGCTGTAGGCTTCGAGCTTGTAGCGATAGCTCTGGCCTTTGGGGAGAGGGAGCGTCTGGGCGAGGGCCTTGCCCCGGCCGACCAGGTTGCCCTGGACGGGACAGCCTTCCGGGCGGGCGCAGAAATAGCCGATGCTGGAGAGGCAGTCCCATTTTTCGGCATCAGTGGCATCCAGCGTCGTGGGACCGCAGATTTTGGGCGTCCCGTCTTTAGGCTTTGCAGCTTCGCTTGCGGGCGCTTTTGCAGCTTCGTTTGCGGGCGCAGGCTCTGAAACCGGTTTTTGTGGATTCTGCTGGCATCCCGCCGAAAAGAGGAGGGCCATCAGCAGGGCATGCGTCAGCACAGGGCGCATCGGGGTTTTGAAGGGTGAGGGCGTTTTCAACTTTCGACTCCAGCGTCAGGTTAAAAGAATATTGATAATGTTCTAAGGAGACTCTGGAGAAAAAGCGAGGGAAATGTGAATTGTTTCCGGCGGCCTTCGCCGGGCGTGTTCCTTTGCGAACCTCAAAAGCGGGTATCAGGGCAGCGGATTTTTGAAAAGCAGGAAAGCAGGATTGGAGGGCGCGGAGGGGATCAGTCCTTCATCTCCCACGACATGTCCCAAAATGCGAGTTCGTAGCGGGAGCAGGCGATGAAGATGTCGAGCAGATGCTTCTTCTGGGCTTCGGTGTAATGCTCGGTCAGTTTGAGCAGCGTCGAGATGAGGATTTGGTTCCCGGAGGCGTACAGATCGGAGCTGTAACCCTGAATCCAGAGGCCGTAAAATGCATCGCTGGCCGATTCGGGCTTGTTTTGCAGGATTTTCTTTGAGATGACTTCGTAGCTGTAAGCGCAGGACAGGATGGCCGCGAGAATTTCGGCTTCGCCCTCTTCGTAGGCGACGCGCAGCATGTAGGAGGTGTAAGAGAGGTTATCGAGGGCGCGCGGCGCGTGGAGCACTTCGTCTTCGGTGATGTTGAAGAGGCCCATGTAGCCTTTATGCACGTTGAGCTCGCCGTTGATGACCGAAATGTATTTGGAGAACAGCAGGGCGGTCTCGCGGCTCTTGGCTTTGGCGACGGCGATGGCGAAGATTTTGGCGTATTCTTCGAGATAAAGGTAATCCTGGAGGATGTAATAGCGGAACTTGGATCGATCGAGATCGCCGTTTTGGATCCCCAGAACGAAGGGGTGATCGTTGTATGCGGTCCAGATGGATCGGGTGGCATCGAGCATTTGTTCGACGAGGTTCATGGAAATGATCCTTCTTTACTGGTAGTTGCGGATTCTCAGGTCAATGCCGCTGTCTTTTAAGGCATCTTTGGCCTGATCGATGGGGGTTTCACTGTAGTGATAAGGGAAGAGCACCGTTGGTTGAATCATTCTGGCCGCTTTGGCGAGCTGCGCGACAGTCATCGTGTAAGGCTGGTTACAGGGTAAGAATGCCACATCGGCGCCTTCAGCCTGTTTCATCTCGGGAATATCTTCGGTGTCGCCTGCGATGTAGATTCTGAAGCCATCGAGGGACAATATGTAGCCGTTATCGCGACCTTTGGGGTGAAACTGTGCATGGGAGGGCGTCGTATTGTAGGCCGGTATCGCCTGAAGGGTGATGTCTTCGCGCAGCTTCCTCTGATCGCCGTTCGATAGGGCTTCACCCTGTTTCAGCTTTGCCTGGCTCGAGGGATTTAAAAGGATCACCGTTCCGTTCTTTTGGAGGGTCTTTATGGCCTGGGCATCGAGATGGTCGAAATGCTCATGTGTGACCAGGATGTAATCAGCCTTGGGGAATGCAGCGTAGTCGATGGTCTTCTGCCCGAGTTTCAGTACGGGATCGATTTCAAATTCGAGGCCGTCATATTCGATGCGGATGCTTGAATGTTGCAGGGTATGAAAGACGACTTTTTTTTGAGACTTCGTGTAAAAGACGTCGGTCTCGTAACCAAAAGCGTCGCGATCTGCGGCTACGGTTTTCACAGCGTCGGATCCTTTCCCGGCATGAATGGGGGCATTGGCGGCATTGACCGGGGCATTCTGAGGATTGGGGTGATCCTGAGCGACGCAGGCGCCTGATCCTAAGGTGATCGAGAGTCCGAGAAGAGCAACAAAGGTTCGGTTCATGAGCGCAGCTCCGTTCAATCCTTACGCGCAGTTGCACGCAATCTTAAAAATTAAAGCATTGTGGAGGCAAAGGCAAGGCGATAAAACGATGTGCACAGGGCTTCACGTTATTTCAGGCTTTGATCGGGTTTACAGGGCGTTGGGTGGGCGTTTTTGCGATCCATAAATGGACTGCGATCGCTGCATTGAACCCTTGCATCTGCATTGAGGGAGGCGTTTACTCACAAACAGGCGCAGGGATAGATGGTCAGCGATCGGTGAAGAGAGATCGATACAAGGATGAGAGAAAAAGATGCGCGCAATGAAAGAAATATGGGGATCGATCGGGTTGATGATCGCGATCTGGGGATGTGGATCGGGCGATCAGGGGAAGGATGCGAAAGCAGGCACTCAGGGGCAGGCTTTAACGAACCCTGCTTCGGGCATGGATGGAGCGCAGGCGCCAAAGGATCTCTCGAAGTTTGAAGAAGCGAAGGTTTATTTTGAACCCCAGGTGATCCATAAGAGCATCTCCTGTCAATCGATAGAAGAGCAGGCCTCATTTGAGGACTGGGTTGAAGCCAGCAATCAATTGGGATTTACATGGCTCAGGCGGTTAAAGGATGATCGGCTGATTTCACCTGTAGGGTTGGAGCGCATGCTGGGGATGCTCCTAGAGGGCGCCTGCGGTGAAACGTACGATGCGCTGAGATCCGCCATGAAAATGCCACGGGCGAACAATCTCTGGGACCTGGGGGTACAGGCAGAAGTCAGAATCGTTCGCAATCTGAAGCTCGATCGCTTTGTGATGGCGACACAGATCTGGTTCGATCGCACAAGTACGATCCTACAGGATTACATCGATCGGATGAGAATGGGGCTGAGACCGGATGTGATGCAGGGAGCGTTCGATCGCGAGGACAAATGGGTGGTGCTGCATGCGAATCAGAGAGTAAGGAAGGCGACGGGAGGGCAGGTCCAATATGTGTTGACGAAGCCTGATTTGCCAAGGGCAGCCATCCTCAGCAACGAGATGAGCCTGAAGGCGGCATTCGTTAAGGCGATTCAGCATGTGGGCATCGGGAACGGAACGTTTAAGACCGGTATGGGTGATGCGGATGTGGAGTTGTGGACCGTTGAGGGCAAGGGTTATGTGCTTGAAAAGGATGATTACGTGGTGGTGGGCTTACCGTTGAAATATTCATCCTTATGGGTGGGATGGTTGCCTAAAGTGAAGCCGGGTGAGACCGAAAACCGGGCATTGCAGCACATCGAAACAGAGATTTCGGGCGATGATCTGAAGCAGCTGATGGCGAGCGAATCGGTGCCTCTGAAGGTTGTGATGCCTAAGTTTAAAATGCGGGGCCGTCAGACCATCGATCGCGCATCGCAGGAGTTATCGCTGTACAATGTCTGGGCTGGTTCCAATCAGGGTGAGACCGTCGATTTCTCAGGGATCAACGGTGTCTCCACAAGGACTGCCACTGCGGAACAAAAGGCGATCACATTGGGCGTCATGATTCAGGAGACCCGATTCGAGATCGAGTCCGATCGGCCGGAGGCTCAGACCGGGGCGTTGTTTTCGATCTACGATGACGCAGACAGGCAGGGGGTAGAGGATAGGGCAGAGTACCGGTTCGATCACCCCTTCGTATATGGGATCATGCATTGGCATACGGGCATTTTGCTCATGCTCGGCCGATACGTCGATCCCAAAACGGCCATGGCTCAACCAGACAAGATCCGATACTGAGACAACGCTGATCGTTGGCCTGCGAGCGTGAACCTTTATTAAAATCACAGTGTAAGGATGATTTAAAAAAGGACGATCGGCGAAAGAAAAAAGACAAACTCTGCTTTCAACAGCGCTGAACGATGATGAAATGAGGGCGCATCTTTTATTAAATCATGGAACAGCGAAAATAAAATCATCCGTTGATTATGAATGCGCGATGGATGAACGAACTGAAAAGCAGAGTCTGACCATGATGAAAAGATTGACGATCCATGATCGTGATATGGATCGTTGAAGGTAAAATCATAAACGAACGCAGTTTAAAGAACGATTAACCCATGAACGGGAGTAAGAAGGATGAAGACGACTTTAAAACTTTTCTTAACCTCGCTTTTGGCTTTTGCGGTCAGTTGTCAGGCTTCACCCGAAAAGAAGGCAGACGTGAACGGTGAAGCGGTTAAGGGTGGAGAGGATGAAGCCTTGAATACAGCGAAGGCGAAGTTAAAGGCCGGCAATGAATCGACAGCAAAGAACAATGCTTTAAAGCCCTGTGGACTGCCTTCAGGTGAGGCCAAGGCTGAGGAATGGGTTTCAGCGAGCAATGCTTTGGGCTTGGCACTGCTCAAGCCGTTTAAGAGGAACATCGCCGTTTCGGCTTACTCGGCCGAACGCGCGTTTGGGATGGTCTTGGAGGGCGCCTGCGGTGAAACCTTTGACGAGATGCAAGCGGCCTTAAAGATGCCTCAGGCGAACAATCTGAGCCAGTTGGGGCATCAGGTGACCGATCAGATGCTGTCGAATCTTTCGCAGAGTCAGCTCGAAGTCGACAACCGGATCTGGTATCACGAGACTTTGCCGCTTGAGCAAAGCTACAACGATACGGTCAAAGCGAACTATGGGGTCTCCATCGAGCGCGTAAACTTCGTCAAAGATACGCAAAAGATCCTTCGTACGATCAATGAGACCGTCAACAAGGCGACCCATGGGAAGATCCCTGTCATCCTCGACTCCCTCAATCCCAAGACCCGGATCGCACTGACCAACGCCCTTTATTTCAAGTCGGACTGGGAAAAGGCCTTCAAAGAATCGGCCACAAAGGAAGAGCCTTTTTATGCAGCATCGGGTGAAGTCAAAACAAAGATGATGCATATGACGCACAAGATCCCGGCGCGCGAAACCGACAGCTACGTCATGTTTGGGCTTCCGATGAAGGACGATTTTGTGTTCGTGGGCTGGTTGCCGAAGCTTGCTGAAGGTGAGAAGGGTGATGCGGCGCTCGAACGCCTGAAGAACAGCTTACCGGACGATGCGATCGATCAGATTCAGGCGATGCGTATGAAGAAGGTCATCCTCACCATGCCCAAATGGAAGGTCGAGAGCAGTCTGGATCTGAAGCCGTTAATGACGCAGCTGGGCATGACCTCGGTCTGGACGGGACCCAACGATGGATCACCTCTGCGCTTCGACCGGCTGACCGGGGATCTTTCTAAGGTGAGCCTTGCACCGGAAGACAAGATCGTACTCGGCGACGCGGTACAGCGAACCTACGTCAGCATCGATGAGAAGGGCGCAGAGGCTGCCGCTGCCACCGCGATAGCGATGCGCAAAATGGCCGCCCCGATCGAACGGGAAAAGTCGCTCACCATCACCCTGGATCACCCATTCCTCTACAGCATCGTTTATATGCCGAGCCGCCTGGCGCTCTTTACCGGACAATATATGGAGCCTCCGAAGGAGAAAGACTGAGGCAGGGTAAAAGGAGGATGCAGAAAGAGGCGAACCGGTAAAAGAGATGAAGCAGATCATCAAAAAATGGGGGATATGGGGAGCGGGGCTCATGCTTTGGGCCTGCACGCCGAATCCCGCATCTGAGTCAAAAAGACCATCACCCGATGAAAAAGCGTCGGTCTCACCTTCAGACGCAAAGGATCAGGCCTCTGGTGTCAAGGTTAAGGCCTCGCCCAAGGAGAATCCGGCTTTCACGTTCAAAAAGCTGGATACCACAACTTCCCGGGTGATCTTCGAGGATGTCATCTGTGAACGGCCGTCGGAGCAGGGATCGATCGGTGACTGGGCAGAAGGGAACTTCCGCCTGGGCATGCGTCTGCTCTCTCTTTTGCCCGGCAACGCTGCGTTTTCACCCTGGTCTGCCGAACAGGCGATGGAGAGGGTACTGATAGGGACCTGCGGTTCGCTCTATACCGAAATCTGTCAGGCCATGCAGATGCCTGTGCTGGGCAATCTTTTAACCTTGGGTCAAAAGATGGAGGAGGCTCTTCAGGTTCAGGCGCAGGAGAGTCCCCTGAAGACGATGCATCAGTTATGGGTATCAGACCACATCGATCTGCGCTTACAGTTTATAGAGCAATTTGAACAGCGATTTGGGCAACCCATTTATCGGGCATCCTTTAGGGATGAAGCGCAAACGGTGTTACAGCGCATCAACCATGAGGCCTCTCAGATCACGCAAGGGCATGTCTCTGAGCTGCTTGGGCCAATCGAACCTGAAACCTCGGCTCTGCTCATCGATACCCTTCATTTTTCGGCACCATGGGCAGAGGACGTGCAATTTTTTGAGTCCGAAGAACGCCCATTTGAGACGCCCAAAGGCCCAACGCTTGTATCGATGATGCATCTTCTGGGACCGGTTCAGCAGCTCGAAATCGATGAGACAACGTTGATTCGGTTACCGCTGGCCGATGATTACGCCTTCATTCTGGTTTTGCCCAAACTGAAGAAGGGTGAGGACGGCGAATCGATGCTCAGGCGCATCGGACAGGTGATTTCAAGGCAAAATTTAGGTGAGCTGAAGAACACCAAAAAGGTGAACCTGGATTTGTGGATGCCCAAACTGCGAGCCGCATCCAGCTTGTCGCTGATGTCGCCTTTGCGCAAATTAGGCATGAACACGATCTTTGGAAACCGCCTGCTCGATCAGCCCTTAAATTTTCAGGCCATGACCGGGGAGCTGAAAGAGACCGACTCTGCCGAAGCAAAGAACGTGCAATTGCGCGACCTGATGCAAAAGTTCGAGATCACGGTTAATGAATGGGGTGCAGGCGGTTCAGCGGAGCATTCGTCTGGAACGGATCAAAAGGCGCAGAAGCGCGATCTGAAAAATGCGCAGAGCCTTTCGATCGATCATCCATTCTTTTATTGCCTTTGGTCAGAAAAGCTGCAAACCCCGATTTTGGTTGGGCGCATGATTAAGCCCTAATCGGCTTTGATGAAGACAAGGACGATCGATGAACCCGCAATGGCAACTTGGCGCCTCGACATGCTCGTTCTATGAGCCATGAAAGCGGGAACGATGATTTTGAATCGGTGGATCCGAAAAGGAATCATGAAAAATCCGTGATTGCGGAATCGATTTTCTGAGTAAAAAACATGGGTGATCCATGTTTTGAACATGGATCACCTGATTGAAAATCATTGATCGCCTGTTGTGCAAACACAGGCAAAGGTTCTTTGAAAAATAGACTGTTCGAGTTTGAATCACAGACAGACTTTGGATGAAAGAGCGGCTGTCTTTGTTTTAACCATGGATCAACTTTGCATGACGAAAAGCTGAACGTTTTTGGGCGCATAGGCAGCTCAAAAATCGGCAGGAATGGGTCCAAAGAAAAGAGAAGATCATGCAGGTTTTTTTCATGCTTCGTTCTTGTCTTTGCTATGGGCCTGGGGTAAACTTTTCAAAGTTTTACGTTGGGTTGTGCAAAGTTTTACGTTGGCTTGAACATTGCGCAACCTCGTCCTTTACCCCGCTTGTCGAAAGGATCTCCTTATGCCGGATCAGCTGAACGATAGCCTGACGCCTGAAGAGATTGAAGAGATTACGGGTTATTTAGACCGCATCTCTTCCATTCTGGTAGCCAAGGGCAAAGCCCTTTCATCCGAAGAACGCATTAAATTGCCCAAAGCGCGCAAGGGGTTCGAGAAGTACCTCGTTATGCTCCTGGCGATCGCCCGTGAATCCAACGTCGATCTTAAGATGCATCCCATCGATGGACTGATGACCGACGTACAGTTGCAGCAAGGCCTGACCGTCATCAACCAGCGTTTAAAGGGTCTTTCAACCCTTTCAAACGATACGATCTCCCTTGCCAACTCCGAAGCCTGGCAGGCCTTCCTGGATTATTACGGCGTTTTGAATGCCATGGGCGTCCATGATCCCAACATCTCCGGCCGCATGAAGCCCATCGTCCAGTTCATGTCGATCAATCAGCGCAAGAAGGGCAAGGAAGAAGATCTCGAAGACGTCGATCTCGATCTTCCCAAAGAGTGAGACCCTCACTGCCTGTTTTTGCCTGCCTCTGGCCCTCGCCGCTTAAAGTTCCTCTCTCGTTTCTCCATCGCTCTTCGTTACCGCGCCAAAGTTGCACCCTGTCCGGGACAGAGTTGTACCCAGTTCGGATCAAAGTTATACTTTCTCTTACAAAAGAGCATCTGTGACGGCAAGTTGGTACAAACTTTATACAAAAAAGTCGGGCTTTGTTTTTGACAAGGTATCGGCCTGGCGGAACAGGGTGGGGCGATAGAGGCAAAAAAAAGGGCCCCTTACATGCGAATCCACATGCGGTGGGGCCCCATTTGCTTGAGGGATTTCTGATGAGGGTGCTTAGGCCTCTTTCTCTTCACTTTTGGCCGCCTTTTCTGCGGCGATCCGCTCAGCCTCCTCTTTGGCAAGGCGGATTTGATCCTCCAGCGGCGGGAGCGAGACTTCGACGGGCTCAAGCGCTTCAAGGCGTACCCTTGGCAGGATCTTACCCGTAGCGATGGTCTTAAAATCCATCTTCGAGAGCTGCTGTGCGAGATACAGAGGATCGGCCAGCTCGTTGGTCTCGGCGATGAAGAGATGCTCGGTCACGTAAGCTGCGCCCTCGTATAGCACGGCGTTGTCGCTGGGCATCGGGCGGCCGTTGATGAGGCAGCATTTGCCTTCGAAGTTCTTACGCTTGCAGTAACCCGAAATGCCGCGCGCGTTTAAAACAGGGTAAGGACCCTCATTCTCGATCTCTTCCTCTTCGATGGGATCGCCCTGAACCAGGCGCTTGCAGACGTCTTTTAATTTATAGGTGGTGAATTCCATTTTGACTCCCCGGCCATATTCAGCTTAAAGCTGCATCGTTTGCGCCTTTATGAGCGAGTTTGGCGCGTTTGACCAGAGTCTTTTTTAAAGGAGGGTTGCCCTTTTTTAAAGGCTTTGTGAAACCTTACCAAAGCTTTCGGAGGGTGGTGCCCTGGTAATAATGGCTCAGAATCTGGCGATAGGTGAATCCGGCCTGAGCCATGCCGATGGCGCCATGCTGACAGAGTCCGACTCCATGCCCAAAACCGCCGCCCTGAATCACGAACTGGGGTCCCTGCTGCTTGACCTGCCAGAGACTGCTCTTTAAACGCCCCAGGATCCTTTGGTTGAGAGTCTGTCCCTCTGCGGTGACCTGACCTTCGGGGCCTACGTAGCGCGCCTGATCGACCCGGCCGCTTTGGGTTCTGTGCGCCACCTGAATCTGGGTCACTGTCGAGAGCTTCGAAGCTTCCTTAGGCAGAGCCCGTTTGAGGTTCTGCAGCAGCTGATCGGCCGAAATCGACTTCTCCCAGCGATAATCCCCAAAGCGCATTCCACTCTTTGCGCAATATGCGCCCGTCTTATGCGCAAGCATCATCCCAACGCCCACAGCGGCCCCCAGACCGCCATCGGGAATCGACTGGAGCGCGCTGTCGCCAATCTTCCACAATGAAAGCGAGCTCTCCAGTTGGCCACCGCAGGATGAATGGTACACGGTGTTTGTAGGCCCCGACTTTTGAAACAACACCTCGCCACGGGTTTCGCGAACCGCCCGATCGATGAGCGGCGAACCGGTGTTCTGACCGTTGTAAACCTGGCAATGGGCCGTTGCACAAAGGGAATAGGGCTCGCCTCTGTGGCGTGTCCCCATCTTCGAGATGAGCAGACCGCGTGCCGCAACCGCCTGGGCCTTGAGCGCCTCCAGGGGTGCGTCCGGATAAATCTCGGAAGGAACTACACCCGCAATGAGAAGCTCTGCGCTGATTTGATTGACCACCTCAAGCTGGCCCGTAGGTCCACTGAGGAACAGCAAATCTCCACGGTCGTAGCGCTCATCGCGCTTGTCTCCCTTCACCTTGATCAGGGTCTCCAGATCCAATGCCCGGACTGTGAGCAAATCCTGAACCGAGAAAGTCAAATCGCCGGTCGTACTCTGCGCTGTGATGATGCCGCCGGGGTGCTTTTGAACGTCTTCGTAAACGTGATCCTTGGTGCCAAAGCGTTTGATCGCCTTTCGCTCTGCCTGCGCGCGGGTCTTGCTCTCTCCCGTGACTAAGGTATAAGACCTTGCGTCGAAGGCGTAACCGGCAAAACCGATTAAGGCACCGGCTTCAAAAATACGGGCATCAGGTGTTTTTTGCTTGGTGAACTCCAGAACCGAAATGGCCCGATCCAGGTTTTGAGCTCCGAAATACCCTAATTGAACAAAAAACCGGGATTTTTGGGGCCTGAATGAGCTCAGGGTGATCGCAATCTCGGTGTTCGGCGGCACTTCCATCCGCTGATGATCGCCTAAAAGTTCGATGGGCCCGTCCGCAGAGATCACCACTCGTTTGACCTTGCTCATGAGGCCTATGGTAATCCAGGGTTCTCCGTTGCGGTCAAAATATTGTCGATCTGCGTAAAGCTCTTCAACATCGATCATGGTCGGATCCATGGGCTCCGCAGCATATAAGGACGAAGTCCATAAAGTGGATCCGGCAAGAAGTAAACAAAGTACAAGTAAAACCATAACGCGGCCTAACTTGCCAAAGCTTTTGACGGAACGCAAATTTTTGAACAGAACGTTCAAGAGCGCCTGTGAGACGTTCTGAAACAATGCAAAGTTTGCCCGGGGTCGGGCGGGATAGATTTTTCCTGAAAATACAGCTCAACTGCCATCGACCATAGAGGATCCATGTTCAAAACATGGATCGACAATGATTAATCGATGGAATGTCGGTGATTCAGACAAGAACAGTCTCTGTTTTTTGAAGTGAATCCCGATGAAAATGGAATCGATGAACCGCCATCTGCAAAAGAAGATCGCTTTTTGGTGAAGAGTCGATCCGATTTTTTAAAATCGTTCATCTGAGATGAATAAAAAGATCATCTCTGTTGAAAAAACGATCAACAATGCTTGAAACAGGGATAAACTCTGTTTAAAACAAACCTGCTCCTTTAAAAAAAGAAGAACGAACGAAGGTTTCAGATTTGTTGACCCTTAACCCGAACATCATTGCACCATGAAACGCTGGCCTACATCCAAAGATCTGGGTATCTATGTCCATTTTCCATTCTGCAGGCGGCGATGTCCTTACTGTGATTTTAACGTCTACAGGCGAGAGACGATCCCTCATGCTGAATACTGCAAGCTCATTTTAAAAGAGCTCGATCTGAGGATGCCGCTTTTAAAGCGCTATGGCGTGGATCAGTCTCCCGTAAGCATTTATTTTGGAGGAGGCTCTCCCGGACTCTGGGATCCCGTCGCAATCTTTTTCATCGTCCTTGGAATCAAAAGGAGACTGGGATTACCCAAAGATGCCGAGGTTACCCTTGAATTCAATCCGGAGGATACCCGGAAAGACCTGCTCTTTTCGTTTTTACTCGTAGGAGTCAATCGACTCTCTCTCGGTACCCAGTCGTTCAGAGATACAGCCCTTTCGGCCTTAGGGCGCCACCATGACGCAAAGATGAATCGATTCTGTCTGGATGCCGTTCTCGATGTGGGCTACACAGACGTCAACGTAGATCTGATTTGGGGCATGGCTGGCGAAACCCTGGATGGACTCTCATATGATCTCAGAACGGCCTGCTCGCATCCTGCGGTGACCCATGTCTCCACCTACGAGCTCTCCATTGAAGAAAATACACCCTTTGGGCAAAGGGCAAAGCAGGGCGAAACGCTTCTGGTCGATGAAGAGACGCGCATTCAGATGGATGCCCTGATTCAAAAAGAGTTGGCCCAGCGGGGCTTTAACCCCTACGAAGTCTCGAACGCAGCCAGACCGGGATACCATTCCGTCCATAATGCCCTCTATTGGGAGATGGGCCATTATCTGGGCCTGGGGGCTGGGGCCTGCGGCTTTATTCACGGGACCTCACCCGAAGAGATCTACTGCGGCGTTCGCACCGAGAATCCAAAGACGCCCGAAGCCTACGCGCAGTTCGTCAACGATGGCTTAAAGGGCGAGACTCTGCAGGAGATCGATGCGCTTTCGTACCTCAAGGAATCGATCATGGTGGGTCTGCGGCTCAAAAAGGGCTTTACTCTGCCCAAACCCTGGTTCAACTTACTGAAACCCAGGATGATGCAGATGGTTCAGGATGGACTGCTCGTTTGCGATGAAGAGCTCGGCCTTGTCAAAACCACCGATCAGGGCCGCCTCATTTTAAACCAGGTCATCCTGCGCCTTTGGGATGCCTTACCAGAAGCTTTCTGATACATTTTTTTTGAAAGGATTGCTCTCAGCATTCCGCTTGATCCCGCTCTCCTGTTTGAAGGATCTGTTCTATGCGCGCATTTGGTCTCTCTCTCGCTCTGCTTTGTGCGATCCAGCTTTCGTCTTTGTTCAACCCCGCCTTCGCCAAAAAGGCCGCCTGCCCCGTAGCCGCTCCCTTCGATCTTCTTGGAGGGATCGCCGAAATCGGATGCACCATTGGACTCCATGCGCCCTTCATTGCAGCAGAGACGGGCCTTGAAGCGTTCATGCCCTCGATTGCGAGCGGCGAAGCCCACAACGGCCATCTCCATTTTGGATTCCATCTCGAGAAAGAGCCCGGCTTTCTGCATACCCGTAACCCCAACGAATCCTATGGAACTTTCGAACTCTGGTGGGCACTGAAGACCGCAGGGTGGAAGATTGCCCTGCAGCACCCCGGCGGTTTTGAATTCGTAGTGGGCGATATTTCAAAGGAGCAGGGCGGCAAGTTAAAGCCTCACCATTCCCATCAGCACGGAAGGGACGTCGATTTGCGCCTCTTCCAGCATGGCTTTGAACAGGTCGATGAGACCGGGGCTTACCCATACGTGTACCCTGGCGCAGAAAACATCGACTTTGAGCGGGAATGGGCTCTCCTTGAGCATTTCTACGATACTCGATTGGCCGCAGTCGTCCTGATGGATAAGAAGCTTCAGAAGATGATTTACAATGCCATGAAGGATCGCGTCCCCGAAGAGAAGCTCTCTGCCGTCCTCTCCTATACCAAGGGCAAAAGCGAAGGATCGGGTCTGGTGAAACATGCCAAAGGCCATTACAACCATATCCACGTGCGCTTTCACGCGAGCCTTTCAAGATTGCTCGGGCTTTTATGGGACGATGAAGCGCTCTCAAAGCTGGAACGCGAGATGGAGATCCGCCGCTATGGCCGCTTTGAAATCACCATCCAGTCCGGCGATATCCTGGGCAGCCTGGCAAGGAAGCACCATGTCACCGTGGACGATCTCCTCAAATGGAACCATCTGACCGAGAAGTCGATCCTGCACCCCGGCCAAAAGCTCTTCATCTATCAGCGCATTCAAAACGACGGTGAGATGCCGGCAGGCGAAGGATCTACTCCCTGAAGGCAAAGCTCTGACGCCGGTGCAAAAAGGGTGAACAGCCGGCAGAACTTCAGCGATCGATGGCGGGCGTTGAGTGGATGGGAGAGGCGATCTTTGGGAATCGCAGAAAAGGGCAGGGCAGGTCTGAGTTTTAGGCAGCGTTCAACCGGGATCAGCGGAAGGACCAGATGAGGGCCACGGTCACGATCGTGATGGTGATCGCTGCGATGATGAGCAGGATCCAGTCCGTCTTCTGAAGTCCAAACAACCGCCTCTGGTTGCTCGGCACCTGGCTGACCGCAGGATAAGGATGGGTGATGGGCTG
>JAEEGL010721945.1_pt1 | contig 14283 bp, 8 predicted proteins | sample 9134231 | NCBI WGS metagenome assembly JAEEGL01 (sample SAMN16246548, study PRJNA631951) | gut metagenome | biome: gut microbiome; feature: rumen; material: fiber-attached | host: Bos | place: Iran: Karaj | collected 2018-10 | reverse complement strand
TGAACTTGCAAGACTTTCCAGCACACCGGGAATTTCCATGTACGGTCAAGCTGTAAAGGAACTGGACCGCGCAGGAATAGATGATGCCATTCCTTTTATGGGAAAGGTTTCCGATTCCATGGTTATAGCCGCAAATAATGCGGTTGATATCGCACAGGATGATCTGGCTCTTGAGGTGGCTATCCTGACAGGCACCAAGGATGTTCACGATAACGGATATGACAATGGTTACAGGGGAGAGGCTCTTGCAACCATTATGGACAGCGCAATGAAATGCGTTGATGACAGCCTGGTAAGCGCTAAAGATGAAGGACTTTCAAAGGAAGACCTGCGAACATTGGCAGAAACCCTTGCTGACACTCTTGATAACGCAACCGAGAAAATGACTGTAGCCGCTCTTGATTCAAACGAAATCTCAAGCGTAATTGACGCCATCGGAACCGTTATTGCAGATGCAATCGAAACCGGTGCCGAGAACGGAGATATCCTTTCTTCGGTATCCGATGCATCCTCTTTTGTAAAGAACGTTGTCAATGCCGAGATGATAAAGGATTCAAACGGAGCAGAGACTGTAGCTGCGCTTCTCGGAAAAGATATCGTAACCGTTGCGGATAATGGTGAAAACAGTGCGACCGGAAATGATGCTTCCTCCAATGAGTCCGGCAATGGTACTACTAACGGAACCGGAAATTCCGGAAACGGAACCCAGGGTGGAAATAGCGGAAACAACGGCGCATCCGGTAATGACGGAAATACCACCGACGGCGGAAACGGATCAGGAGATGGATCCGGAAACGGCTCCAACGGTAATGGCGGAAATAACAATAACGGAAATAACAACGGCAATAATAACAACGGTGATAACAACAATACCGACGATAACAGCAACAACAATAACAACGAAAACAGTAATAATAACGACGGCAATAACAACAGCAATAACGAAGACAACAGCACTGAAAACAATACCAATAACGAGAATAACAACGGCAACAATAATAATAACGGTGATAACAACAATACCGACGATAACAGCAACAACAATAACAACACCGACGATAACAACAATAATAACAACGAAAACAGTAATAATAACGACGGCAATAACAACAGCAATAACGAAAACAACAGCACTGAAAACAATACCAATAACGAGAATAACAATGGATCTTCCAACAATAACGGAACTTCCGGTAATAATGACGGCAACACCGGTGGTAATAACGGAGGAAACAGTGGAGGAAATGGCGGCAGCAATGGTGGTAACAATGACCCCGGAACCGTCACAGTACCTGCTTCCGGTTCCAATGTAGCCTCATCTGTTCAGACTGCACTAAATACCGCAGGAACCGATAAGGTTGTTATCGCGAAAGATGAGAATAACAATGGTAATGTCAGCATAGGTGATAATGTATCTGTTCCTAACGGAAAGAGCCTGGAAATAGAAAATGGTGTTACCTTGAATGTTGCCAGCGGCTCCGATATTAATGTGGCTCATGGTGGAACTCTGACCAGCTACGGAACTATAGAGAACTACGGAAAGTTTGTAAACAGAGGGACTATTCAGAATTATTGTAATGAGTCAATCCATAACCATGGAATATTTATAAATATGGATGAGGCGAGGATTGAAAACGGTGACGGAGATGAGAGTCATAAAGGTAGATTTATAAATTATGAGGATGGAATAGTCGGTAATGACGGATATATAAACGTTGACGCCGATGGAGGATCGTCATTTATAAATTATGGAATTGTCGCAGGAAATATAACCACTTCTTCCGGAGAAAACTATGAGTTGAATTCCGGGACGGTTAATGATGATGCGGGATTTAGTGAAAACTATCAAAGCGCTATTTTCTATGTATTATTAAATGATAACAAAAAACTTTTGCTGTTTGGTGAGGGAAATACAGACCACTCCAGTGCTATGGGTGGTACAAATACAATTTATAGTCCATGGCATTCTTATGCTGATACAATTGAAGAAATAGAAATATTGGACGGAGTACAAAAACTTGATGGTAATCTATTTGAAGATATGTCTGCCATTAAAGATGTTGTGCTTCCTGATTCGATAACACTTATAGGTGAACATGCATTTCGTAACTCCTCAATTGAAACCATCAACATACCTAATGGAGTAACAACAATCGGAAAATATGCATTCTATGCATGCAGGAATTTAAAGACCATAACGGTGGATGATCCGGATGAGCTTACCTTTATTGGTAAATATGCTTTTGCCGGATGCAGCGGATTAGAGTATTTCCCTTTTGAAAAATTCACGAGCTTAGAGCATATTGATGAGGCTGCTTTCCAGTATTGTACAAAACTTAAAACTGTTGTTTTCCCGGAAAAGCTAAATATAATAGAAAATGGTGCATTTATTGGATGCACCGGTATAGGACCGGATTTGGTAATCCCGGATAGTGTAACTATATTTGGGCAGAATCAGTACTCTGATTGGGATTCTTATTGCCTAATTCAGAATTATTATTTTAATGGTGTTTTTGAGGGATGTACTTCAATCAGAAGTGTTGTAATAGGGACGGGAGTAGATGGAATCGCTAGTAGGGCATTTAGAGGGTGTACTTCGCTCAGAAATGTCAGCATTCCGGTTTGCAAAGTATTAGGAGATGCATTTGAGAATTGCAATAGCATTAGAAGTGTTGTATTGGATGGAACTGAAGTCCTCTGGAATTCGATGTCGAAAGGGTCAGATGGGTATAATACCCGGTTCAAAGAGGCATCCAGAGAATATCTGTTAAAAAATGTTTTTATAGACGAAAGTGTTGAAAATGGCTCGATTGTAGTTTGCTATAAAAATAGGGAAAACTATAATGCTGCAAAAGCCGGAGGATATGGTATCTTCAAGGTAGTACCTGATGCAGGATATGAGTATGATTCTGTAAAGGTTACCTGTGGAGATATGGAAATACCTACTGAGCTTGTAGAAGGCACAACGGATACATACAAATTTGTTATGCCGGATGCGGATGTTACTGTATACGTTGAATTCTTTGCTTCAGATTTACAAATCAGTATACCCCAAATTAAAGGTATGACTGTTGAGACAAATATAGGTGATATTTCCAAGGCACATGTTGGGGATGAGATTATACTTACATTTGTTCCCGATGAACCCGAGGAATTTGACAAAATGGCATATGTCTACCTTACCAGGCTGATACCGGTAGCTTATTCTTCCAATATTACTCCGACTAAGATAACGGAAACTCAGTATAGCTTTACTATGCCGGCATATGATCTTAAGCTGAATTACGATTATTACACCAAGGTACATAATATTAAGGTCAAATCCGGCAGTGAAGGATATTGGAGATGTAGTACAACTTCTTCAGGTAGATCCGGATATGAGATAAATATGTATTTCTACACCGGAAGCGGTTATCTGCCTGAAGTGGATGAAGTTTGGGTTAAGAATACGACAAAGAATGAAGATGTCGATTATACATTTGTCTTAACTCAGGATTATCAGGGAGATGAGGCGTTTAAGTTAAGCTTCACCATGCCGAAGGGTGATGTTGAATACTTTATAAAGCTGAAAAAGAGAGATATTCAGCTGTTATTCCCTGAGGATATGCATGGTTTAACAGGAAAGTTTTATGTAGATGGTGAAGAAACAACTGTAGCTCACAAGGGCGATACGGTTACGGTTGTTTTAGACGATACAGAATTGAGCGAAAGATATTTGCTTGCGACCGGAACCAAATCCTGTGAGGTTTGGTATAAGAGCAGTGCTGACGGAACCTGGTATTGTTATGATTCTTCGTATATGTCAGGCAATATTACCGGAATCACGAATAGCGAGCACGAGTACGCATTCCAAGTAGAGTTGAAAGGATATGATCCTGAACTTAAATTCGCTCCTAAATTTGTTAACCTTTATAAGGCAAGCATCGATCCTAATATCACTGGCGGAACGGTTTCGCTCAGTTCAGACGATGAATACTTTACAAGATATCAATTGGTATACCTTGAGTATGAACTCGATGATAATGAAGACAGAGTATTCCTAGGCTTTGAAGTAACCGATGCTGATGGCGGAGAAGTTTATGTTACAGATTATTATGGTGATTACTACTTCAGCATGCCGGATAAGGATGTAACCGTAAGCGCGAAATTCTCTGTTAAACATGCCGTATCCCTTGGTGATTGCACGCACGGAAGCCTGTCATTCCCGAATGATTTGGAAACCGTCAAGATGAAATCAGGCGATTTAGTATATGTGGTGGCTGAACCTGAAGAAGGATATATCTGCACCGGCGTAAGCGCTGTTGATTCAGAGGGTAATACCTATGATGCAATGTGGTTTGATCCAAATTACGTAAGTCCTATCGGCCCTATAAATCCTAAAGGATCGGATGGAAAAGCTGGAAGCGGAGGGTATATCCCCGATACCGGAAAGGGTGGAGGAAAGGACGATGGGTTCCTTCCTCTCGGCCCTACGATTTTAGACAATCCTACATACCCTAATGATGATCTTATCGAAGAAGGCAATGTATGGTCCTTTGAAATGCCCGACGATGTGGTGACTGTTACGGCCACATATGCCCAGATGAGCAGTCTGGTATTTGATATCGATCTCAATGCCGTTGTAAATGATGGCTTGGGATACGAAGATGAAAACTATATTCCATGGGACGGACAAGGCGGATCACTTATTCTGAAGGCAGGAGATGCGGACTACTCCGGTGAAACGGGAGCATCTTACGGCCAGACAATAAGCCTTACAATTGAAGCACCCGAAGGGTATTACATCGGTTCGCCATATGTTGCTAAAAAACCATCGGATGAATCCGCAGTTGTGGGTGAGAACATAGATTATACACCGTCAAATATGGTCTATGCTGATGAGAATTTCGAAAACGTGGTAGGGGCTACATTAACATTCACAATGCCCATAAGTGATGTGGATATAAGTATACGTTTCATGCCCATACCGGAGCAGAATCCTGCAGATCCGTAATTGTACATAATCAACAATTGTGGACAGTCATTTTCTATGTGTTATTTAATTATTCTTAACTTGTTTTTGCGTAATTTATTTGCTAATATGAGGTCAAGAAAGGAAACTTTCTTCGAGAAGCATACTCGTAAAAATGTTTTTAACCTGAGAAACAGAATCCGTGATAGCATGCGGGGACTGCGGAGGTTCTGCAAAGGGTGGCAACTTACCACAAGCTATCTAACCTAAGCGTGAAAGAAAGTTGCGAATAAAAGCCTTGCATAAGCAGGGCTTTTGTTATTTCTTGGGGGGATAAAATGAATAGGATTTTAGAGAGTGCACAAAATTTTAAGCAACTGTTGAATACCGAATATATTTTTACCATTTCGGTGAGAAGACGAATAAAGAGAATTGTTCTTTCATTTGAAGATTCCGATTTTCGACATTTAGCAGGGCTTCATTATGTAGATGATATAGTTATTGAGAATAACCCTGACAAAACTATTGAAGCCATACTTAACCTAACTATCAGTGATGAACTATTAAATAAAAGTAGAAAGTATAAAGAGATGCACACCGATGGAAGGAGCGTAGAACAAAGGGTTGATGAATTAAGATTTTTAGAGGAATATTTAGACAAGAGTGATTTTATACGCATCTATGAAATGCAGGGATTTGGAAGTCTAATAGATGCAGAATACTTTATAGAGTCGAGTCTATTAGAACGTAATTCGACAGTATATATATTTATTCGTAAGCGAGAACAATCCGAAAACTATGTAATAGTCTCTTTTTTTAAGAAAACAGTTGTATATCGAGGTACAGCAGTTTATTGGTTACTAAAAGAAAAAATAACCAATGGGAAAATAATCGAATTATACAGAAATCCGAGTTATATTGAAGGTATAACGTAATGAAAATCTGAGGATTTCTACGGAAAAAAGATTTACAGTCTGATCGCGTATTATAGAAAGGGCTTGGGATGAAAATAATGTTTTCCGTCGGAGATTTTTCTCCGACGGATTTTTTATGCAAAAATGTATTGACAACTAAATGTTTATACTGTATATATAACATATAAACAGTTAACACAGACTTAAAACATGAAAAGGAGTGCGAATGATAATACTACAAAATTCCGGTGTCCCCATATATCAGCAGATAGCCGAGCAGATGAAGGCGGACATTATAAACGGAAAGATCAAAGAAAACGAATATCTTCCCTCCATCAGGGGACTGGCGAAGGATCTGAAGATCTCAGTCATCACCACCATGAAGGCCTACGATGAACTGGCGGAGGAAGGCTATGTTACAGCAGTCCAGGGTAAAGGCTATCTGGTCAACCCTCAGGATACGCAGATGATGAGAGAGCAGCATTTAAGGCGTGTTGAAGACGGACTTACGGATGCCATAAAGGCCGCAAGACTGGCGGGCATCGGAGGCGAAGAGCTGAAGAACATGCTGGAAATGCTTTTGGATGAAGAATAAAAAGGAGATTGTTATGAAATTTGAAGATGTTATCACAGGAAAAGATATAGAAAAAAGTTTCGGCGGATTTACATTATCCATCCCCGAACTGCATATACCCAAAGGGTTTGCAACCGCTCTTATCGGAGAAAACGGCGCAGGTAAAACCACACTGTTAAACCTTCTCACAGGCCTTCGCCTGGACGGAAAGGGCGAGACCACATACTTTGGAAAATACAACGGAATCGAGAGCGATAAGGATGTTAAGGACCTCATCGGATACGTAGGATCCGGATACTATTACCTCCCTCACTGGACCACAAAGCAGGTGGAGGAGATCATGGGACTTTTATTCGACTCCTTCGATCCCAAGAAATTCGAAAAGATCGCCGATGCTCTTGCACTGGATATTAAGGGAAAGATGGGAAGCCCCAAGAAAGTCAGCGAGCTTTCAGACGGTAATAAAGTTAAGCTGATGCTCTGCGGCGCTCTTGCCAGAAAAACAAACATACTCATCATGGATGAGCCCGCGTCTCCCTTGGATCCTCTTATGAGAGATAACCTCTGTGACCTGATCAGAGAGTACATTGAAAACGGACAGGGAGAGCGAAGCGTATTCTTCTCAACACACAACGTAGCGGATATGGAAAGTGTTACCGACTACGCCATGATCATGGAACAGGGCGAGATAGTAGAGCAGGGCTTTGTTGAGGATCTTAAAGAAAAGTACATCGTGGTAAAAGGCGAGAAGGAAGATGCCGCAGCTGCCAGGAGAATTCTTTATTCCATAAGCGAAGGAAGCTACGGATTCTCCGGAATATGTCTTACTGACAGGTTAAACGAACTTGCGGGAATGAACATCCAGACCGAGAGAGCAAGCCTGACGGATATCTGTGTTGCTGTTATGAAAGCTCACTCCAAACTGAATCTCGGAAGCGATCTGGAAATCTAAGGAGGGGCTTATGAAAGCGATCAAAACTTATATTTCAGTCTACCCCGTGTGGTACAGAGTGGTGGTGTTCATAGTGGTTCCGGTGGCTGTTATAGTGACAGGTTTGGAACTTTCACTGCCAGGGTTAAGCAGTCATGATGATGTGCTCATAATTGTGCTTACAGCATGCGCGCTCATATATGCCGAACTTTTCGGAGAGTGGTTCACGGTTGGAGAGATATGTGCACGAAAGGGAGCTTTCGGAGAAGTGGTGCTGAGTTCACCCCACGGAGATTTATTTGTAAAAAGATTTGCTTATACGGATGTACTCAGAAAGGTAATAGGATATCCCATCATCTTCGTGGTACAGCAACTGGTTACAAAACTCATTAATCCCGAATATGGAAAGATATTGGATGCAGTGGTGATAGGCCTGATATTCGCACTGGCGGTCATCGTCGGCATCATGATCTTAAGGGTTACGAAAGCCGTAGCGATGAGATTTTTATCATTCCTTGCCATGGGCGGTATTTCAACAGTTCTGGGAATGCCGTATGTAATGTTTAAGGGTACCGGGTATAAAATTGCAATCGCAAGTTTGACAGTTATTTTGGTAGTTCTTTTTTCCTGCTTGTCCATAAATATGGTCATCAGGAGCTCAAAGGAGGATTATTACGATGGGCAGAATAGGTAGAGCAATAAAAGTTGGCGTAGGTATGATGAAGTATTCATTGGCGGTAAAAATGAATCTGGTCCTCATGATACTGTTCACTGCACTTGGAATAATTTATGAAGTAATGATGATGTTTTCCAGCGGAGAATCATCTCCCGTAGCTTTTAACGGTATCTGGATGTTGGCGCTGGCTCCCATGTATGCAATACAGCTTATGTACGGCATCAGCCTTTCGGGAGTGGTTCAGAGCTCTTCTGCAAAGAGAACTCTTCTTGTTGATTCGTCAACAGTATATAAGGCGATCAGCGAGATCTTAAGTTTTCTGATTCTTGTAATTACGAGGATAGTGGCCTGCAATAAACAGGGCGGTGCAAATTCAACCACGCTTTTCGGACTTGTTTTTTACGGTATTTTTTCACTGGTTCTTTCCGTATATACGGTAGTGATCTACAGATATCCCGTGATCGGATACGCAGTTATCCTGCCTCTACTTATCATAATGATGGTGGGTGCTATCTTTGTAGGCAGAGATACCGTGGCACTGAATCCTGTGAGAATTCTGGATATTATAGGAATCGGCAACAACTTCACTGTTTGCCTTGCAATAGGTGCGGGAATAATTGTACTGGATATAGTTCTTTTCTATGTACTGTCGGAAGTGCTTTACAAGGTACCCCTTTCGGAGAGAGCATTTAAGCAGCTCCTTGCCAGAGCAAAGTAATAACGAATGAAATTAGGAAACTTTACACGAAAATTCAAATAGAGTATTATAAGAATACTAATACCGGATAGGAGAGATATGCAAAAGTTATCTAATCAGGAAAAAGTTAAACCCTGGATGGGTGTGATCATATTTGTCATCGCCCTGGGTGCACTGTTTATATTATCCCTTGTGTCAACCGTTTTTAAAATGGGAATGCTTGGCACGGTGCTTACGGAATTAGGCCTTCTGGCAGTGGCAGTTGTGTTCTGCCTTATCACAAAGACCAAGATAAAGGAAATGTTTCCGGTAAAAAAGGTTACTGTCGCAGACGTATTCGGCTGCATTTTCCTAACCATCGGTGCTTTTTTTTCATCCCTTATTCTTATAGGAATCACTTCCATATTTGACCCCATTGCAAGCGAGGAAATAGAGTCTCTTTATGAGGGTATTTTCGGAAATAATCTTAACTATTTCGGCCTGTTTATATGCGTTGCAGTGATTCCCGCCATCTGTGAAGAATCCCTTATGAGGGGCGCTGTGCTTTCATGCTTCAGGGGGCTCAAAAAGGATTGGGTTATCTGTCTTATAGTCGGCGTGATGTTCGGAATCCTTCACATGGATCCCTTAAGGATACCCAATACAGCATTCTTTGGCGCGATCCTTGCGTTTGTTATGGTGAAGAAGAACAACATCATTCTTCCCATGGCCATGCATTTGGCTAACAACGCGGTGGCATCCTTCGCGGGCTTTATAGCCACAAAGGCATCAGGTGACGGAGGTGCTATGGTACAGGCTGCAGTGGATTCTATCGGAAGCGTCAGCGGCGTAACTATACTGGGCAGCTATCTGCTTACCGGATTTGCAGCACCCATCTTTCTGGTCCTTGGGGCCATGCTTCTTGACAGAAAGAATCACAAGCCCAGAAGATTCGCAATTGCAGGTGCCATTACTGCGGTACTGTTTATTGTGGGCGTTGTGATAACTGTTGTGCCTACTGCAAAAACATTATTCGGAAATAATCTCCTTACTTGGAACTATGAGTATACCGTGACAGAAGAGGAACTTTCCAAGGATAATCTTGCGGAAGCTAATCTGACCATCACAGAAGAGCGCACGGTTATGATTGTTGTGTCCGCAACAGGTTCCGGGGGAGAATTAACATTCACTGTGGCTGACGAGAAAGGCAATATCCTACTCGAGAAGTCATCAACAGGCTTTTTGATCGTATCCGAAGGGATCAAACTTGAACCGGGTCAGTATTCCCTGTATTTCACAGGCGGAGATGATCTTATGGGTAAGAAGTTTGTCTATGAGGTTGTGGTCAAATAGCTAACTTCGGTAGTTATGCAGAATAATAAGCTTAATCTTGAAAACGTTATACTCACCAACATACTTATGATCCTTTTCTTTGCGCTTATGGCGTTTTTGATCATAGGTTCGTTAAAGTTACCCAGAGAAGCCAGGGGATTTGATGAGGATTGCGTGGAACTTGATACCGACTGGTATATGATAAAGGAAGACGGAAGCAGGGAAAAGATCGTGCCCCCTCTGTGGTTTGATTATCCCAGAAATGTTCCGTTTTTGGTTGAAGGCACTCTGCCGGAAATTAAAGATTCCCGGCAGATGCTTTATCTCAGAAGTTCTCAGCAGGATATGGAGGTATACATAGACGGAGAACTTAGGGAGAGTTATTCAACCAAAGATACCAGACCCTTCGGTAAAGCGAGTCTTTCTGCAAATGTTTTTGTGGATCTGAGCGAAGAGGACAGTGGAAAGACCATTCTGGTCAAGACACTATGCCCCAATGAATACAGCGGAACCTTTAACCAGGTGAGGATCGGTACATATACCGGCATTTATTCCTTTATGCTCAAGAGGTATGGTTTTCCGTTTGTAACAGCTTTGTTTCTTTTGGTGCTGGGACTGATAAATGTGATTGTCGGTCTTATTCTGCAGTTTAGATATAAATTCGCATTTTCTCTTAAATATGCGGCATGGGTGGCGATCTTTTCATCCGTACAGGGTATCGTTGAATCCAAGCTGAGACAATTCTATTTTCCCAATATGTCTGTAGTGGGAGCGGTGTCATACTGCGTAATCGGATTTGTTCCGATAGTTATGCTGATGTATGTAGACGCTGTTCAGAAATACCGTTACAGAAAGATGTTCAGAATTTCCATCATTATTGCGCTGATTAACGTGGTTGTGAATATGGTGCTTCAGCTTCTGAATATTCAGGATCTTTTTGAATCCATGACCAGAAGCTATGTAATATTCGGGCTTGCGCTTGTAGTGGTTGTGACCGCCTATATCATGGATCTGAAGAACGGATACTTCAAGGAAATAGTGATACCGTACATCGGAGTTTCACTTACCTTCCTAATGGGTGCGTTGGAGGTTGTATCACAGCTTATACATCTTTTGGATGTAACGGACTTTTTCCTGAATATCGGTGCCATCAGCCTGCTTCTTTTTGCTTTGATCGACAGCCTTATGCAGGTCGCAGATATGGACAAGGAAAAGCAGAAGGCAGTTCTTGCCAGCAAGACAAAGTCCGAGTTCCTTGCAAATATGTCTCACGAGATTCGTACTCCCATCAATGCCATCATGGGTATGGATGAGATGATCCTGCGTGAAAGTTCTGAAGAGGATGTTCGCGGATATGCAACGGATATTAAGAGAGCCAGCGAAAACCTTTTGGACATCGTAAATGACATTCTGGACTTTTCAAAAGTCGAGTCCGGAAAGATGGACCTTGTGCTGGAGGATTATTCACTTTCCGAACTTCTCTGTGATATCAACAATATCATCAAGGTTCGTGCGGAGAAAAAGAATCTTGATTTCAGCATCAATGCGGACGAAAGCTGCTCACTCAAGTTCTATGGAGACGAATCAAGACTGAGACAGGTGCTGCTGAACCTTTTGAACAACGCAGTGAAGTATACAGACACCGGAAAAGTGGTTTTGAACGTCGGATTCGACAAGAGCGAAATCGGACTGGGAGACGATGAAGTCATCATGAGCTTTTCGGTGAAGGATACCGGAATAGGTATAAAGGAAGAGGATCAGAAAAGACTTTTTACCAATTTCGAACGCTTTGATATGAACCGAAATCGCAATATCGAAGGCTCCGGACTGGGACTTGCCATTTCCGACAGGATTGTGAAACTGATGAAGGGACGCATCACCGTATCCAGCGTATACGGAAAAGGTTCGGAATTTACGGTGTTTGTTCCGCAAAAAACTGTGGGAAGTGAAAAGCTCGGCAACATCAAAGACAGACTTGAAAAGGATGAGCATGAGATCACGGAATACAAAGAAACTTTCAAGGCTCCTGGTTTCAAGCTTCTGGTGGTTGACGATGTTGCAATGAATGCCAACGTTATCAAGGGACTTTTAAAGAAGACAGAGATAGAAGTCCACACCGCGTTAAGCGGAATCGATTGCATAGAGATGTGCAAAAAGGAAAAGTACGATCTGATATTGATGGATCACTTTATGCCGAACATGGACGGTATTCAGGTGTTCGAAGAACTGAAGAAAAAGAACCTTATCGATTGCCCTGTTATAGCACTTACGGCAAATGCCATTTCAGGAATGAAGGAGATGTATCTTGAAAAGGGATTTAACGGATATCTTTCCAAGCCGGTAAAACCTGCGGAACTGGAAGAAATGGTAAGTACATTCTTATCGGGAAAAACTGATCAAAAATAGTAAAAAACCTTTGATTATCGGTTGATTTACAAAATAGTATTTGTTATAATATATTCCGCTTGCGCAGAAACGCGCAGGCGGTTGTTTTTTCAATCAACAACAGTTTTAGTTTTTACGGAAAGAGGAAATTATTATGTCAGAAAACACTAAAGCCGGCGGATGGCGCGAAAATAAGTGGCTCCGCGGTGCAATCCCCGCTCTGCTCCTTCATATGAGTATCGGAACCGTTTATTGTTGGTCAATCTTCTCACAGGAGATCGCCGATTATATCGGATGGAGCAAGTCTTCATGTGAATGGGCGTTTTCATTCGCAATTTTCTTCCTTGGAATGAGCGCTGCTTTCCTTGGAAACATCGTAGAGAAGGATATTCACAAGTCTTCCCTTATCGCTACGATCTGTTTCGCTACAGGTATGGCAGGAACCGGATTCTTCATCTGGTACGGCGGACAGCATCAGCACAGCGTACTTGCACTTATAGGAATTTATGTTTGCTACGGCTTTATCATGGGTGTTGGTCTTGGTACCGGTTACCTTTCACCTGTTAAGACCCTTATGCTTTGGTTCCAAGATCGTAAAGGTCTTGCTACCGGACTTGCAGTTGCAGGTTTCGGCGCAGCAAAGGCTATCGCTTCACCTATCATGACATCTATGCTTGTAGGTCTCAGCACCAACCTTGATGCTGAAGGCAAAGTTACTGACGGTGCAGGATGCGGAAACGGTGTTTGGAAGATGTTCCTTATCCTTGCAGCTGCATACTTTGTTCTTATGTTTGTGGGACACCTTCTTCTCAAAAAGCCCGCAGGATGGCACGAGCCCACCGGAGCGGAGAAGGGACCTTCAATGTTCCAGGTTATCAAGTCAAAGCCCATCGGAACCTATATCGGCATTTGGCTTATGTTCTACATCAACATCACCTGTGGTCTTGCACTTATCTCACAGGAGAAGATGATCGTAAAGTGTATCGGACTTGCAGCATTTGCAGGTGTGATGTCCACCATCTCCGCTATATTTAACGCAGGCGGACGTCTCGGCTTCTCAGCTATGGCTGACGGTATGAAGGACAGAAACACTGTTTACAAGATCATCTTCGTTATCTCTATTGCGCTTACCGGACTTGTTATCGTTACCAAGGGTATCGGAACAGCATATTCAAACGGTGTGCAGAACATGGTTCTTGTGATCCTTGTACTGGCACTTCTCTTCATGGTAAATGCAGGATACGGCGGTGGATTCTCCAACGTACCCAACCTTCTTTCCGATCACTACGGAATGAGCAATATTTCCGCTATTCACGGACTTACACTTTCTGCATGGGCATTTGCAGGACTTACCGGAAACCAGATGGCATCTGCAATCGTAAAGCATGTTGCAGAGACCAGACCTGATACTCTCGTAGAGGTTACCTACATCGAGAAGGGTGTGGAGCACACAGCTATCACAAACCCTGTCGGATATCAGACAGTTCTTTATGTTACCGGTGCTCTTTACATCGTAGCACTCCTGCTTTCGCTCTTCCTCGTTAGACCTTCTCAGAAGGCACTTGAGGCAAAGGCAGCAAAGAAGGCAGCTGCAGGTAAGTAATTCAGATTTGATTTTCGCTCCCGGCCATTTGGCCGGGAGTTTTTTCTTTATAATCAAAGCATTATATGATAGAATATCCCTTATGGGACTTAAAAGAAATTACCAGTCGGAACTGGAAAAGATCATCAAAAAAACCAACCGGGATGACCCGCCAACACTTCTTTTACACGCGTGCTGTGCACCCTGCAGCAGTCACTGCCTTGAGTATCTGTGCAAGCACTTCAAGGTGACGGTGTATTAC
>JAEEGL014787654.1_pt1 | contig 14284 bp, 7 predicted proteins | sample 9134231 | NCBI WGS metagenome assembly JAEEGL01 (sample SAMN16246548, study PRJNA631951) | gut metagenome | biome: gut microbiome; feature: rumen; material: fiber-attached | host: Bos | place: Iran: Karaj | collected 2018-10 | reverse complement strand
GCTAAGACGACCGAAGATAAACTTAAAATTGTTGCCGACCAGTATGATATGGTCATGAACGGCTACGAAATTTGCTCCGGTGCTGTCCGCAATTACAACCCAGAAATCATGTTTAAAGTCTTTGGTATTCTTGGATTTGACGAGAAATATGTTGAAGCTCGTTTTGGCGGTATGCTTAATGCCTTTAAGTTCGGTGCACCCCCACATGCTGGATGCGCCTTTGGCATTGATCGCATCTTTATGATCCTTGAAAACACCGAAAACATTCGCGATATCGTTGCCTTCCCAAAGAATGGCTCCGGTGTTGACCTCATGATGAACTCTCCATCGGTCGTCGACGACTACCAAATTACGGATTGCCATCTTAAGATTGTTGAGCCAGAAGCTGAGTAACAAAACTAGCATCCGCCCTCAAAAGCGGATGCTTTTTGTGCTATGATAATAGATATGCAAAAGGGAATAAAAATCGCCATAATTTTATCCGCAATTATTCTCGCTTTCTCGCCAATCCGCACCCATGCGTATACTGTCACGCATCGCGAAATATCCGACTCTGAGATTGGTATTATTTCCCAAAACTGTTCTAGCATCAAAATTCATCTCCAACGTATCCAGAAAGAAGATGCAAAAAATCGCGTAAGCCTTGGTTCTCGTTATGAAACTATTGCTACTAACCTTATGCTTAACCTAAATCTTCGCTTGGTTAAAAACGGCATCGCAAACGCTTATCTTGCCGAGCAGCAGACTACTTTTACGAGCGAGCGTAATCGGTTTAAAGATGATTTTATTGGATACTCACAAGAGCTCGAGAATCTCCTTAATATTGACTGCAAATCTGAACCACTAAAATTTTATCGCCAGCTTGAGCTTACTCGGGCAAAACGCGAAGACGTCAACCTAAGCATGCAGCGCCTAAACGGCATTCTAGTTTCACATCGCGAGTCAATCTTAGACCTAAGGAGTTCGCTATGAGCGAAATGGAACAGAAAAACATTGTCGAGCCGACGGGCGAAGAAAAACCACGCGTAATTCATGGAGGTCGTAACCTCATAATTCTAGGCATCGGCGCAATCATAATATCCATTGCGACCACGGCTATTAGTCTTGCCATTTATCGTTACACTGGCGACATCTATCTTGATCGCTCTCGTCCTGGTTTTATTTCCGAAGACGAAAAAAATAACAATGCTCACGAAAAACAAGAATCCTTCTCGAACGAAGGCGAAATTACTCAAAAAATCATCGACGAATATCTCGAGGAGTTTGACTCCGTTAAAGGCCGTATTGATGGCCTAAGCGACTCATTTTCTGCTGATCAATTATCTGATGACGCTATTGGCATATATCCGCTCGATGACGAGTTTGATGCCAATAATCCTGAATAAGATTAATTAAATATACCTCTAAGCCAAGTGTCGGCCGGCCCAGCCGTCATTAATACAATTAACCAACCTTCTGCTTGTAATTCTTTAACTCTTTTGGCTAATTTTTCGTCCGCACGTGCCTCTTCTACAGCCGCCACGTTGTCCAAAAAACCATAAATTTCGTGCGGCTCCAATATTTTCAATTTTGGATTTTCGCGCGTTAGATATGTTGGCAACCAAAATATCTTATCGGCGCCAATGAAAACATCTTTATATAATTCGCGAATTTCATGTTGACGTGTATTTTGATGCGGCTGATATATTACAGCGAGGCCCTTATAATCATCACGTTTTTTAAGCTCAAGTGCCATTTCGACGGTTGCTCGAATTTCTTCTGGATGATGACCGTAATCGGAGTAAACCCCCTCATAAATCTCTTCAAATCGTCTCCCAACGCCAGGGAAGCGATTAATCTCATGGATTAATAGATCGTCACTGAGTCCAGACACTTCGCGCATTACATCTAGAGCAATGCTGCCATCTTGCCGGCGCAACTTTCCTATGAGACTAATACGTTCATCTAATGTTGTGTTTTTTACAACATTCTCACTCTGGGATTCAAATTGCGCAAAAGCTTCTAGATACTCTTCGCGAGTGGGGTAGATATCTGGATGATCATAGTCCACCGTCGTTATGGCTGAGATGTACGGATGATAAGCTAAGAAATTTCGATCATACTCATCTGCTTCATAAATAAAATACTCGGATTTTGGATCATAAATTCCGCTTTTGGCCCATCCGAGTGTGGTACCGACTAAATAGCTAACAGGAATTCCAAGTTGCAAGAAAGTCCAGATAATCATAGCAGTAGTAGTAGTTTTTCCGTGCGTGCCTGCTACAGCTATCATCTTCAGACCTTTTTGTTTCACGATTTCTGCAATAAACTCATCGCGTTTGCTGCATTTTATTTTCATATTTTGAGCTAGCTTTAACTCTGGATGATCTTTCGGCAGAGCAGAAGTATAAACAAACCAATCTAAGCCATCATTATTTATTTTGTCCTGGAGGAAAGCGCCATCTTGTTCGCCGTAATAAACCTCTATATCCCTCTCTGATAGCTCTTTGCTAATTGCGCCCGGATTCAGATCAGATCCACATACCTCATAACCAGCATCTTGGGCAAATTCAGCCAATGGCCCTATACCCGTGCCGCTAATTCCAGAAAAATAAACCTTCATACCCATTATTATACTCCATTAATCTATTGCATTTTGATACAGCTTATGTTAATATTTCAGTAGTGTGATAGTGTGTCTTGTATAACGGAATCAATTCAAAAAATCTTTTTTATTAATAAAAATAAAAACTTGGAGTTGTTATGTTTGTCATACGCACAAAAAGACGGAGAGGTATAGGCAGAAAGGGTATACTTTTTGCCGCTTTTGTTTTTGCTATATTTATCGGAATATCGTTCGCTTTCATTAACGACGGAAAAAATTACTCACGAATAACTTGGGAATCTGAATCTGAAAAAACCAACGTATCAGTAAAGGCAGACGATTTAGCATTTGCTACAGACGTAAAGATGAATGTTGATAGAGTTTCAGACAGCTCTGTCTTAAAAATTGCTCAAAATGCTGCCAGACAATACTCTAACGATATTCTCGCATTCAATATCTCATTCCTTGATCATAATGGCGAAGAAATTCAGCCGAATTCTCGCGTAAAAGTTACGCTTCAGCCTCAAGAGTATAATCTCAATGCTGAGCGTTATGCGTTGGTTCATATAGACGACAATAACAAAGCTGACTATTTAGGCAATATAGCCGCTAGCTCGACCGGTGAAATCAGTTTCTATGCCGAAAGATTCTCAATTTACGCCATTATTCCAACCGAGGATACCACCGAAACAAAATACGCTCGTGAAACTTACGAATTTTATGTTGACAATAATCTAGTCGCCACTCAGACCGTTCGCGATGGAGATATCCTTAACGCTCCTGCTGCTCCAAGTAAGAATGAACTCATATTTATGGGTTGGTATACAGATTCAAATAAGGTATTTAATGGCCTCAACTTAGCCGTAAATATTCCGGATGGTACTACCTCAGATAAAACTATTGTCCTTCATGGCGTGTTTGCCGATAAAATTTATTCTGTTATTTTCTATAACAACGAAGGTAATGTGCTCGCAACTAAGAGTGGTACATCTGGGGATGTAATTAACACCTATGATATGCGCTATGAGGTAAGTGCTGGCAACTTTGTAGATGCTTGGACACTAGACAAAAATCAAAGCGGCTTCATAGAAGATGGAGTGATTGTTGATGAGGTGGGCGAAACCGTCACAATTGATCATTCTAACATTAAACTATATCCGGTCATTCGATCCGTAAAATGGGCATTCTATCATACGAATGATGAGGATGAAGATCTAAAAACGCCATCATCATATGTGGCGGCTGGCTACGCTTTCTATGGGCATCTTCTAGAAAAACCAACTGATCCTACTCGCACAGGGTATGATTTTATGGGCTGGGCCACTGATCCAGACGGTACAGAAATGTTTGATTTCACGGCACCAATGACTAGTGATGTTAACCTTTATGCGATTTGGCGTCCACATACTAATACGCCTTATCGAATAGTTGTCTGGAAAGAAGCTTTATTAGATGGGAAATATGTAGAAGGTAATTATGATTTTGCAGTTTATGTGGATGGTACCGCCACAAGTGGCAGTACGGTGAATATTAGCCAGAGTCAGATTGACACAATTCTTAGCCGTGATGACTTAGTTTATTACGAATATGATCGCGCTGATCAAGATGTGGTTGTTCACGGTGACGGCTCATCTATTCTAAATGCCTATCTAAAGATGAAAGTTTATACGGTCAACTTTACGGTTGAAACCAGATCCGGCAATAATTATGTATTTAATTACTACTCCGCCAATGGTAGGCAGACTACTGATTCTCAAAGAACCAGCTTCGCCACAAATGGCCGTCTAAGTGTCGACTACACTAACCCGGCAGGCGATACAATGAGCTTATTAAACGGCTATAGCTTTACGGCTAGAATTGGTGAGGACATCTCGGACCGTTGGCCAGCTCCGTTCGAAATCAACTTAGTCTATAGTCAAAACGCCAACGTAAAAGCGTATACTTGGCACGCACTTAATGATAACCCATCTAATACAAACCGCGTAACCAAGCAGACATATATGACTAATGATTTGCTATTAAGCGATTATTCTGATGGCGCTACATATTATCTGGTGGGTTCAGCATATTTGCAGCAAATCACGGCTCGCTATTGGTTCGAAAATGCCGATGGCAGTGGCTATACAGTAGATGACCGCCTTACGTTTACTGGTTCAATTGGCAGAAATGGCGCTTTGTCTGCGCGTGAGATACCTGGTTATGAGGTATTAGACAGCACGCCAAGTGGTTATCAGGGTTCATCTGGAAATAACTACAACTTCTACTACAATCGCCTCAAACATTCTTTGTATTTTTATAACTACAATACCCCAGGCAATTCTTATGTCGGGACTGTTGGCCAGGGAGTATCAATCAAGAGTTATGATTATGAGCCGCCTCGACCAAATGGGCTTAGCTCTGCCTATACATTCCAGGGCTGGTACACCGAGGCTAACTGTTATGATGGCTCCAAGTTTGACTTTGATACTCATGTAATGCCAGATAGTGACCTAATGCTTTATGCTAAATGGGAAAACACCAGCTATATTACCTTGAGTTTCAACACTAACGGCGGTAATCCTATTCCATCTCAATCTATCTTATACGGCACTCAGGCACATGCCGTAGATAACCCAGTTCGTGAAGGGTATACATTTATTGGTTGGCGTAAAACCGATGGCTCTTTCTTCAGCTTTGATGCTATTTTAATTGAAGACACCGAGTTAGTTGCCAGCTGGGTTCCATTCGATGTCATATATGTTGATTACGATGCTAACGGCGGCGAAATTGCTATCACAGATGAAGAGACATATGTTGATACGTCAACTACGGCTATCTTGCCCGAACCATCTGCGGCCCCGGAAGGGAAGTATTTCGTTGGTTGGAATGTAAATGGTCGCATTTATTATCCGGGCAACATCGTTATGATTCTCCTTTCGGATATTCATGATGGCGGCAACACCATTACTATTACTGCCGAATGGGGCAAATCCGTGGATAAGACATCAATTACCTATAGCGCCAATACTGGCATAGGCAATGATATTACTGAAGAATTGGAGCAAAATGTAGCATTTACAACCAAAACTGCCGCGGAAGCAGGATATTCAAAACCTGGGTACACACTAAAAGGTTGGAATTCAGCCGCCGACGGTTCTGGTGTATTCTATGCGTTAGGTACTCAATGGGCAGCAGATAATCGTGCGGCTCTACCGAATATTCTTTATGCGCAATGGGACGCTAATCCTGCTGTAATTTCCTACAACGCTAACGGCGGCGTAGGTACAATGGCTGACACTACCGGTGTAACCGACCAAGAAGTTACACTAAGAAATAATACCTTTACCCGCGGCGGATATACGTTTATGGGCTGGAATACGATCGCCGATGGCTCTGGCGTATCGTATGCCGACGGGGCTAGCCTACTTATGCCAGCCGGTACGACTATTCTTTATGCGGAGTGGGCGGCAGATTCAGCAAGCATTGTTTATAACGCTAATGGCGGTACTGGATTTATGCCGAGTACTGATGGTGTAACCGATGAGGTCGTGACTATTTCCAATAATACCTTCACTCTTCATGGCTACACTTTCACGGGTTGGAATACTAAAGCCGACGGAACCGGTACGAGCTATGCTGAGGGTGCGGAGTATACATTATTGTCTACTGTCACTGTCCTTTATGCACAGTGGGCTCCAGATGCTGCAGTTATAATCTATAACGCCAACGGTGGTATGGGCTCAATGCCAAATACGGAAGGTGTTACCGATGAAGTAGTTCAAATTGCCGCGAATACATTTGTTCGCGCAGGCTACACCTTTACTGGTTGGAATACGAAAGCCGACGGTACCGGGGTAGGATATCTTGAGGGTCGAGACTTTACCTTAACTGAATCTGCTACCATCCTTTATGCACAATGGTCCGCCGACCATGCCAGCATTTCTTATGATACCAACGGTGGTACAGGAATTATGTTTGACACTGAGGGCGTTACCGACGAAGTAGTTCAAATATATACCAACACATTCACTCGTGACGGCTACACTTTCACTGGCTGGAACACTGCAGCAGACGGTAGTGGTACCTCTTATGCGAATGGCGCAAACTTCACTTTGTTGCCAGGAACAACGATTCTTTATGCACAATGGTCCGCCAATCCATCGGTACTCATTTATAATGCTAACGGCGGTATTGGCACGATGCCGAGTACAACCGGTGTAACAGATCAAATAGTAACAATATCTACACACGCATTTACCCGCAATGGCTACACTTTCACTGGCTGGAATACTAAGGCTGATGGTACAGGTGATAGTTATGTGGATGGAGCGAACTTTACTTTACAGGTAGGGGAAGCCGCCCTCTATGCTCAGTGGTCTGCTAATCCATCTAATATTTCTTACGACGCTAACGGCGGTACAGGTACTATGGCAGACACAACTGGTGTAACGGATCAGACTGTTCAAATTGCAACCAATACCTTTACTCGCGACGGTTACACCTTTACGGGTTGGAACACTAAAGCCGACGGAACTGGAGCAAGTTATAGTGAAGGTGCGGACTATGTTCTTACGCCCGATAACCTCGTTCTTTACGCTCAATGGCGAGCCAATCCATCTAAAATCATCTATAATGCTAACGGCGGTACGGGCGCTATGGCTGATACCACTGGCGTTACTGACGAAGTAGTCCAAATATCTACCAATACTTTTACTCGCGCAGGCTACACCTTCACTGGCTGGAATACTAAGGCCGATGGTAGTGGAACAGATTATTCTGAGGGCGCAAATTATACTTTGACGGCCGATGACCTTACTTTGTACGCTCAATGGCAAGCCAATCCATCCAAGATCGTCTATAACGCCAACGGCGGTACGGGCACCATGGCTGATACCACCGGCGTAACTGACCAAACCGTCCAAATTGCAACCAATGGTTTCTCTCGTACGGGCTACACCTTCACTGGCTGGAATACCAAAGCTGATGGTAGTGGCGCTAGCTATTCGGAAGGAGACAACTATACGCTCACTGCAGATACGCTAACTCTCTATGCTCAATGGCAAGCCAATCCATCCAAGATCGTCTATAACGCCAACGGTGGTACGGGCACCATGGCTGATACCACTGGCGTAACTGACCAAACGGTTCAAATTTCTGCAAACGACTTTACTCGCGCAGGCTACACTTTCACGGGTTGGAACACTAAAGCTGACGGCACTGGCACAGATTATGCCGAGGGTGCAGACTACGTGCTCACCTCAAATGACCTTACTTTGTACGCTCAGTGGTCCGCCAACCCATCTAAGATTGTCTATAACGCTAACGGCGGTACAGGTACTATGGCAGACACAACTGGCGTAACGGATCAGACTGTTCAAATTGCAACCAATACCTTTACTCGCGACGGTTACACCTTTACTGGTTGGAACACTAAAGCCGACGGAACTGGAGCAAGTTATAGTGAAGGTGCAGATTATGTCCTCACGGCCAACGATCTCACTTTGTATGCTCAATGGTCTGCTGACGCTTCCAAAGTAACCTATCTTCCTAATGGTGGAACGGGGACTATGGCTGACACCACTGGCGTTACTGGTCAAACTATTCAAATTGCCGCAAATACCTTTACTCGCGCAGGCTATACCTTCACTGGTTGGAATACTAAAGCTGACGGTACTGGTACAAGTTATACGGAAGGCGCAGATTATGTGCTTACCTCTAATAATCTCACTCTTTATGCCCAGTGGTCTGCTAACCCATCCAAAATCGTCTATAACGCTAACGGCGGTACGGGCACCATGGCTGACACCACTGGCGTAACTGACCAAACCGTCCAAATTGCAACCAATAGTTTCACTCGTGATGGCTATACATTCACCGGCTGGAACACCAAGGCGGATGGTAGCGGCACAAGTTATGCGGAGGGAGACGACTTTGTATTAGTCTCAGACTCCACTATTCTTTACGCCCAATGGCAAGCTAATCCTTCCAAGATAGTTTACGATGCCAACGGCGGTACGGGCACTATGGTAGATACCATCGGTGTTACTGACGAAGTGGTTCAAATATCTACTAATACCTTCACTCGTGACGGCTATGTATTTACCGGCTGGAACACCAAGGCGGATGGCAGCGGGACAAACTATTCCGAGGGTGCAGATTATACTCTGACAGCCAACGACCTTACTCTTTATGCTCAGTGGTCCGCCAATGCTTCTAAGATTGTCTATAACGCCAATGGAGGTAACGGCATAATGGCTGATACCGAAGGCGTGACTGATCAAATTGTTCAAATCGCAACTAACACATTCACTCGTGATGGCTATACCTTCACTGGTTGGAATACCAAAGCTGACGGTAGTGGAACTAGCTACTCGGAAGGTGATGACTTTGCGCTATTATCCACGCCAACCATCCTTTATGCTCAGTGGCAAGCCAACCCTTCGAAAATTACCTACAATGCCAACGGTGGCGCTGGTACTATGGCGGACACTACTGGTGTAACGGATCAGACCGTTCAAATTGCAACCAATACCTTTACTCGCGCAGGTTATACCTTCACTGGTTGGAATACCAAAGCCAACGGCACTGGCACAGATTATTCCGAGGAGGCAAATTATGTGCTTACCCCTAACGACCTGACTTTATACGCTCAGTGGTCTGCGAACCCATCAAGAATCGTCTATAACGCCAACGGTGGTACAGGTTCAATGCCAAATACGGAAGGTGTTACTGATGAAGTAGTTCAAATATCCGCTAATACCTTTACTCGCGATGGTTATACCTTTACGGGTTGGAACACTAAGGCTGATGGTAGTGGCACTAGCTACTCGGAAGGTGATGACTTTGCGCTAGTCCCAGATTCTGCTACTCTCTATGCCCAATGGGAAAAGATTGAAGAGATACCGGAAGCTCCTGCTACTCCAGATACTATTCTTGAGATTACCTCTATATGTATGACTTCTATGGCCGTTATCGGTGTATTATTATTCATACTTTCACGCCGTCGCCGAATCTAATTCCCCTAGTATGCTATAATTTATATAGTTATGGGTGGAGTAGCTAAGAAGGGCAAACTCAAACGAGTTTTGACCAAGATATTCCGATTTAGTACCTGGAAGGCACTTCTAGTTCTAATTTTGCTATGTTTTGTCGCTGCCACACTTTTACGTATGGATCATATTCAAATGGCTCAGCTTAAAGATGCTGTTATGGAAGCGGATAAGGGAGACGATGATCAGAAAATCGCCGATGCTCTTATGGATTTGCAAAATTATACTCGCACACATATCATCTTTAACTTCATTGAAGAAAACGGTACTCAGCGCGTCATTTTTGGTACAGGCGCTTTCTATCTAGAAAATCAATATAATCGTAAAGCCAATGAAGCCCTGAGGGCTGCCCAGGAAAAAATCGATCAGGAAGGGGCCAATATGAACGAATATAATGTTCATAAAAAAGTGGCCGAAATCTGTGACGCGGAGGCGATTAAACACGGCTGGCGTTACCCGAATATTAATTATATTAACTGCTTCACCAGCGAGCTGGCTAAATATCCAGAGGCGGATCAGCTTCAAATTGCCGCTTCCGCAAAATTGCCATCTACGGATCTCTTCCGCCATGACTATGTTTCTCCGGTTTGGTATCCATGTGCTTCTGGTTTCGTAATCCTTGCTGCTGTTATTTTGGCTCTTGTCACGGTCATACGATTGTTGGCATTGTTAATACTTCAAATAATCGCCTTTATCTTAAACCACACATAATCATAAAGATTATGTAAAAAAACACCTTAAATCTCTTGACATTCATTTATAGGGGTCATAAGATAAAAGTATCAAACTAACGGAGGAAAGCTTAAAATGGCTTACGAACATACCAATTCAAAAGGTGTAAAGTACTATCTTCACAAGTCCGAAGTGACTCTTCGTGGCGGCAAACCACAGACTATTTACTTCTTCACCAAGACTGCGAAGAATGCTAAGGGTACCCCATGCGACCTCCCAGCAGATCGCGAAGTCAATGAAAACCCACGCAACGGTTTCTTGACTGTTTCCCGCAAAAAATAATTAGAAAACAATTTTTAGTACTACGCCGGTTCACCGGCGTAGTATTTTTTTGCCCGCGGTTTTCGTTTATGCTAAAATAATCTTATGAGCGTCAATAACGCACCGGGTGAGGTGAACAATAATCCTAATTTTGATTCTCCGAATATTTCGTCTGAAGAAGATTTCGATTCTGCATCAAATCAAGACGAGATGGTTGAAGAACAAGCAGAACAAAAACAGCGAGAGACCGTTGACATTGATGGAATCCCGTTCTCAAAAGAAGAAATAAAATACAAGGCTTCCGACATTAGAAAAAAAGGTAGAGTAAACTATTTCGTCAACATCGAAGGCGCCGAGGAACATGAAAAAACGGCCGCTAAAGAAAGAGAGGCCGAAAAAATATCTACCGAGCGTCGCGTTCGTGATGCGGAAAATATTATCCAAAAACATAAGCGCGCAGAGCAAGAAGCCGCTAATAAAAAATTAGTTGAAGAAAAGAAGCGAGCCGAAGAAGTTAAAAAATACATTAAGAAGCAAAAAGCTGCCAAAGATCCTAAAAAGCATGAGTTGCAGGGAGCGAATAAAACCTCAAACCCTCTCTTTAGTGGTTGGCATAAATTTTTAACTCTAGGTATAGCCGTAATATTCATCGCCGTAGTGATATGCATACCACTTTTAATGAATCACGATGATAAGGGTGAAGAGGGTGATAATATAAACAATACAATTGGTAGTCAGTTATCTGATGCACTAAAAACCATTGAGCAGGATAAAACCCTGAAAAATGCCTTTGAAAATTATGATTTCGATGAGGTAGACGATATTTATGATCATTTAATCAGTAATCTTGATAATAACATAGATAAGGCAACCCTCTATATCAACAAGGCGCAAAAGATTAGGCAATATGATAAAACCGAGCAAGAGCGTATCTTGGCCGCCGCTGAGTGGGCTTACGTATTGGCGTCTGATGACGAAAATATATTAAACGGCCTCTATGATATCTATTCGATTAATGGCTACGATGATAAAGCTGAAGAAATCTTTGCTAAGCTTCGGGATGTTTCTTCTAAAGAAGAGTATGAGGGTGACGAAGAGGATTTGTATGGGGAAGGATAATATAAAGATGAAGCAAAAAGTATTATTAAGAACCGCGTTATTTATAGTCGCAGCCGTCTGCTGTATACTATTAGACTCTCATGGTGCGATGGCTTCGACGCAGGAACAATGTAATACCGCTAATGGCAAAATTAATGTTGCATCATCGATTATCGGAAAATACAAAGATCTTGCGGGCGGTTTGGACTATGGCGTAGAGTGGGTTTGTGAAACTGCGGAAAAACGTAAAGCAAATAAGGGTATTTTATATTTTGCTGACCAAGTTACATGGAGCAGTACTGATGGTTATAAAATCTATCCAGATATTGCGCTGAGTGGCGAAACGGGCACTACTGATGTTATGCTGGTTGGCCAGGTCCACACTAAGGACGAAGTGTTTTCGTATGGAAATTATGCTGCCGAAGTCGGTATTTGTACTTCCGATGACTGTGGTAAGGGCGATAAAGCTTTGGTCACATTTAATGATGGCTCAAGCGCATATATTTTTCCGACTGTACCTAAGGCCGTGCACCGCATTGGCGGAAATGTAATAACTAGGGCAGATCGTGCATATTGGTCTCAGCCATACGTTTGCGAAGCGCAATGGGACACCTTTTGTAATGAACCGCGAAACGTCACTATCGACAATGCGGCTCTAGTCAGAGCGGTTCATGAGGGCAAGGTGGAATCGGAAATTGTCAATGTCAATGGCAAGAGTATGCACAAAATCAAGTTTTATGATCATCACAGATGGTCTCATGATGCTGACGCTACCGTGCACGCCGGTACAGCGAATGTTAGCCACGTATACCTGTTAGTTAATAATATTCCGCCCGAAGATACGGGCTGGACGGCTACATTTAACGGAAAGATAAGTAAGACCGTGAGTGATAGTACGGGAACATTAACGGCAAGCAACGGTGTTTATTATACATATGATTCTTCCGTTACGCTTAGTTTTAGTCATTACATTGAGCGCACGGATAGTGCGAGCGAAGACAATGCTACGTCTTCATGGAAGGTGTTTTATAAAAAGGGCGAAAATGAGGTAGATGAAAATTCTGAAGATGATAAACATGGTAATATAGAGCTCGGTCCAACATCTGGCTGGAGCAACGTGCATAATCATTCTAGCTTCTCGTTACCACTGAATGATCCAGGCCAGTATACGTACTATTGTGAAACTCTGGGCTATTATATCAACGTAGACGACAAAGGCAATAAGAGCTCCTACAAAGATAAAGAAAACTGTGTTTCCATTATGCGAATGCAGGCCCATAAATTTAGTGGAGAAGTTGTTCCTTCTGTTCAGGGTGCTACTGTAAGTCAAGGCATTAATTATATTGATGCTGATTCCGCCTCTGTTACATTTAATTTCAATCTATGCCGCCTCGACGCGATTACAACTTCTGCTGTTTCCACAAAATGGTGGTCATACTATGGCGATCCAAGCATTACGAAATCTCAGGTAAGTCAAAATACGAATCATAGCGATAATGGTACAGCTAGTCTATATGCATACGGCAGTAATGCGAATTGTAGCAAGGTTGACTCTGAAACAAGAACTGTGGAATTAAAAGCCGGATTAAATACATTCTGTGATGCCATGAGCTATCACAGTACAGTCAAACAAGATGGAACTTTAGGAAACTGGGACAAGACGGATGGATGCGCATATATCTATCGCTATTCTTGGTACAATGTCGATGGTCAAGTTGTAGTTAGTCCAAGTACTAGCATTACGAAGCGGGGCAGCTACTACTGGACGGATACTAATACTGCAGATATTCAGTTCCTGCATCAGCTTAAGAGTAATGTAGCTGGCGTAGTTACTAAATTCAAGACTAGCAAGGACGATACTCTCAGCAATCCTCCATTTAGAGTTCAAACAAACTACACTACCTCTGGTGCTCTCAGTACATCTTTCACTACTCAGTACGACAGCCCACAGACTAATAAGGGAACTGTCAACGTCGCTAGAGATGGTGGTAGCTCCTATTGCCAATACCTCACCTACTACAGCAAAGTTCGTGAAGCTGTAGACTGGAACAATACCGCTACATATAACACTCCAGTAGATAAAAGTGCCTGTATCGCCCTTAAGCGGTATAAGACTACCTTTACTGGTGCCACCACTGTTAAAGCTAAGACTCCGACCGACTCCGAATATGTTTTACATCAGAACAACGACGACATCGTAGTTGAGGGCAGTAGTTTCCCAATTAGTGTCGACGTTAGCTTTATCCATACTGTCACCCGTAGTAGTACTGATCCAGACGGTTCTCCTAACGGTAAGTCTTCTGCCTATACCACTTCTATTGAAGGCACTTCTGGCTACCGTCGTGTTGGCACCACCATTGATGATCCTCATGGTGAAGTTAAGACTGGTTCCATTGGTCCTCTCGCTGCTGGTGGTTCTGGTAGTATTGACGATACCTTTACTGTCTTGGTCTATCCAGAACAGACCATCACTCTCTGCCAGAACATGACCTATGTTAATGAGATTCAGGGTGACGAAAACATCAGCACTGGTACTACCGACCAGGTCTGTATCACTATTCGTATGAGCATGGTTACCTGT
>JAEEGL013454012.1_pt1 | contig 14284 bp, 12 predicted proteins | sample 9134231 | NCBI WGS metagenome assembly JAEEGL01 (sample SAMN16246548, study PRJNA631951) | gut metagenome | biome: gut microbiome; feature: rumen; material: fiber-attached | host: Bos | place: Iran: Karaj | collected 2018-10 | reverse complement strand
TACGTCGTGGATTTCTTCCAGTCGAACGCCTCGCCGCACAACTGTACCAGCTGCATCGATGTCAGCGGTTCGTTTTCCCAGATCAGCGAAAGAAGGTGATATTCCATAATGCCGAGACTCGTTTTTTCCATGTCATTCTCCAGTCTAATTTTGTAGTCTATATACAGTCTAACTATTTAGACTGCCTTTGTCAAGGACACATTTTGTTTTCCACGGACGCTTCCTGCCTCTGCACACGAATCATTATGATAGGAAAGCCCGCCTGGTGCCTATTGCATCAGTCGGTTATACCAGCAGATCATGCTGTAACCGGTCCCTTTCCCGGAACCTCCTTCTCTGCATTCTTGCCATCATTCAGGGCAAATACTTGTTTTTAAACTGACAAGGATTCTATACTTTTGAAAAAAGATAGGAGGAATGATCCGGATGCTGAATCGTAGATGTATGAGGAACCGTATTCTATGCGCCGCACTTTTTCTGCTCATTACGGCGGCCATGTGCTCCTGTGGAAAAAGCGACGGAGTCCACTTCCGGGACTTCATGAGCGACAAGACTGTGTCGACACTGGAGATCGACATCAGCGATTCTCCGTCCGGTGACATCATCTGGTATACCGGCTACTGGGAGACATCCGACGGGACCGAAAACGGCTCCGAAAAAGAACTCGCTCCTTTCGACAGGAAAGACTATGAGTTTCTTTCCAAAATGGAAGAACTGGATCTCTTTTATACGAGCTGGAGCGACAGTATTCCGGCTGAAACCGTGAGCCAGCTTCTCGGTCATCTCCCCCAGGCTCAGTATATCGGACTCGCATACTGTCCGAATGCCGACTTCTCCGTTCTGCAATCCCATGGCCGCTTTAAGGAGCTTGTTTTTTCAAACCACTGTGATCTGACGACCCTGCCTGTACTGGACACCAGGGTGCTCGGATTGAGCGCCTGCGACAACATCCCGTGGGACATCGTCAGCCAGATGGATACGGTCGAAGTAATCCGATACGGTGGAAAAGAACTCCTGGGGCCGGAAGTCTTCGACCAGATCTGCGAGATGAAATCTCTGCAGACCTTCGTGTACAACTCCGTGCCCTATGACAGCTGGAATTGGGACAAGGCTGTGCCGCCGTATAAGATCACTTCCGTGGACGAGGCAGGCGAATGGGTGTTCGATACGATCAGCCGGGAAACGATCGCGCACTTTCTGGAGGGCGGAAACCGGACGCTGGTCCTCCTGGCCTACGCACCTACAAATCCCGGCGCCGACTGACCGGCCGCTCCAGCCTCTGAATTTTCGACACACTTTGTACCGCCACGGACTGAAAGGTTTCTCTTGCCGTCCTGTTGTGGTACAATTTTTGTGTTGCCTCTGCTGAAATAGCGGTCTGCTGATCCGTCCATACCAAAATGGCACAGGAATGGCACAGTAGAAAAAACCGCGCATCAAAAAAGTGCCGCGAATAAAGGAAAATTTGAGGTTGAGATATAAAAAATGAAATTAGGAATCGTCGGTCTGCCGAATGTGGGAAAGAGCACGCTGTTCAACGCCATCACCAATGCAGGCGCGCAGGCGGCAAACTACCCCTTCTGCACCATCGAACCGAACGTGGGCACCGTGGCGGTGCCGGACGAACGGCTGAACTGGCTCAACGAATACTACCATCCGAAGAAATTTACTCCGGCGACCATCGAGTTCGTAGACATCGCCGGTCTGGTTCGCGGCGCTTCCAAAGGAGAAGGCCTCGGCAACCGGTTCCTCGAGAACATCCGCCAGTGCGACGCCATCGTCCACGTAGTCCGGTGTTTTGATTCCACCGAGATCATCCATGTGGACGGTAACGTGGATCCCCTGAGGGATATCGAGACCATCGACTACGAACTGCTGCTCTCGGATCTGGAGATCCTGGGACGCAGGATCGACAAGACCGCGAAGAACCTCAAGGGAGATCGGACGCTTGCCGCTGAACTGGATTTCCTCAAACGTCTTTCCGCGTTCATGGAAGCCGGGAACAACGCCCGCGCTTTCGAGATCGGGTCGGACAAGGAACAGGCTGTCTTTGACGAACTGCCGCTTCTGTCCGCCAAGCCGGTCATCTACGCCGCGAACATCTCGGACGACGACCTGATCGACGGCAGGACCAACGCCTATGTGGAGACAGTCCGCAGCTATGCGGAAAAGGAAGGAAGCGGCGTGGTGGTCATCTCCGCCAAGGCGGAGGAAGAGATCGCATCGCTGGATCTGGAGGAGCGCAAGGCGTTCCTGGAAGATCTGGGCGTCGAGGAGAGCGGCCTGGAGAAACTCATCCAGGAAAGCTACGCGCTGCTCGGACTGATCAGCTTCCTCACGGGCGGAACCGACGAGGTCCGCGCCTGGACCATTCAAAAAGGCACGAAAGCGCCTCAGGCAGCCGGCAAGATCCACAGCGATTTCGAGCGGGGGTTCATCCGTGCGGAGATCGTCCCCTTTGAGACGCTCCGGGAAGTCGGCAGCATGCAGGCCTGCCGTGAGAAGGGTCTCATCCGCAGCGAGGGCAAGGACTACGTCATGAAGGACGGCGACGTCACCCTCTTCCGATTCAACGTATAGGAGAAACACCGATGAAACTGGGAGTTATCGTAGCATTCGATCAGGAAGTCCGTCTTCTGGATCTGACCGGCACGCCGAAGCGCATCGGCGGTTGCCGGATCTCTGAACTGACCATCGGCAATACCGAAGTCGTACTCGCTCTGTGCGGGATTGGCAAAGCAAACGCCGCCGCCTGCACGCAGCTGCTCATCAGCGTCTGCGGCGTGGACGCAGTTCTCAATATCGGTCTCGCCGGAAACGCCTCCTCTCTGCCTATCGGCGGTGCGGTGCTGGTCACCAGCGCGACCTATCATGACGTGATCCCGGTAGATTTCGTCTCGGAGGATTACCCCAACGTTTCCGTCTTTGATGCGGATCCGTATCTTGTCGGTGTTGCGGAACAGGTGCTTACCGAACTGGCAATTCCCTTCGTTAAGGGACCTCTTGCTACCGGCGACCAGTTCATCTCCGATACCGCCGTCAAAAACGACATCATCGCCAGAACCGGATGCAAGGCCGTGGAAATGGAGGGCGGCGCGATCGCTCATATCGCGCGGAAAAACGACATCCCCTTCTGTCTGGTGAAAGTCATCTCGGACAATGCAGAAGACGAAGCACACGACGAGTTTGTCGATACGCTGTCCATCGCGGACTATCTGGACACCTCCACGGGATTTATCCGGCATTTCGCCGCGATCCTCTGACTTTCTTCGGTCCGTATCAATTTGTATTTATATATTTTAGAGGTTTTTATGAATCAGAATCTGTTGGATTACATCGCAGCATCCCCCTCCATGTTCCACGCCGCGGACACCACCGCGAAGATCCTGGAGGAGAACGGTTTCACATACCTCAACGAGTCTTCTGAATGGGAACTCCAGCCGGGCGGGAAATACTACACCCTGCGCAACGGTTCCTCCCTTCTGGCATGGATCATGCCCCGGGAGGCCTTTACCGGTTTCATGATCATGGCGGCGCACAGTGACAGTCCCTTCCTGAAACTGAAGGAAAACACGGAACAGTTCGACGATCATTATGTCCGCCTCTCGGTGGAGAAATACGGATCCCCCCTGCTGGCGCCCTGGTTCGACCGTCCGCTCTCCGTTGCCGGCCGCGTCATGATCCGGACGTCGGAAGGATTCGACGTCCGGCTGGTGGATATGGCGGAGCCTGTTGCGGTGATCCCCAGCGTAGCGATCCATATGAACCGGGAAGCCAACGATAAGGCTTCCTACAATATGGCCGTGGATATGCTTCCCCTCATCGGGGAACGGGGCGACGGCGTGCCGGATCTCCGTACGCGGATCGCAGGGATCCTGGATGTGAAAGCAGAAGACATCCTGACCTTCGAACTCTATCTGTATAACTGTCAGAAAGGAATGCTGTGGAGCAACTATATCTCCGCGCCCCGTCTCGACGACCTTCAGTGCGCGTTCGCCGGCGTTGAGGCAATCACCCATGCCGAGGACAGCAAGGCGATTCCCGTCTACTGTCTCTTTGACAACGAGGAGGTCGGCAGCGAGACACGTCAGGGCGCCGCTTCCACCTTCCTGATCGACCTTCTGGACCGCATCTGCGCGGACCTCAGCCTCTCCGGCGAGGAACGCATGCACAAGATGGCCAACAGTTTCATGATCTCCGCGGACAACGCCCATGCCGTTCATCCAAACCATCCGGAATACCGCGATCCCAACAACTCAGTCTATATGAACGGGGGCATCGTTCTGAAATACAACGCCAGACAGTCCTATGCCACGGATGCCCTGTCCGCCGCTGTGGTCCGTCTGGTCTGCGAACAGGAGAATGTGCCAGTGCAGGTCTTCGCGAACCGCGCCGATATGCGCGGCGGGAGCACCCTCGGCCACATCGCTACCACGCAGGTCTCCATCCCCGTCGCGGATATCGGCTGCGCGCAGCTTGCCATGCACTCCTGCTATGAGACCGCAGGCGCGAAAGATACGGGGTACATGATCCGCGCACTGACGCGGTTCTTCTCCTCCGCGCTCCAGAAAGATGACAAAGGGTATCATTTCGTCCGGTAGGGTTGCTTTTCCCGAACGCGTATGGTATAAACATCTTGCACAAGGCAATGAACGAGAGAAGTACCGCCTGAAAGGCACCTTTCAGAGAGCATCCGGTCGGTGAAAGGATGCAGGAGCCGCAGTCGGGAATACACTCGGGAGCCGCTTCCTGAAACGATAAGAAGTAGGGACAGACGGGTGCGCCCGATACAGCGCTTATGTGTGTCAGCACATGATGAGGGATGCCGCGCGAGCGTCATCCGAACCAGAGGTGGTACCGCGAATACGATTCGTCCTCTGTCCCGCGAGGGGCAGAGGATTTTTTGATTAACTGGAGGACAACATGAAGATCTATGAAGAACTGAAGGCGCGCGGACTGATCGCGCAGGTCACCAACGAGGAACTGATCCGGGAGCTCGTCAACGAAGGAAAGGCGACCTTCTATATCGGTTTCGACTGTACGGCCGACAGCCTGACAGCCGGTCACTTTATGGCGCTCACGCTGATGAAGCGCCTGCAATCCGCAGGCAACCGTCCCATCGCCCTCATCGGCGGCGGTACGACGCTTATCGGAGACCCGTCCGGACGGACCGATATGCGCAAAATGCTCACCATTGAAGACATCAATCACAACGCGGAATGCTTCCGCCGTCAGATGGAACGTTTCATCGAGTTCGGCGAAGGAAAAGCGGAAATGGTCAATAACGCGGACTGGCTGCTGGATCTGAACTATATCCAGCTGCTGCGTGAAGTCGGCCCCCACTTCTCCGTCAACAACATGCTGCGTGCCGAATGCTACAAGCAGCGCATGGAGAAGGGGCTAAGCTTCTTCGAGTTCAACTACATGATCATGCAGGCCTACGACTTCTATCACCTCTTCCAGACCAAGAACTGCAACATGCAGTTCGGCGGCGATGACCAGTGGAGCAATATGCTCGCCGGCACGGAACTCATCCGCCGGAAACTTGGCAAGGACGCTCATGCCATGACCATCACCCTTCTGACCGACTCCCAGGGCAAAAAGATGGGCAAGACCGCCGGGAACGCCGTATGGCTCGACCCCGACAAAACGTCGCCCTATGAGTTCTACCAGTACTGGCGCAACGTAGGTGATGCTGACGTCATGAAATGCATCCGCATGCTCACCTTCCTGCCCATCGAACAGATCGAAGAGATGGAGCATTGGGACGACAGCCGCATCAATGAGAAAAAGGAGATCCTCGCTCACGAACTGACCGAAATGGTCCACGGAAAAGAGGAAGCGGACAAAGCGCAGAGCGCTGCCCGCAGTCTGTTCTCCGGCGCCGGCGACGACGCCAACATGCCTTCCACCGAAGTGGAACTCACCGACGGCACGATCTCCGTCGTGGATCTCATGCTTCTTTGCGGCCTCGCATCCAGCAAAGGCGAGATCCGCCGGCTGATCCAGCAGGGCGGCGTCACAGCCAACGGCGAGAAAGTCACCTCCTTCGATCTCGCTTTCAGCGCGGATGACCTGCGCGAAGGTGTCGTTCTGAAGAAGGGCAAGAAGGTCTTCCACAAAGCCGTCCTGAAATAAACCGTACAGCTTCTGTTACGACGAACGGCCGGAGAGCGATCTCTCCGGCCGTTCGTTTTGTTATTCTCTATTACTCATTTTTGAGGCCCATCGCGATCTTTACCGCTTCATAGGCGCCGTCGTAAACACCGTTCTTTTTGTTACGGACGATATTCCCGCACATGTCCGCGAGATAGTTTTCATCACTCAGGAACATGTCGATCATCTGCAGCGTGTGAGGGATATCCCTGCATTCCAGGGTTCCGTCCCCGATCTCGGCGGAGTGGATCGCGCCCCACTGCTCATGCCCCCCGATGCGCTGGATGAACAGTTTCGGCACCGGATAGAACGCCAGTTCGCTGGGTTTGGTGACCAGCACGTCGCAGCTGCGCATCAGCAGGTTGGTGCAGTAGACTGCTTCGAAGATGTTCTCATGCCAAAAGGCATGGATACCGCTGACTTCTCCGCTGAGCGCCTGTTCCGTAAAGGAAAGCGTGTCCGCCCAATCGTTGAAATGCGTCTGTGCGAGTTCCGCCATGCCGGGAATCTCTTTTGCCAGTTCGTCCCATACGTTTTTATAGTCGCCGACATTCACGTACAGCGCGGCTTTTCCTTCCCTGATTCCGGGAAGCAGATTCCGGATAATAGCGCCGAAGATCTCCTTCTGGGCGCCGGCTCCTCCGATGGTCAGCAGGAAACGCATCGGCGCGCCGTTCTGTTTCCGCGCCGTACGGGCGGCGCAGTCCGCCTCGACGTTGCTCACCAATTCATGGTCGATATAGTGTCCGACATACTTCAGGTCGCTGTCCGGCATCGGATTGAGCACCTCGTCTCCGCGCATGCCGTTGAGGATCCGGTACCCCTGATAGGCAAAATGAGTCTGAACGGTGTGCACGCTGCCTTCCGCAAAATGCAGCGCCATCGGCCAGTTGTCCGGGATCGCGTTGACGACATACTTCATCCCGGCGTGGATCGCTGCCTGAGCAGGCCAGACATGAGTTCCCACTACAGGGATATCCTTAGGCACATTTTTGAAAACGGTCGCCATCAGCTCAGCGTTTTTCTGGTCGCTGGCATTGTAGGACAGCTTGCGGAAGCCCTCATAATTCATGGGTTCCCAGAAGAACTTGTTGAAAAGTTTGCTCTTCTGGGAGATCCTCGATCCCATGGAATACAGGTCGTTCTGCGCGCCGATGACCTTGGTGCAGGTCGTTTCGGGATAGGAATTGAGGTCCATCCAGTAAGGCGTATATCCCAGGGCGTGCGCCGCGGAGGCGATCGCCATGGAGATCCGGTAATGGCCGAAACCCATCCGGATGTTCCCCACGATGATGCCGTTCTCTCTGTCGAAGCCGAGGGAATCCCCCTCCTCGTTCACGCGGATATCCTGAACGCCCAGCAGATCGCCGATATGTTCGTTGCGGATGACTCTAGTCGGGTAGCTTTTATCCGAATCGTCCCCGAATTTTTTCGCATACTTCTGTTTGGATTTTACCGCGCTGTTGTAGTCCTTGTCCGGGATCATGTTGCCGAAGATCACTCTGGACTTGTCTTCCATATGGCTGTTTCCTCCGATTGTATATTGTTTATTCTTTACGCTTTTTTCACTGCGAAACGGACCTGCGCCGTACCGAGCTGCTCATTGCTGAGGGTGACCGTGATCTCCCCCTCTTCTCCCTCCGTCTTCACGTAGGTGCCGCCGTAGCCTCCGCGGATCGCCGCCGTTTTCGGTCCGATGATGGTGCCGGGGCCCTCGATCTCCACATTCACCGCATCGTTATAGAAGTGGCAGACGTTGCCGTTCTGATCCTTCACGCAAAGGCGCATGCACGCCACATCGTATGTCTCCCCTTCCGTCAGTTCCGTGTGATCGGCTCTGATCTCCAGGTGCACCTTATCCGTGGATGATTTGACCACGCTGCAAACGACCTCTCCGTCGCGGATCCCGTCGAAACGGTATGTCGTGTTGCGTGTTCCCCAGTTGCCGATATATTTTCCGTAAAGGTTATAGGCATCCTGGAAGCTCATCCTGTATCTGGTCACAAGCACTGCGGCCTTCGCCAGGATCGCGGGAGGCAGGTGTTCCCAACCGTGAACGGCGGAGTAGTTGAGCAGATCCGTCACGTATTGCGCCTGCTTTCCCTCCATTCCTTCCGCGTCCTTCATCTGTGTGCCCACATAATCAGAGATCGCGACAGGTCCGTGAGGAAGATTTCTGAATTTTGAATCGGCAGGAGTATATTCCCGGATGAAGACGCCGTTTTTATACATCTTCACGCTGTCTGTGTTGGTGACGAAGTACATCTCTCCAACGGCGCTCGCCGGATGTTCCCCGATATCCATGCTGGAACTGATCTCCAGCACCGGTTCGCCGTTTCCGAACGCTGCGTAGACGCTTGCCGCCGGTTTCGGGTTGCGGTACATATCCATCACGCCGTGATAGCAGATCCTGTCGCCGCTGCCGAAGTCTCTGTGGGTATTGTAATCCGCGAAGCACCAGCCGAAACTGCCCGCGATGTCGTCTTCTCCGTTGATGGCGTCAAGGACTCTCGCATGGCGGAGCAGGTGCTCCGTGCGGTGCAGTTCGGAGTCCACTGCCTTGGTGGGATACATGTGTCCGTTGTATTCAGTAACGAGATATCCCTTCTCCATGTCGGATGTGACTTCGGCCTTTCTGGTACAACCCCGGTTGTTTCCGGAATGTACGAAATCGTTGTAGGTATAAACGTCCTCCAGAAAATGGCTCTTTTTGAAATTGCGGACGCCGCCCGTCTGGCGGGTAGGATCCAGCTCGTGTGCCGCCGCGTTGGTGCGGACATAAAACGGGTCATCGTCCGGCGACTCGTTGATCCGGACGCCCCACAGAACGATGCTGGGATGGTTCCGGTACTGGATGACCATCTCCCGTACGTTCTCCACCGCCTGATCCTTCCAGTCTTCGTTACCGATATGCTGCCAGCCCGGAATCTCCGTGAAGACAAGGATGCCCAGCTCGTCGCATTTGCCGATAAAAGCATGGGACTGGGGATAGTGGGAGGTCCTCACCGCGTTGAGGCTCAGCTCCTCCTTCAGGATCTTCGCGTCCAGTTCCTGCTGGGACGCGGGCATGGCATATCCTACATAAGGGTAGCTCTGGTGACGGTCCAGTCCGCGGATCTTCAGTTTCTTTCCGTTGAGATAGAATCCGTCCTTGCGGAATTCCGCTTCCCGGAATCCGATCCTGTACGTCTTTTCGTCGCAGATCTGTCCGTTCAGAAGCAGTTCCGTCCTTACTTCATAGAGATACGGATCCTCCGTGCTCCAGCGCCGGATACCGGGCATCTTCACAGATAACTGATATGCCGTGCGCGGCTGCTTGTAATAAGGCGCTGTTCCGGCCGTCAGACCTGACACTTCCTCCGCGCGGTTGATCAGCGTCTTCCCTTCCGCGTCAAATACCTGCTGGTGCAGATACAGACCGGGGACCGCCTCTCCGCCGAGTATGACTTCGGTCTTCAGCACGCCGTCCGCACCTCCGCATTCCGGCTTCAGGAATACATCTTCCAACCGGCACGCTTCCTTGACTTCCAGCGTCACTTCCCGGTAGATCCCGCCGTAGGTCATATAGTCGATGACGAAACCGAAGGGCGGGGTGTTCAGTGTTTCGTTGGAGTCGCATCGAACCGCGATGAGATTTTCTCCTTCATGGATGTACGGCGTCAGATCCACCGTGAAAGCGGTATATCCCGTCCGGTGCTGCGCCGCATGAATGCCGTTGACGTAGACGTCCGCGCAGTGCGCGACCGCGCCGAAGGTCAGCAGCAGCGTTTTCCCTGACCATTCTTCAGGAACGTTCAGGACTTTGCGGTATCCGGATATCATCTGGTAGACGGATTCGTCGAAATAATCGTACGGTGTTTCCCTGACTGTGTGCGGCAGACGGACCGTCTGTGACCCTTGAGAGGCTTCCCCTTCGGGATAGCCGTCCGTCCACTGTTCGGTGAATTCCCATCCGTCATTGAACGCGATCTTTCTGTACATGATCCCTCCTGTAAAACAGTCTGCGTCAGATTTCTGAGAATAGTATACAATATGCCGACCATATTGACACCTGACCGTTTTCCGTTCCGGACGGAACCGGACAAAGAAAAAGAACCGGACACAGCAGTGTCCGGCCCTTCCGTCTTTTTGAATCGGGATCAGTCGAGATTTCCGCCGCGGACCGCGGCATCGTTCTCATTTTCCACGATGGCCGCGATGGCAGCCTCGATGCCCTTCACGATGTCGTCCTTGGAAAGGGAGGGCGTATTGGGCTTTTTCAGCGCCTGTTCATGCAGATACGGGACGTGCATGAATCCGCCCTTCATGCCGGGGAATTCCTTCGCGATGTGATAAAGCACGCCGTACATAAGGTGATTGCATACGAATGTACCCGCCGTGTAGGAAACGCTCGCGGGTACGCCCGCCGCCTTGATCTTCTCCACCATGGCTTTGACCGGCAGAGATGTGAAATAGGCGTTCTCGCCGTCTTCGAAGATCTTCTCATCCAGCGGCTGCTGTCCGTCGTTGTCCGGTATCCTGGCGTCGTTCAGGTTGATGGCGACACGTTCCGGCGTCAGGCCGATGCGTCCGCCCGCCTGCCCGATGCAGAACGTCACGTCCGGCTGCTCGCGCTTCATGGCTTCATATACCGTGTCCACGGACTTTCCGAACACCGTTGGAACGATGACCTTCACCACCTCCGCGCCGGCGACGCAGTCCGAGACCGCTTCTACCGCTTCCTGCGCGGGGTTGACAGGCTCACCGCCAAAGGGATCGAACGCTGTGAGCAATACTTTCATTGGAAACTCCTTTCAGGGGAAAACCGCGCGCGGTTCAATCCGCGCGCGGCAGAAACGATACGTTTCAGGCAAATACGTACATCAGAACGATGTGGATCAGCAGCATGCAAAGCGCCACCGGCACCTGGCTCTTGATGATCGCGTATTTGTTCTTGACCTCCAGCAGAGCTGCAGGCATGATGTTGAAGTTCGCGGCCATGGGGGTGCACAGCGTGCCGCAGTAACCTGCGGTCAGACCGAGCGCGCCGACCACGATGGGGTTCGCTCCCTGTGCGATGAGGAACGGGATGCCGATGCCGACGGTGATGACCGAGAAAGCGGCGAAGCCGTTGCCCATGATGATGGTGAACAGCGCCATCGCGATGCAGTAGACCGCGCAGGCGATGAGCTTATTGCCTTCCGGCACGATGGCCGCAACGCCGTTGGCGATGACGGTGCCGACGCCGGCAGCCGTGAAGAGGGAGCCGAGGGCGGACAGCAGCTGCGGGAGAATGCCGGTGGGGCCGACGTTGTCCATCAGACGGGTGCCGTCAACGACTGCGTACTTGGGATCCGCCTTGGTCATCGCGAGGACGACGCAGAGGGCGATAATACCCGCAAGGCAGATGGAGTTGTTCGCGGTGATCCAGCTGAGGGCCGGGACCTTGGAGCCGAGGGTCGCGAGGACGACGGCCGAAAGAGCAAGGCTCAGAGCGGGGATGAAGATCTTGTAACCGAATTTGTCGGCGCGTTCACGCACGACTTTCTGCTCCGGCACATCGCTGGCACTCTGTACGACGCCCTTGATGCCGGTGAGGACTGCCATGCAGACGATGGCAAGGCCGACGATCCACTTGGGGATCCAGTTGCCCAGAATGAATGTGCATGCCAGCAGGAACCAGAAGGCTGCCGTTGTGCCCTTCTTCTGCGCGCCGGGATCCTTCAGAGCCTTCAACCCAACAAGGATGAAGACGATACCGATCAGGGTATAGAAGACTTCAGCTAAGATTTGTCCAGCGTTCATTTTGCGCTCCTTTCTCCGGCCATTCCCGCAAGTTTTTTGTCAAGCAGGAGGGCTCGGACTGCGCCGACGACGACGGAGATGACGGCGATCGGGATCGACCAGCCGGCGATCTGTGCCGCTGTCACTTCATAGCCCTGTTCCACCAGTGTGGAGACGATCAGCAGGGTACCGGAAGCACCCATGAAGCAGTTCTGCGCGAAGAAGTTACCATAGTTCTCTGCGCCGGCGGATGCGCCGCGGATGGTGTCGGAGACCTCATCCGAAAGCTCGCCGTATGCAGCGGCCGCAGCGCCTTCTGCCATCGGTACGACGACAGGACGTACGAACTGCGGATGTCCGCCGAGACGGACGGAGAACGCTGCCGCGAGTGTTCTGATCGCCTGGTAGATGATGATGACACGTCCGGTCGTAGCGTTCTTGATGCTGCGGATAAAGTCGATGGCCTTCTCTTTCAGGCCGTAACGTTCGCAGATGCCGATTGCCGGAAGTGTCAGAACGAACAATGTCGCCGTCCTCTGGCTGACAAAAGATGTCCCCAGAGTATTCAGAATGTCCATAATGGGCATACCGGCGACAAGACCGGTAGCGATACCGGCAACTACGACGGTCGCGATCGTGTCAAGCTTCAGCGCGAAGCCGATGACGACGATCAGGACGCCAATGAGTTTCATGATTTCCATTCTCTCACTCCTTATTAGATTTTTTAAACAATCACGCGATGCGTGTTATTTACCGTCTTCGTTCCGGGTAAGCCCCAGTTCCTCCGCGTTGAGGATGCAGTTCATGTCCACGGTGAAGCAGGATTCCAGTACATGCGAGACGATCTGCTCCGTCTCCTTCCGGTCCTTCCCCGTCATTTCCATCAGTTCCTCGATGGTCCATACACTTTTCTTCAGGAGCTTCGAGGTGTAGGTCCGCAGTTCCCGCAGCAGACCGAAAAGGATCACCGCGAGCATCGCCAGCGGGAAACTCAGCAGCGTGCGTCCAAGTGTGAACTCGTAGACCAGTTTCCCGTCGCGCAGGAACAGCAGGAGGATCATCGCGATCCCCACGGTCCCCAGCGCCACCGTGTAGAACACGATGTCGATTCCGGCCGGCCGGTACCTGGTGATCCGGATCGGATGGTCGAAGTCATAGACCGGCAGTACCGCCTTCTTTCCCGCCATTTTTCCTCCGCTCGGTATTTTTATGCTTTAACGCACTGAAATATATGATACTATAGCATTCAGGGGCAGGAAAAACAAGGAAAGCGTGAACAAATTGTGAACAGCGACAGAATCGACTGACGCTTCCGCCCGTTTTCCGCCTTAATGCACAAAGAAATCAACCTCACTGAAAGGACAGTATATGCGCATAGAGACCGGTGTTTCCATCATCATGAACCGCTGGCTGGAGGCCAGCCGGGAAGAACTAATCCTTTTTGTCACAGACGAAACGCACAAAAGGGAGGCGGAAGCCGTGGACCGCTGGGCGCGTTCCAGCGATTCCGTCGTCAAGACGATCCTCCTCAATTCCGAGGACGTGCAGCAGGGAGACGTCATCCTGGATCTGGAGGAGCAGTTCTGCCGCGCCAACGCCATCATCGGCGCCACGGATTCTTCCTTCATCACCTCACCCGCAGTCAAGAAAGCCACGGAACTCGGCGTACGTTTCCTCTCCCTTCCCCTTTCCTGCACGGATGGCACCTCGCTTCTGGAGAACGATTTCATTGCCATGGACTGCCGCTGGGCGGCCAAAATGGGTAAAAAACTGCTGAAGGCGCTCCGGGGATGCCGCACGGTCCATATCACTACGGATCTGGGGACAGACCTCACCTTCCAGACCGGAGGCAGAAAGCCCGGTCTCTATAACGGCATGACGAACCGCCCCGGTCAGGTGAGCAGCAGCAGTTTCGAGGTCTATGTCGCGCCGAGAGAGCATGAGACCGAAGGGGTCCTGGTACTGGACGCGTCCCTGGGGTACATCGGCACGCCGAAGCAGCCCATCCATATCGAGTTTCACGGCGGGCGGCTGCAGATCCTCGACTCCCATCCGGAAGCGGAACGGCTCCGTTCCTACATGGATTCTTTCGGTGACGACACCATGTGGTACAACGGCGAACTGGGGATCGGTCTCAACGCCCTCTCCCGCTGCCGCGGCGTCTCCTACATCGAGGACGAATCCACTTACGGCACCTTCCACATCGGCATGGGACGGAATATCACCCTGGGCGGCGTACAGGAAGCAGCAGGCCATTTCGATATCGTCACGAACCATCCCACGATCTGGGCGGGAGAACAGTGCATCATGAAGGACGGTATCATCCTCTGAAAAAAAGAATACCAAAAAGAAATTAGCACTCTCT
>JAEEGL012771222.1_pt1 | contig 14284 bp, 10 predicted proteins | sample 9134231 | NCBI WGS metagenome assembly JAEEGL01 (sample SAMN16246548, study PRJNA631951) | gut metagenome | biome: gut microbiome; feature: rumen; material: fiber-attached | host: Bos | place: Iran: Karaj | collected 2018-10 | reverse complement strand
CCGGCGGAGCCGCCATTTCGCCATGTCGTCATGCCGGCGGAGCCGCCATTTCGCCATGTCGTCATGCCGGCGGAGCCGCCATTTCGCCATGTCGTCATGCCGGCGGAGCCGCCATTTCGCCATGTCGTCATGTCGGCGGAGCCCATGGGGAAGAACGTGTTTACTATACCAGTTGCGCGGTGGCCGCGCAGTGCGGATTTTTGCCGTGGCACTCCTGGAATCGGTCTTGTGGATGGAAAAGTATTTTGGAGTTTAGGAAGATGCGATGTGGGAATCAGTCGAATCCCGCGACGTAGGCCCAGGACTGGCCGTCGTCGGTGGATTTGAGGAGGGCGCGGGAGGAGATGCCGTCGTTGCGGTAGAACCAGTAGGTCGACCAGTAGGAGTAGGAGAGGTAGAGGGCGCCCTTGCGGTCGATGGTGAGGCGGTGGTAGAAGACGCTGTAGTCGGCGAACGGGGGGTAGAGGAGGATTTCTGGCTTGGGCCACTGGCTGTCGCCTGCGGCCTTGCGCTGTCGGGCCAGCTGCGTGAAATGCCCAGGCTGGTCGGGCGGGAGTCCAGGGTGCTCTGCGCCTTTGCCGCCGAGGCGGAAGACGGTATGGAGGAGATTGTCCTGGTCGCAGACCAGGCCGATGTAGGTCTGGCGGATCTGGTCGCCGACGGGGGCGGCGGGCGTCCATCCGTCCACGGCGCTGTTGGGCTGGAGGGAGCGCGCATACTGGAAGGTGGCGCCGTGGGTGCCGACGAGGGCGTGGAGGAAGCCGTTGCGGTCGATGGTGAGGCAGGGGGTGTTGTGGATGTCGTTGGCGGGGGCGCCGTGTCCGATCAAGGCGGGCTTGGAGAGGGCGCCCGTGGCGTGGTCGTAGGTGGCGACGTAGGTGGGGACGCCTGGGATGCTCTTGTCGGCGGGATCGGTGGCCTCGCCCCAGATGAGGTGGGTCCTGCCCTGGAAGGAGGCGATGGTGGAGGGGCAGCCCGAATGGAACGAGAGGCCGATGGAGCAGTCGGTGACGCGGATGGGCTCGCGGAAGCGGATGGCCCCGCCGTCCTTTTCGGGGATGAGCAGATAGGCGTGGTTCACGTGGCGCCAGCGGGTCTCCCAGGTGCGCGGGCCGGTGTCCTGGGGCTGGTGGACGACGATGGGCGGGGGGCCTGGCGGCAGGTTGTGGCCCGTGAACACCTCGATGTCGCAACTGCCCTGGACGGGGAGTTCGGCGAGGCGGAAGGTGCGGCCGCGGTCGTCGGAGTAGGCCAGGTGCTTCTTGTCGCGGCAGGAGACGATGGCGTAGGCCCAGTTGTCCTTGTCGAAGGCGATTTTGGGGAGGCTTGACTTGCCGTCCAGCTGGAATGCGGGGTGGCTGGCGTCCGCGACGAGGAACTTTCCCGCGACCCACTTGCCGTCGTGGAGGGAGCGGATGGCGGAATCCATGACGAAGGGGGTGTTGTCGAGGTCGAAATAGGGCTGCTGCCCGACGGGATAGTCGGGGGCGTAGGCGGCGAAGTGGGCTTCGTGGTCGTATGGCTTGAGGGCGAAGGGAGTTTCGAGAGAATAGTCGGCGTCGGCGGGGCCGCGCCCGACGGTGATGGCGGAGTAGGTGGTGAAGTCGCCGTCGGTCACGCGCAGTCGGCAGGTGGAGGTCTTCTGGACGGAGGAGCAGGTGACGATGAGCGGCTTTCCTGGGCAGTGCGGCGGCAGGGTGACCTCGTCGGCGGGGAGTTTGGCGAAGGGCTTGACGCCGCGGTCGTATTCGAGGACGAGCTTGACGGTCTTGGGCTGGTCGCCGTGGTTTTGCATCACGAAGGCGACCTGGGCGGTCTCGCCAGGGATGATGTTGCGTCGGACGCGGTAGGGGAGCAGCAGATGGCGGTTGGAGACATAGTCGAACCAGGCCGAATGGCGGTAGGTCCAGAGGACGCCGTTGGGCAGGGGGGAGGCTTGGTTCCAGCGGGTGAGGTGGTCGCCCTCGATCTGCGCCTGCATTCTCGGGAGATGGATGGTCCAGGGCGCGGTGCGCGCGGCGTCGGCGGGGACGTGGCAGGTGGCGGGCTTGCCCTTGCGCACCTGGAAGGTGGCGACGAGGTCGTCGCGGTCGTTCCAGAGCGTCGGCGCGGCGCATTTGCCGTCGAGTTCGGTGACCACGAGGTCGAAGGCCTGTTTCGGGGGATGGAAGCAGATGTCGCCGCGGATTTCGGGGTCGTTGACAACGAGGGGTTCCTGGTGGCGGACGTCGCGGTGTCCGCGCGAGGTCTCGACGAGGAATTTTCTGCAGTTGGTGGCGAAGCCCCAGCGGAAGTTTTCGCCGTAGCGGTCTTCGGGGGCGGTGATCATGAGGCCGTAGACGCCAGGGGCGTTGACCTGGAAGGAGAGGTCGACGCGCTGGTATTGCGCGGGGTTGCCGTCGCCTGGGATCCAGAGGTCGGCGAGGATCTCGCGGGCGGGGGTGAAGAGGAGGATGCGCACTGGCTGGAGAACGCCAGGGCGCACATCCGCCTTCATGAAGGTGAGGCGGAAGGCGCCTTTCCGTGCGAGGAAGTAGACCCCGCCCGTGCCGCCGATGCGGGGATGGAATGCGGTGAAGTCGGTCGCGGTCTGGATTGGTGCGACCTTGGCTTTTGGGGAGGGTGCTGCCATGAGGAGGAGGCTCAGGAGGGCGGCGGTCGAGGTGAAGATTTTCCGCAGAAGGTCGGACATACGCGGCGTCGGGGACTACTCGAACTTGGAGACGAGGGACCAGGTCCTGCCTCCGTCCGCAGACCTGGCGAGGGCGCGGCCGGCGGGGTTCTCGCTGCGGTAGAACCAGTAGGTGGACCAGTAGGTGTAGGAGAGGTAGAGGGCGCCCTTGCGGTCGATGGTGAGGCGGTGGTAGAAGACGCTGTAGTCGGTGAAGGGCGCGTAGAGGAAGACGGCGGGGCTGGGCCACTGGTCGGCGGCGGCGGGCTTGGTCTGGCGGGAGAGGGTGCCGACGACGCGCTTCTGGAAGAGCGGATGGCGTCCGTTCCAGAGTCGGAAAGCGGTGTGGATGAGATTGTCCTGGTCGCAGACCATTCCGATGTAGGTCTGGGAGAGCTTGTTCCCGACGGGGGCGGCGCGGGTCCAGCCGCCCTGGGTGGTGTTGGGCTTTAGGGAGCGGGCGTACTGGAAGGTGGCGCCGTGGGTGCCGACAAGGGCGTGGAGGTAGCCCTGTCCGTCGATGGTGAGGCAGGGGGTGTTGTGGATGTCGTTGGCGGGGGCGCCGTGGCCGACGAGGACGGGCCTGGAGAGGGTCCCCGTGGCGTGGTCGTAGGTGGCGACGTAGGTGGGGACGCCTGGGATGCTCTTGTCGGCGGGGTCGGTTGCCTCGCCCCAGATCAGGTGGGTCTTGCCCTGGAAGGAGGCGATGGTGCAGGGGCAGCCCGAATGGAGGGCGGGGGCGAAGCTGTTTTTGGAGACGGTCAGGGTTTTGCCGAAGCGGATGGCGCCGTCGCGTTTCTCGGGGATGGCGAGGGACATGGTGCTGATGCGGCGCCAGCGGGTGGCCCAGACGTCCGCGCCGCTTTCGGTGAGCTGGAAGATGGTGACGGGGGGCGGGCCAGGCGGCAGGTTGTGGCCCGTGAAGACCTCGATGTCGCCGCTGCCCTGGACGGGGAGGATTGCGAGGCGGAAGGTGCGGCCGCGGTCGCTGGAGTAGGCCAGGTGCTTTTTGTTGCGGTAGTTGACGATGGTGTAGGCCCAGTTGTCCTTGTCGAAGGCGATCTTGGAGATGGCGAAGGAGATCGCGGGCTTCTTGTCGCCTGGGAGGTCGAAGACGGCGCGGATCCACTTGCCGTCATGCAGGGAGAACACGGTGTTGCCGCCGAGGATGAAGGGGCGGTTCTCGAGGTCGAAGTAGGGCTGCCCGTCGACGGGATAGTCTGGCGCGTAGGCGGCGAACTGGTTCTCGTGGCGGTAGGGGGTGAGGGCGACGGGCAGTTTCAGGCGGTAGTCGCGGTCCTCGGGGGCCTGGTGGACGGTGATGGTGGAGTAGGTCGTGAAGCCGTCGGCGGTGGCGCGCAGGCGGCAGGTCGCATCGCGCTTGGAGACGAGGGTGACGGCGAGCCGATGCCCCTTGCAGCGGGGCGGGAGGGTGACGCTGGTGCGGGGGAGGGTGGCGAAGGGCTGGTCTCCTGGGGCGAACTCCAGGGCGAGTTTGACGGTCTTGGGCTGGTCGCCCGGGTTCTTCATGAGGAAGACGGCCTCGGCCTTCTGGCCCGCGGGGATGTTGCGCTGGAAATTGTGGGGGAAGAGGAGATGGCGGTTGGTGTGGTAGTCGAACCAGGCGCTGCGCTTCCATGTCCAGAGCACGGAGTTGGGGAAGAGCGAATCGGCATCCCAGCGGCTGAAGTGGTCGCCCGAGACGACGGCCTGCATCTTCGGGAAATGCACGGCCCAGGGGGCGCGGCGCGCGGGGGAGGCGGGGACATGGCAGGTGGCGGGCTTGTCCTTTTCAAGCTTGAAAGCGGCGACGGTCTTGCCCTGGTCGTCCAGCAGGGTCGGCGGGGGCGTCTTGCGGGGCAGGGCGCCGAGTTCGAGGCCGAAGGCCTGCTTAGGGGGATAGAAGAAGATGTCGCCGGGGATTTCGGGGGTGGCGACGCCGACGGTCTCCTGGTGGCGTGCGTCGCGGTGCCCTCGCGAGGTCTCGACGAGGAACTTCGCGCAGTTGGTCTGGAAGCCCCAGCGGAAGTTCTGCCCGTAGCGGTCGTCGGGGGCGGAGATCATGAAGCCGTAGACGCCTGGATGGGCGACTTCGCAGGCGAGGTCGACCTGCTGGAACTGTCCAGGCTTGCCAGTGCCGGGGAGCCAGACGTCCGCAAGCACGTTGCGGGCGGGGTCGAAGAGGGTGATGCGGACGGTCTGCGCGACGCCCTTGCGCATGTCCATCTTCTGGAAGGTGAGGGTGAAGCGCCCTTTGGGGACGAGGAAATAGGCGCCGCCAGTGCCGAGGATGCGGGGCTGGAACCGCGAGAAGTCCGTGGAAGTCTGGATGGGGCCGACTTTGGCCTGGGGCGCGGCCACGAGGAGCGCGGTGGACAAAAACAGCAAAACGGCGAGGGCGGTGTGCGTCAAACGGTGCATTGGGTGCTGAAAGGGGCTGATAGGGGATTGCAGGAGAGGAAAACAGTAACCTCCTTAATGTATCGCCCCGATTCGGACGCAGGGGACGATTGACGTGTTTTTCTCGCGGGGGCGGGGAATGAGCGGGGCGCTTCACGGGTGGGTGGGCGTTGCGGGGCGGGGCACGGGTGCGGGCTGGTGCCTTCTTCCAGCCATGCAAACGACGGGGGGCTTCGCTGCGCTCCGCCCCCCGCACCCCCCGCTCCGCACTCATCGGGGGCGGGGTTGAGGGGGATGCGGCGGAAGATCCCCGCCGCTCCCCCGTTCCGCACTCATCGGGGGGCGGGGGGGCTGATCGCAGCGCACATGGACGGGCGTTTTTTTTGAAAAAAATGCAGATGGCGAGTGGCAAAACTCAAAAGGAAGGTTAAGTTAGGTGCAAAATGGCAAAGAAAGGGGGAAAAAGGGTCAAAAAGGGGCGGGCTTCTCGGAAAACGCGGACCGATGGCTGAAACCGGCATCAAATCCAGACGGATATTCACCAACACCATCCAGGCGGTGGTGGATGGGCAGCATCGCGTCACGATGCCGAAGATCTGGCGGTTGCCGACGGACACGGCGGAGACGGTGTTCTACCTGCTGCCGGGGTGCGACCATCGCATCATGGTTCTGACGGAAGAGAAGATGAACGCGGTCTTCGACAATTTGGACGAAGTGTCCTTTGCGAGCGGCGAGGACATCGCGGGGATGGAGGACATCGCCTCGCGGACGCAGCCTGTGACGCTGGACAAGCAGGGGCGCTTCGCCATCGACAAGGAGCTTTTGGATTTTGCGGGAATCACGGACAAGGCGGTCTTCCGAGGCGCGCTTGCCTACGGGACGATCACGTCGCCGCAATACGCGTGCGTGGGTGAGAAGTCGTCGCCGAAGGACTCGAGTTTCTCGCTGTTTGTCGCATTGAGCAAGAACGTTTCGAAATAGCCGGATGCCGCAGGTGGACGAAGAGACCAGGACAATCGAGTTCAAGCATTGCCCGGTCTTGCAGGACGAGGCGGTTTCCTGGCTGGTCGGCGACGGGGGCGGGCGACGTTTTGTGGACGGCACGCTGGGCGGGGGCGGCGACAGCCAGCGGCTGCTGGAGCGCCTGCCGTCGGCGTCGGTGCTGGGGATCGACCGGGATCCTTCGGCGCTGGCGGCGAGTTCGGAGCGGCTGGCCGTCTTCGGCGGCCGCTTCCAGGCGTGGCGCGGGACATTTTCGCGGATGGAGGAGGCCACCAGGTCCATGGGGTGGAACAAGGTGGATGGCATCCTGCTGGACCTGGGGGTCTCCTCCCCGCAAATTGACACTCCAGAGCGCGGCTTCTCCTTTCGCTTCGACGGGCCGCTGGACATGCGGATGGATCCGTCACAGCCGCAGACGGCGGCCGACCTCCTGAACACGCTCGATGCCGAGGAGCTCGCGCGGATTTTCCGCGAATACGGCGAAGAGCGCCTGGCGGGGCCGGTGTCGCGCGCGATTGTCGCGCGTCGCGGACAGCGCCCCTGGGCGCGGACAGGCGAACTGGCGGAACTGCTGGAACGCCGCATCGGGCGCGCGCACCAGCACGGGCTGCCGCCCGCGACGCGGGTCTTCCAGGCGCTGCGCATCGCGGTCAACCACGAGCTCGATGAACTCTCGGCGGGGCTCCAGGCCGCCGAACGGCTGCTGGCCCCAGGCGGTCGGCTGGTCGTGATTTCGTTCCACTCGCTGGAGGACCGCATGGTCAAGCAATTCCTGCAGCATGCGGCGCTCTCCTGCATCTGCCCGCCTGGCTTCCCCTGCACCTGCCACAAGCAGGTCACCTTCGAGATCCTGACCCGCAAGCCCCAGACCGCCTCGCCGCGGGAACTCGCCGCGAATCCCCGTTCCGCCTGCGCCAAACTGCGCGCCGCCCAGCGGACTTGAACCCCGCACAGACGATTTTCCTCCCTGCTTCCCCTACTCGTTCGCACCCCGTTCGACCCCACCCGCACACTTGAGTTTCAGATTACGATGAAATGCACGCTCGTGGACACCTGCTTTGCGAAAGTCAATGACCGCCGAACTGTGGCCAGCCGCGCCGCGATGACGTTCCTGCGTTCGGCCTTCCAGTTCTCCCTCGTGCTGATCGTGCTCATCGTATATGTGGTCTGGCTTGTGATGCAGATCAACAGCAACTCCAATGCAACGCGGATGCTGCGCAATGAGTGCCTGAATGTCTCGAAGCAGGTCTCCGAACTGGAGAAGATCCGCCAGAACCGACTGGCGGAACTGGAGCATCTGAAGGACGGGCACCGCATCACCGCCGCCGCGCTCAGAATCGGGCTGCGTCCCGCGGACACCACCCAGACGGCGCGCAGATGCGACGTCGTCTACCGCTATGAGCCTCCCAGAATGGAGACCATCGCGCAACGCCAGTAGCCTGCCATGGGAGGGAAAACATCGCGATGCAAGAAGTGATAGCGGCAACACCAGAGGCGACGGCGCTTCCCCGCACCAATCTGCTGCGGCGGATGTGGCTGGCGTTCCAGCCTGGGCCCGACGGCGCGCCCGAGGGCGACGAGGTGTTGACGCAGAAAGTGCGCCAGGGGGTGCTGGCACGCTTCACGGTGGTCGCGGTGCTGCTGCTGGCGCTGTTCGCGCTGGTGGTGCGGCAAATCTATTTGGTCCAGGTGAAGCGGCACGAGGAGTTCCTGTCGAAGTCGCTGGCGGTCTGCAGGCGTCGGCAGGTGCAGGTCGCGCCACGCGGGCGCATCCTCGATTTGCAGGGCAACGTGTTTGCGTGCGATGTCGCGTCCAGGAACGTCTTCGCGGAGCCGAAGCGCTTCGCGTACAAGATTCCGCAGGTGGCGGCGGTCATGGCGCGCCATCTGGAGATGGACGAGGGGGTTCTGCGGGAGCGTCTCGAACGTGCCGCCAGGTATGAGTTCGGGGTGACGCTGGCCGAGAAGGCGAGTCTGGAGTTCGTGAGGGCGCATCGCCTGGGCGAAGTGCCTGGGGTGGGCCTCCAAATGATTTCTAATGCCGAGGGGCAACCGAGCGCGTTCAGGGTCACCTTCCGCCCGTCGCGCGTCGGTTCGACCACCCGGCGCCATTCTCTGGGGGTGCTGGCGGCGGCGTTCGGGAAGACGCCGAAGGATCTGGAGGACGAGTGCATGCGTGCGGCGCACCGCTGCCAGGAGATCCAGGTCAAGTGCAATGTCTCCCGCGAGGCGGTGGAGCGGATGGAGGCGGAGCTGCGCTCCATCGGCACGCTGGCGGGGTTCCGCAGCGAGGACGCATGGGTGCGCACCTATCCGCGCGACAATGAACTCGCGAACATGCTGGGCTATCTGAACGAGAACCGCGTCGGCGTGTCGGGGATCGAGGCGCTGATGGAGCGGTTCCTGCGTCCGACGCCAGGGCGCTTCACATTCAAGCACGACCGTCGCGGGCGTCCGGTGGAGGAGGGGGTCTCGTGCGAGGTCGCGCCGGTGAACGGCGCCGACGTGTATTTGACGATCCAGGAGCCCGTGCAGCAGATTGTCGAGGAGGAACTGCGGGCGCTGTGCGAATCGTCGCGCCCTGACCGCGCGTATGCGATCATGGTGGATCCGACGACGGGCGCGGTGATGGCGCTGGCGCAGTATCCGCAGTTCAATCCGAACGACCGCAAGACGCTGACGAACAGCGATCTGATCCAGAACCACTGCCTGATCCAGAGTTATGACCCGGGGTCGATCATGAAGGCGATCAGCCTGAGCGGGCTCCTGGACCGTCGCGTCGCGGGGCTACAGAGCATGGTGTTCTGCGAGAACGGGCACTGGCAATACGGGGGGAAGCTGCTGCGGGATTCGCACGGCTACGGGGAACTGACTTTCGCGGAGGTCATCCAGAAGTCCTCCAACATCGGCACCGCGAAGTTCGCGCTGCGGCTGGGGGAGGAGGGGATGTTCAAGCATCTGGACGGCTTCGGCTTCGGGCGTCGGACGGGGCTGGGCTTCTATCCGGAGGGGCAGGATCCAGTGGTCTTTCCCTCGGAGGCGAAGGGGCAGTTCAGGGCGTTGCGGAACTGGGACAAGTTGACGATCACGCGGATGCCGATGGGGCAGGGCATCAGCATGACGCCGATCCAGATTGTCCAGGGATGGATGGCGCTGGCAAACCACGGCGTCATCATGCAGCCCTACATCATCGACCATGTCCGCTATGCCGACGGCCGTGTGGAATACTCGCAGCCCCGGGTGAAGTCGACGCCGCTTACCCCGGTCGGCACGCAGCAGATGCTCCAGGCGCTGAAACTGGTCACCAAGAAGGGCGGCACGGGCACCCGCGCCGCCGTCAAGGGCTATGAGGTGGCGGGCAAGACGGGCACCGCGCAGCTCTGCCTGCCCGAGGTCGTAGGCGTGGACAAGGGCGGCAAGCCGCGCGTCAAATACATCTACTCCAGTACGAAGTATCTGGCGTCGTTTGTGGGGTTCGTGCCCGCCGAGCAGCCGCGCTTCCTGCTGCTGGTGACCGTCGAACACCCGACCAGCAAGATGCATACTGGCGGCGGCGTCTCCGCCCCCGTGTTCGGCAAGATCGCCGCCCGCACCCTCGAATATCTGCAGGTTCCTCCCACCGAGACGGAGCCCGCCGACACCCGCGTCGCCAAGGCGCGGCGCTGACGCGCATGCCATTGACTGCACTGGTACGGGTGGGACAACTGGGACATCTGGGACGGCTGGGACAACTGGGACGGCTGGGACAACTGGGACAACTGGGACCACTGGGACGGGGGGCCATTTCATGTGGCGCAAGATCGGAGTGTTGGCGTTGCGCCCTGGCTGATAGCCAATCGGCGGGGATTCCCTGGCGCCGCGACGATTTCTGTCGGGCGACGATGGTCGGCGTTGGCCTTGGCATTATATTGTGGCATGTTCTGATGACTGGGGGGAGAAGAGTTTTCTGCGTTGAAGGAGGAAATCAAGATGCCACGTCAGGATGGCCGTCGAGCAGATGAGTTGCGCCCGTTGGCGTTTGTGCCGGATTTTCAGCGTCATCCGCTGGGGTCGGTGCTGGCGGTGTGCGGAAACACGCGGGTCGTGTGCGCGGTTTCGGTGGAGCGGTCGGTGCCTGGGTGGATGACGGCGCGCGGCGTGCCTGGCGGGTGGATCACCGCCGAATACCAGATGCTGCCCAGCGCGACCAACCAGCGCTCCGAGCGCGAGGTGATGCGCGGAAAACTGTCGGGGCGCTCGGCGGAGATCCAGCGCCTCGTCGGGCGCTCCCTGAGGGCCGTCGTGGATCTCGCGAAGTTGCCTGGCATCACGCTGCATGTCGACTGCGACGTGCTTGACGCGGACGGCGGGACGCGGTGCGCCTCGATCACCGGCGCGTGCGCGGCGCTGGAGCGTGCGGCGACGCGGCTCGTCGCGGACGGGACTCTTTCGGAGTGGCCGCTGAAGGCGCGGGTCGCGGCGGTTTCGGTGGGGCTGGTGGAGGGCGAGCCGCTGCTGGATCTGTGCTACACGGAGGATTCGGCGGCGGAGGTCGACATGAATGTGGTGATGACCTCGGAGGGGCGCTTTGTGGAGATCCAGGGCACGGGGGAGGAGGCGACCTTCGACGACGGGCAGCTGGGCCAGTTGCTGGGGTTGGCGAAGCGGGGGCTCGCGGGGCTGTTCGCCGAGCAGGAGCGCATCGCGCTGCCGCGGTAACGGAGGAATCGGATGTCGAAGCCATTGGTCAATGAGTTCAGCTGGTCGCCGTCGCGGGACCGCCTTTTCCAGAACTGCCAGCGCGCGTACTATTTCTGCTACTATGGCGCCTGGGGTGGCTGGGATGCTTCCGCGCCTGAGCGCACGCGCCTCATCTATATGCTGAAGAATCTGCAGACCTTGGCGCTGTGGGGCGGCTCGATCGTGCACGAAGTGATCCGCACGTTCCTTTCCCGCGCACGCAGCGACCAGCAGCCGTTCAGTGTCGGGGAACTGCAGGAGGCGGCGCGGCAGCTGCTGCGCCAGGGGTGGATCGAATCCGCGCAGGGCGCGTGGCAGCGAAACCCGAAGCGCGCGGTGCATCTCTTCGAGCACTACTACGGGGACGGCACGAATCGGCTGCCCGCGGAGCAGACGGAGGCCCTGAAGCAGCGGGTCTTCGACGCGCTGGAGAGTTTCTGCACCTGCGGGACAGTGGCGGAACTGCTGGAACTGCCCTACGCGAACTGGAAGAGCATCGACGTGCTGAACCACTTCCAGCCCGACGGGGTGGAAGGCGGGCCGCTGAAAGTGTGGTCGGCGATCGACCTGGCCTACCTGGATCGCGAGGGGATGCTGCATATCGTGGACTGGAAGACGGGGGCGGAGCACCGCGAGGAACTGGTGCGGCAGCTGCAGTGCTATGCGCTCTATGCGATGCAGGAGTGGGGGATGCCGCTGGAGCGCCTGCGCCTGGAGGGAGTGTTCCTGAACGACGGGGGGCTCCTCAAGCCCTTCCATCCCACGCCTGAAAGCCTGGCGATGGCGCGGAAATACATCGGCAACAGCGCCAAGGCGATGCGCGCACGGCTGCGGGACGCGGAGGCCAACACGGCGGCCGAGGAGGACTTCCCGCCGACGGGGGTGGAGAAGGACGCCTGCCGCAGTTGCCCGTATCGGCGGCTCTGCAGCGGTGAAGCGAGGTAGGATGGGGCGGTGGCGTCACAAGTGGTTCCCGCTGGCGCTGGCGTTGTCGCTGGCGCTCCTGGCGGGGTGCGGGCGCAGGGAGTCGCGCACGGCGCGTCCGTCCTATGATCTGGGGCGTTCGGAACGGCTGCGCGTGGCAGGGGAGCGGCTGTTGTCGCCTGGCGGGGCGGGCTGGGAGGGCATTTCGGAGGAGTTGCGCGCAGTGCCCGAAAGCGGTGAACTGCGGCAGTTGCTGACGGCACGCGAAAAGCAGGAGGCGCTGTGCCGCGAGGCGCAGAAATACCTGGACGAGGGGCGTCCCAATGACCTGGCGGCGCTCATCGACGCGGCGGAACTGCGTGGGGAGGCGACGCCGCAGCTGCTGCAGTTGCGGAGCATGCCGCAGGCGTTGCAGGCGTTGCGGCTTTTCTGCAGCCGCCAGCCCTACGAGCGGGCGGAGGATCTGGAGCAGTCGCTGAACTTCCTGAAGCCATACGTGGAGGAACTCTCTGAGCACGCGGAGAGTTTCCGCCGCTTTCATGCGTCGCAGTTGGCGTTGCTGGGGGAGTTGCGCCGGAAGGAGGAGGTGAGGAAGGTGTCGGCGTGGCTGCGGCGGCTGGACTGGGCGCTGGCGACGGCGGGCCGCGAGCGCGAGGCCGGGGAATGTCTGAGGAAAATCGCGTCGGAGGCGCCAAATGCGGCTTTTCTCAAGTATATTAACAAAGCGCTGAATGGTCCTGGCGAGGCGCTGGAGCAGTGGCTGGACCAGGGGGCGGAGTGGGGGCGGGCCGCCATCCCGGACGACCAGTTGGAGTTGGCTTTGGCGGTGGCGTGGAGGAGCCTGTCCTCCGACAGGAGGGAGGCCGCAGCGCGCGCGCTGGCGAAAAAAACGTGGGAACCGACGACTTTGACGGGAACCGCGATGCGCGGCTGGGTTCTAAAGTCCGTGCCGTTGTGCCAGGCGGCGCTGTCGCGCTGGCGGGCGCAGGCGACTGGCCGTGAACTCCAGGAATGCGCCCCGTCGTTCCTGCCGAGTTACCTGGGACTTCTGCTGGGGGAGCGCAACGGCGGCCGGGACGCGAAGCGGCTGGATGTGTGGCGGCATCCCGTCCCTGGCCCAGGCGAACTGCTTCACCAGTCGCTCTTCCTGGCCCGCTGAAAATCGGGTGCGTGTCTTCTTTTGTTCCATTGGAAAACCATAACGAAAAACGAGAAAAGTAGCATGAAAATCAAGACTTTGTTGATGGCAGTCCTGTCGGTGGCGGTGCTGAATGCGGCGGAACCCGCGAAACCCGCGGCGGCGCAGCCTGCGGCTCCTGCCGCGAAGCCCGCGGCGGAACCCGCGAAGCCCGCGGCGCCTGCGGTGCCGACGGCGGATGAGTTGCTGAAAGGGCTTCCTGAGGTGGTTTCGACGGCGGACGGCAAGCCACTGGTGACCCGCGCGGAATTGCTGGAGGTGCTGAAGCCAGGCCTGGAGAACGCGCTGGAAGAGGCGAAAAAGGGCGGGCAGCCGATTCCGAAGGCGTCGCAGGTCAAGGAGGCTTGCTACGGCATTACGGAAAGTCTGAGCCTGAACAAGCTGGCGACCCGTGCGGCGGAGAAGGCAGGGGTCAAGTTGGACAAGGCGGCGGCGGAGAAGCAGGCCGCCCAGATGGAGGCGGAGATGAACAAGCAGAAGCCGGGCTTCTTCGCGGAGCAGTTGAAGGAGGCGGGGATGACCCGCGAGCAGCTGGTGACGCGGATGGCGGAGCAGGCCCAGGTCCAGGCGTTTCTGGGCAGTCTGGTCGAGAAGGCCCCGAAGTCGGCGCCTGTGACCGAGGCCGACGCGAAGAAGTTCTATGACGAGCATCCGGAACAGTTCCAGAAGCCTGCCTCCTTCTCGGCGTCGCACATCCTGGTGCAGTTCCCGAACCAGAAGCCGTCGGCGGACGAGAAGGCCGCGGCGCTCAAGAAGATCCAGGGCATCCGTGCGCAGTTGAAGGAGGACGGGTCGAACTTCGCGGAGATCGCGAAGGCGAACTCGGACTGCCCGTCGAAGGCGCAGGGCGGCAGCCTGGGCGAATTCGGCGCCGGGCAGATGGTCAAGGAGTTCGAGGATGCGTTGCTGAAGTTGAAGGAGAACGAGATCAGCCAGCCGGTGGAGACCATGTTCGGCTACCACATCATCAAGGCCGGCAAGCGTACGCCTGAGCACAAGCAGTCTTTCGACGAGGTCAAGGCTCCGCTGATGCAGTTCCTGGGCCGCCAGAAGGAAGGCGCGAACCGCCAGAAGGTGGTGCGTGACTTCGTGGAGAAGCTGAAGGTGGATTCCAAACTGGTGATCCAGCTGCCGAAACCCGCGGAGGAGGAGAAGCCTGCGGCGAAGCCCGCGGCGAAATAAAGCGTATGGGATGGAAACCATGACCGTGGCGGAGGAGGATTGCCGTTGGATGCGGCGGGCGCTTGAATGGGCGTCGGCCGCGGCGGCGGCGGGGGAGGTGCCGGTGGGGGCGGTCGTGGTGCGCGGCGGCGTGGAGATCGCCGCCGCGTGCAATGCGGTGGAGGCGGAGGGGGACGCCACCGCGCATG
>JAEEGL010610389.1_pt1 | contig 14284 bp, 14 predicted proteins | sample 9134231 | NCBI WGS metagenome assembly JAEEGL01 (sample SAMN16246548, study PRJNA631951) | gut metagenome | biome: gut microbiome; feature: rumen; material: fiber-attached | host: Bos | place: Iran: Karaj | collected 2018-10 | reverse complement strand
TGTCAACACCCAACAACTGTTGAGCGTTCCCTACGCACTCTATGCGCAGAAAGCGGGAAACGGCTTTAGCGGCAGTTACAACGACCTGACCGATTTGCCGGTTATTCCGGAAGTCCCGACCAATGTCTCCGCTTTCACGAACGACGCAGGGTATATCACGATGGCGGAGGTTCAGCATCTTTTCGATTCGTTGAACGACAGAATCGACATTCTGGAGAACATCATCTACGAGTTGCACGACACCACCTCGGTGCAGTCTTGTCCGGGCATGACTTTCCCGCTTACGGACTACGATGGCAATGTGTACAGTACCGTGCTCATTGGCACCCAATGCTGGATGAAGGAAAACCTCCGTTCCTCTCACTATTCCGATGGCACAGCCATCTCGCAAGGGGTGACGGTAAGTCAAACGGCTCCTTACAGGTACCGTCCTGACAATAACTCTATGAATGTTGCAACCCATGGTTACCTTTATAACTGGAAAGCGGTGATGCGCAATTCCACTTCGAGCAACAGCATCCCGAGCGGCGTGCAAGGCGTCTGCCCTACGGGTTGGCATGTGCCCAGCGATGCGGAATGGGTTCAGTTGACGGATTATTTGAGCAGCAACAGTCAGTATTTTTGTGAAAACGACAGTGCGAATATCGCCAAGTCGTTGGCCTGTACGTCAGGATGGCAGTCCAACATCTATTCCTGTTCTGTGGGGGAGAATCAGTCCACGAACAACGCCTCCGGTTTCTCTGCCCGCCCGTCGGGATATTACACCGGCCCGTACAACGGCTTCGGCTCTGCCGCCTTCTTCTGGACCACTACGGATGAGCCCCAAACGGCTGAAGCTTGGTATTTTTCGCTCTTCTATGGGCTCCCGACGGTAGGTCACGATAGTAACAACAAGGCTACCGCGTTCTCCGTGCGTTGTCTTCGCAACTGACGGGCAGGCTCTCATTTGCAACCCGGTTGCAAGAGGTTTTTTATATTTTTGCCGCCATAATCAATAACCAATAACCAATAACCAATAACCATTTAGAATATGGCTCATAAAACATTGTTTAGAAGTAAAACGGACAGCAAAATCGCAGGCATCTGCGGCGGTCTGGGCAACTATTTCGACGTTGATTCCAACGTCTTCCGCATCCTTTTCGTGCTGATGCTGCTGTGCGGCACGGTGGGTTTTTGGTTCTATCTGGTCTGCTGGATCATATTGCCGGTGGAGAATACCATGTTAAATGACTAGATAGCAGTTGGTCGATATGCGGAGAATCGGAGTCTTAGGGGTATTGTTGTGCCTGTTCGGGTGGGGTGTCGCACAGTCCACCTTGACGGGTAAAGTGTTGCAGATCAGCGAGCAAGGTGATACGATGGCAGTGGCGAATGCGGCGGTGCAGTGGTTGCATACCGGCATCGGGGCTCACACCAGTGTCGATGGAAAGTTCACCCTTGACCGCACCAAGACCGACACGCTGGTCATCTCTTTCCCGACGTTTGTGCCGGACACCGTGGTGATTCCGCGCGGGCAGAACTACATCACCGTCTTCCTGACCACGGCGCACAATCTGAACGAGGTGAGCATCGTGGCCCGTGACGGCTCGTATATTTCCGTTCAACCGATCCTGACACAGATTATTGGCACGGAGGGCCTGCGCCGCGCCGCCTGCTGTAACCTCGCCGAGAGCTTCGAAAGCAGCGTGGCCATTGACTCCGAATTCCCCGACGCGGTGAGCGGCGCCCGGCAGATCTCCATGCTCGGACTCGCCGGCACCTACAGCCAGATTCTGCTGGAAAATGTCCCTTATATCCGTCTTCTTTCCCACCAGTTCGGACTTGGCTTTGTCCCCGGCTCGTGGATGGAGTCCATCAGCCTATCGAAAGGAACCTCCTCGGTGGTGAACGGTTTCGAGGCCATCACGGGACAGATCAACATCGACTACAAAAAGCCGGAGAGCAATCTGGAACGCTTCTTCATGAACTTCTACGCCAATTCGATGGGCAAGGGGGAACTCGCCATGAACACCCGCATTCCCGTGGGCAAAGACGAGAAGGTGAGCACCAATTTCCTTGTCTTCCTGGCCGATCAGTTCCTGAAGATGGACATGAACCACGACGGTTTCATGGATGTGCCGCGCAGCCGGCAGGTCAATGTGATGAACCGTTGGGACTACAAGGCTCCCATCGTTGAGGGCCGCACGATGATAGATTTTGTCTGGGACAACCGTTTCGGCGGACAGATGGGCTTCACGCCGAACGGTGCTATGCCGGCCGTGCTCACGTACGGTTTCACTGCCGACAACAAGCGCGTGGATTTCATCACTAAGAACGGATTCCTGCTGAATGGCGAGCACGAGAGCATCGGCACCATCGTCTCTTATACGGGGCACTGGCTCACCTCCAGCTATGGATTAGGTGGCTTTTATGACGGGAGTCAGCATAGTGTATATGCCAACGCCATGTATTCCAACAAGTTCGGTGCGAGTGAGCGACATAAACTTACCGCAGGCGGCAGCTTGCAGTTCGATTGTTTGAATGAGCTTTATGAAGACAGGGCGGATCTGTTTTATTTAGACCGTCCGCATCATCACGATCTGATCCCCGGTGTTTTTGCCGAGTATGCCTACATCATCGACCCGAAGTTGGTGGTGATGGCGGGTATGCGTTTGGACTATAATATGGTTCGCGACAAATCGCATTACAGTATCTGGACCAATGACAATCAGCTTTTCTGGACACCTCGGGTGCATGTCAAATGGCAGGCAACCAAGGACCTGTCGTTGCGCGCATCTGCCGGAAAAGGCTATCGCAACGCCCATTTCTTCGCCGAGAACCAGTCGCTGATGCTCTCGTCGCGCACGCTTCATTTCGACGGCCCCGACAAGCCCGAAGAGGCGTGGAACGCCGGTGCGAGTGCGGTGTGGCAGTTCAATATGCCGGGCGGAAAAGCCTCGTTGGCCGTCGATTACTTCTACACCTACTTTGTGCAGCAGATGATTGTGGATTTGGACGAGAACGTGCACGCGGTGCATTACTATGCCTTGAACGGCGAATACAACGGCTACCACAACCGTTCGCGCTCGCATTCCGCGCAGATCGAGCTGACCCTCAAGCCGTTGCAGCGTTTCGAAATCCTGTTGGCCTACCGTTACAACGACGTGCGCTACATGCGCAACGGGGTGATGCGGCAGAAGGACATGATGAGTCCGCACAAGGCGTTGATCAATTTGAACTACAGCACGCCGTACGACAAGTGGAAATTCAACATCAACTGTCAGGTTTTCGGCCCGATGCCGTTGCCCAACACGCAGAGCAATCCCGAGCCGTACCGCCGTCCTGATGTGTCGAAGCCCTATTGTCTGCTGAATGCGCAGATTACCAAGAAATTCCGCCGATGGGAGATTTACGCAGGTGGCGAGAACCTCTTGAATGTCAAGCAGAAAGACCCGATTGTGCAAGCCGAGAATCCTTTCGGCGAATACTTCGACGCCACGATGGTTTATATGCCCATCACGGGTATCATGGGTTATGTGGGTGTGCGCGTGATCTTGAAGTAGTTACAAAAAAAACGCGCCATATTAGCGCGCTTTTGTTGTTGGTTTTTAATAAATTAGGTTCGCCTTTCGGGGTAGGGGAGGCTTAGTACTCGTCCTCGTTGAAGAAGAAATCCTCTTTGGAGGGGTAGTCGGGCCAAATGTCTTCGATGGAATCGTAGGTTTCCCCCTCGTCGTCGATTTCCTGAAGGTTCTCGATCACTTCCATCGGGGCACCGGAGCGGATGGCGTAATCCAGCAGTTCGTCGCGGGTTGCGGGCCAGGGAGCATCCTCTAATCGGGTGGCTAATTCTAATGTCCAATACATAGTTTTGTCGTTTATTAAATGGTTTGTTTTTGAGCGCGCAAAAGTATAATATTATATTGACATAATCAACCTTTCAGTGAAATTTTATTTCGCTGATTGATAGAGAGTTTCTGAAATGTTTTCTTTTTTGTGGAAATACCGGGCCAAAATAAAGAAAAAATCGGACAGCCGATTCAGCAAAACTTGCACTTTTTGATAGGCTTCGTTTTGGTCGATGAGCGCAACCACGAAACGTTCGGCTCTGCGGCAGACGGTGCGGCAGACATGAGTGTCGGCGATGAGCTTGCTGCCTTGCGGGAGGATGAAGCCGCGCATGGGTTCGAGTTCCGCGCTCATGCGGTCGATTTCGTGCTCCAGCTCCGCGGTGAATTCGGCGAGGCGCTCCACCTTCCAGTACTTCTCCCAGTTCGCCACGGGGGTGGCCAACATGCCGCCCACCACGAAGAGCTCGTTTTGCACTTTTGTCAGGAATTGGTCGGGATTTTGCGAAATGAGCACCCCTATGAAGCTGTTCAACTCGTCCACAGTGCCGTATGCATGCAGTAGAATGTCACTCTTTGATATGCGCGAACCGTCTGATAATGAGGTGGTTCCTTTGTCTCCAGTACGTGTGTAAATTTTCATCATTTTTTTTTTGCAAAGATAGAAAAAAAATGTATTTTTGCACCCGCAAAAGCAAAGGAAAAAAGTTGTCTCCTTAGCTCAGTTGGTAGAGCAATTGACTCTTAATCAATGGGTCCAGGGTTCGAGTCCCTGAGGGGACACAAAAGCGGCCAAACGGCCGCTTTTTTTTGTGCTTGTCACGAAGCTAAAGGATGAGATTGAGGAGATGTTGGCGGCGCAGGTGGCGGTTAGCATCTAACGACAATCCACAAGGATTATATCCAGTCGTTTTGTTGACCGCCTATGAAAAATCCGCCGGCGACGTTGTCGAGATCGTCCTCATCGAGAGGCCATTCTCCCACGGCCATGAGCTCGTCCTTCAAGACTTGGGCTTCTTTTAATAACTTCACGAACTGTTCTTTCTTTTGCTCAACTTGTTCTTTTGTCAGTTTTTCCATAATCGTTTAATTTTTTAATTGGGTAAATATTTTTCAATTTTAGCGGTTGATATATCAGCGGGAATGCTATTTGCGGACATACCGGATGACTTGTCTTTGCTGATAGTCATAAAGGGTCAGACGGCGCAGGCGGTAGTAGGTGATCCAATAATTCTGAAGGCTGGCGATTTTGTTCTGCTGGGCGGTCAGCCAGTTCGTCTGGGCCAAAGAGAGGTCGGTGGTGCTCGCCTGTGCCTTGATAAAACGGAGCAGTGTCTGGTTGTAGGCATCTTCCGCAATGTCCAGTGCTTCTTGAGAGTCCTCCACTATGGTCTGCTGCTCATTGAAATCGTTGACCGTCAGCATCACATCGAGTTCTGTATCGCGGGCGACCTCCTGTTCGGAGCTCTCGGCAGCTTCCACTTTGCTCATGGCGGCCAAATAGGCGTTCTTGCGCTTCCCCCAATCGACTATCGGCACGGAGAGCGTCACCATGGCCACGTCCTGCAAAAGCGGGTGCATATAGGCGTCCACGAAGCGGTAGGCCACTTGGTTAAGGCCTATGCTGACATCCAGACTCAGGTTGAGATTCTTTTCCACACGTGCTTTTGCGGCATCGCGGCGTGCTTCCTCGGTGGCCAGACGGCGCTCCATATATCGGGGGTTGTTCTCGCGGGCATGTCGTACCGCCTCCTCTGTATCGACGCGCAACCCCTGCATAAGGTCGGGAACTTCCAGTTCGAGGTATGTGGAACGGTCCATCCCGAGGTAAGTCGCCAACTCCTGCATGGCGCGTGTGTATGCGATACGCGCATTGGCGAGGGCGATACGGGCGTTGGTCTTGTCCAATTGGAGCATGGAGAGCTCCGCCTTGGAGATGCTGGCGATGTTGAAACGGCGTTCTGCAATGGCGTAGATGGTGTCGCACGACGCGAGAAGCTTCTCCGCCATGCGCAAACCGTCTTGGGCCATGGCCAAGTTGAAGAATTTCTCCACCGCCTGCTCACTCGCCGTCTCGATGCCGTAGGAGAGTTCCTGCTCGGCGCGGCTGAGTTTCAGCGGCTCGATTTTCTTTGCCCATTTCCAAGGGTTGTAGAAAAGCAGATTCTGACGGTATCCCACTGATATCGGGACGGTCATGAACTGGTTTTGGCTGATTTCGCCGAACGTGTGAAGGAAACCGAGTTTCGAAGAGCCATAGAATTCGCCTCCCCAAGGCTCCATGGCCTGCGTGATGGTGATGCCGGCCTGGGAATAGAGGTCCTGCTGCATACGGTATTCGTCGATGTCCTCGAACGAAAGGTAGCGCTGCGTCATGTATCGTTCATGCAGGAAAGGGGTGGCTTCCAAGGAGATCTGCGGCTTTCGGGTGGCAACCCACGACAGGTATTGATAGCGCGAGATGTCGTACACGCTCTGGTGTTTCTGCGCCGTGAGCGAACTGTCGGTGGCCAAACGCACGGTGCGTTCCAGGTCAAGCACCACTTTCCGCTGCGCAAAGCCCGTGACACCCCCGAAAACCATCAAAACCCAAAAACCAAAAAATATCCGATATCTCATATTAATTCATCATTCATAATCATTGATCTCCTTCTCATCCCAGATACGGCGTTCGTTCCTCACGCCTTACCCCTGGCTACCGAGCTCTTGCCCCTAACGGGGCTGCTTAGGGAATTTGGGGTATTCTAATCACCTCCACATTCATCCCGTCGAACAGTTCTGTGGCCGTGGTGAGGCGGGCGCGGAGGGTGACGGTGCCTTGCGCATCGACCATCGGGTTGATTTCGTTGACCACAGCCTTGTAGCGAGCCGTTTTATCGACCATCGGGACGACCTTGACCTCCGTGCCTGTTTTGAAAAGCGGGAGCTCGGCCTCCATCACATGGAATTCGATTTCCATCTCCTTGTCGTCGATCACGCGGCAGACCACCTGACCGGGTTGCGCCAGCTGGTGGGCCTGGACGCTGAGGTTGGCCACCACGCCGTCGAACGGGGCGGTCAGCGTCCCGCTTTGCAGCTCATGCTGGGCGGCGGAAAGTCGTGTGCGCGCTGCCGCAAGTTCACTTTTCGACAAGGCGTAACCGGACTTCACGTCGGCGTTGTGCCTCACCTTTTCGGGCACCGAGGAGGCCTTGTCGGGGTCATAGCCCTGTGTGATAATCACATCCTGCATTTTCAAATCGGCCTGTTCCATCTCCAGCAGCGCTTTCTCGATGGCTTGTTCCTGCTGTTCAATGGCATTGCGCAGCTTGAAAACGTCTAATACGGCAAGCGTTTGTCCCTGCCTGACATGCTGTCCGTTTCTGACCAGCACGCGCTCAATAGGCAGTGCCGTCTCGAACGACAAGTCGGCGTACCGGGCGGACACCACTTTGCCTGTCGTGGTCAGTCTTGCATCCGGCATGTCCTCTTCTGCTCCGGCGTTTTTTTCTGTGGTCAGGGAGGCTGCTTTCGCGTCATCCACCGGGGTCTCTTTCCGGCCGCAGCCCGCGAGCAATGCCGTAAGCGCCGTTAGGAGAATTATATTTTTTATGGTCTTCATATTCAACATGTTATATTATAATTGTCTGAGGCTCATTTCGTAGAACAATCCTTTGTTATCCATTAATTCCTCGAAGGTCCCCTCTTCGGCGATTTTGCCCTTGTCAAGCACGATGATGCGGTCGCAGTGGCGGATGGTGGAGAGGCGGTGGGCGATGACCACACGGGTGCATATCAGCTCGTCGAGATTGTCGCTGACGGCTTTCTGGGAGATGTTGTCGAGGGCCGAGGTGGCTTCGTCGAAGAAGAGGATGTCGGGTTTTGAGATGAGGGCGCGGGCGATGAGGATGCGCTGTTTCTGTCCGCCGCTCAACCCACCGCCGCCCTCGCTGACTAACGTGAAGAGTCCCATCGGCATTTTGCGGACATCGTCATCGAGACTTGCCATCCGCAAAGCCTCCCAGGCGTCTTCACGCGTGGCCCATGGAGCCGTGATGGTGACGTTGTGGAAGATGTCGCCCGTGAAGAGGCTTCCGCTCTGCAGACAGCAGCCTATCTTGCGGCGCAACGAGGTTTTATCGACTTTTGCCAAATCGTAGTTGTCATAGTAGATGCCGCCGGTCAAGGGCTGTTCGAATCCGAGCAGCAGTCTCATCAGCGTGGATTTGCCGCAGCCAGACTTCCCGACGATGCCCACATACTCGCCGGGTTCAATCTTGAGGGAGAGGTCGTCAAGAATCATCGGGCCGTCCTCCTCGTAGCGGAAAGAGACGCCCGACACCTCGATGCCCCCGAAGAGATCCTCTACTTGCGGGGCTTTTTCCTCCATCTCGGGTACCGCATCCAAAATGGGGGCCACACTTTCGAGCAACGGTTTGATTTGCGCCAATGTCGGCAATATCCCGTTGAGCTGCACCAACGAGGCGGTTATCATGCCGAAAGCCGAGCTGAAGGCAATGTAGTCGGAAGTGGAAACGCCGTTGGAAAGTGTGCTCCAAAAGATGAACATCGTGCCGCCGATGCCGAGGACGGCAGTGAGGGCTGGGTAAAGACGACTCTTGAATGCCGGATTGTACAGGAAGCGGGCCGTGTCGCTGTAATGGTCGAGCCAACGGGCGAAGGCTCGGTTCTCGCTGCCGGTGAGCTTCAACTTCTGGATGCCGGCAAAAAGGTTATATTCCAGACCACTGAGTTTGGCGGCGCGTTCGGTATAATTGTTCCTCACCGTGACGGAGCGACGGTAGCTCAACAGAAGGACGATGCTCTGCGCGACAATCACGACCACCGCCGGCCAGAACAGTTTGCCACCATAGATTCGCACTTGAATGAGGTAGATAACACTCAAAATGGCGCTCAAAATCACGCCCACCAACGTTTCGTTGACGAGTGAGGCGACTGTGGAGACATTGTTCAGCTTCTCAGAGAGTTCACCGCTGGATGTCTTCGAAAAAAAAGTAGGAGAGAGCAGGAATGTGCGGGCCATCACGGCGTTCTGCACGTGCATCTCGGCGATGTTTCGGATTCTGATGATGTAGAGATTGCGGGTGAGCGTCAACAGCAACGTGCTGACCGTTGCCCCGATGAGAAGGCCGGTGATGGGCAGCAGGCCGGATGCGTCACCGGTAGGAATCACGGTGTCGAAGATGAGTTTGTTGGCCATGGGGGTGAACATGCCGAGCAGCACCACCACAAGAGCGCATATCACAAGCAGCAGGGTGTTCGGTCCGGAAAACGAACTCCAGATGAACCGAACGAGATCCTTGACCTTGAGGGGTCTGAGGGGCAACGCCTTCGTGAAGGTGATAGCCCGCGGTTCCAGCGCTTCCGCCATCTCGCGACGTCCCACCTTTCGCACTATGCCGTCCTGGTCGCGATACTGGTAGCCCAAACCCGTTTTTGTCGGGGTGAGTGCGACCAGGCGACCGTCTTTGGAGTAGCCTAAAAGCGGCCCGATGCACTCCTTCCACCATTCTCCCCGGAGCTGGATGTCGCGCATCATGATACCGCGCGAACGGAGGATGCCGGTCAGCTGTTCCTCGGGCGAGAGCATGTCGTTGTCTTCCAGCTCATAATCCGTTATCCCGAGGGCATCGAGCACCTGCCGCAACGCACTCTCGTCGTCTTGAGGGAGCACACGCTTCTTGCCGATGAGGCCGAGCCGTTCATTCGTCTTCTCGTCCACATCAGCCCTGGCAGCGCGCTCCGCCGCCCGACGTTTGTTTATTTGGTTCAAATATATGGCCATTCTATATCTATATCAATTCACAATTCATTTCCTCCTCTTTTTCTCCCAGGGGTTGCGGCGTTCGTTCCTCTCGCCTGACCCCTGGCTACCGAGCTCTTGCCCCTGACGGGGCTGCTTAAGGAATTATGTTCAATTATATTGGGGTATTTCCGACTATAACTCCTAAACCCTAAACAATAAACCGTAAACCATAATTACTCACTCCTCATCAGTTCCCGGTAAAACCCTTCTTCATTGATCAACTCCTCATGCCGGCCGCGCTGCAGAATCTTGCCTTGGTCCATGACGATGATCTCGTCGCAGTCGCGGATGGTGGAGAGGCGGTGGGCGACGATGATCTGCGTCGGGCCCATGCGGCGGATGCGGGTCATCACCTCATCCTCGGTCTTGGGGTCGAGAGCGCTGGTGGCCTCGTCCATGATGAGGATGGCGGGTTCCTTGGCGAGTGCTGTGGCTATCTCGATGCGCTGGCGTTGTCCGCCGCTGAAATTCTGCCCGCCCCTGACAATCCGCGTAGCGAAACCTTCCGGACGGCTCACGATGTCGGCGCGGATTTCCGCGTCGTTGCAGGCAATCATCATGGTGAAATCCTCGATGGAGGGATCCCACATGCGGATGTTCTGCGCCACGGTGTCGTCGAAGAGCACCACATTCTGGTCGATGACAGCCACCGAATTAGTCAGCTCTTCGTTGGAAATGCTCTCGATAGGCCTGCCGTCGAACAGGATTTCCCCGCTCCAGGGCTTGTAAAGTCCGGAGATGAGCTTGGCCAACGTCGATTTGCCGCAACCGGATGTCCCGACAAAGGCCACGCTGTGCCCCGGCTCGACGCGCAGGTTGAAATCCTCGATAAGCGGCGGTTGCAGTGGGGAGTAGCCGAACGTCAGATGTTTCAATTCCAGAAGGCCGCCCAACTTGCCCTGTATCACCTCGCCTTCCATGTCGCGGTGGTCTTCAGGGTATTTCATCACATCCTCCACACGTTCCATCTGGCTGCGCATCTCCACGATGGTCTGGGAGGCGTTCACAATATCGTTCACAGGAGCCAGGAACGCGCCCATGAAACCTTGGAAGGCCATGAGCATACCGACGGTCATTTCGCCGCGGATAATCAGCATGGCCCCCAACACCAACACGAGGACATTCACCAGTCCCGTGGCTGCCAGAGGCAGTATCGACGCCCACACCTGTTCCTTGGCGACATTGTTGTTGACGTTGAACTTATGCGCCCAAAGCCCGCTCCAATACTTGAAGAAACCGGTTTCGGCGCCCGCCGCCTTGATGCTCTCCATATTGTCGATGCAGGAGATGGTCGCCGAGACGTACTTCCCCACACTCTGCTCCATCGAACGTGTCAGATTAAGGCGTTTATCGGCGAAATATTTCACCATCAACAGGTTGAAGGCTGCCGCCAGGATGCCGATGAGAGTCAACCATACGGAGTAGGAGAACATCAGCGCGACATAAAGCACCAGCAGCATCACGTTAATCACCTGAGGAGCAAGCACTTCAACCAGAGAATGGGTGATGGTTTGGTTCAGGTGCATGCGTTGTTGCAGGTCGCCCACATGCCGCATGGCGAAAAACGACATGGGGAGCCGTAAGAGGTGCCACAGATACTCCTTGTTGCCTTTCAGGGCCAGGGAACCTGCCACCCGCTTGGAGTAGCGGCTCTGGAGCAGCACCACGAAGAACTGGTACAACGCCACCGCGCCCATCCCTGTGAAGAAGTAAGGCACCCAGTCGTTTTTATTCCCCGAAAGGATTTCATCCAAGAAGATTCGGGTGAACAGCGGGGTGACAAGAGCCACGAAAGCGGTTATCAGGGCAAAGACAAACGTGAGCCAGAACGCTTCGCGAGCGCCCTTCATGTTCTTGCGGATGTAGGAGAGGATGCTCGTCTGCTGGCCGCTCTTTTCGAATTTCTCCGTCGGGCTGAAGGTCAGGCAGACTCCTGTGAAATGTTTGCGGAACTCTTCAAGGGGATACTTCACAGGTCCTACACCGGGGTCGTTGAGGCAGGCGTACCCTTTGCGGTCGAAGCCGCGGAAGACCACGAAATGTTCGAAGTTCCAGTGGATGATGGCGGGTTGTTTGCCTTCCAAGGCTTCGGGAGGCATCCGGAAACCTTTGGCGTCAAAGCCGTAGTTGCGGGCAGCCTTGAGGATGCTCTTCGCGGAGGAACCGTCGCGGCTCACCCCACAGTCGGCGCGCACTTGTTCCAACGGCAGCCACTTCCCGTAGTAGGCCAAGATCATAGCCAACGAGGCGGCACCACATTCCACAGCCTCCATCTGCATTACCATCGGCACCTTCGCCAGTTTGTTCTTGCCCATAGTTGTTACTTAATTTCCCATTACTGTTTCAGTGGCATTTTCAACAGCCCCGATGAGCACACGCCACACCGGTTTTTTTTGGGTGATAATCTGGATGTCGCAAAGGGAGCCGTTGCCGATTTTCACGTCCTTGCTCTTCTCGCGGCTCCAGACAAGCTTGCCGTCTTGTTCATCCAAGGTGACGCGGACCTCGTAAACCGCCTGTCCGTCTTCGATGAACGAGGCCAAGGGGTCGAGTTTCACGCGGTTGACGATTTCCTGGCGGTTGGTCGGGTACTCTTCGATGCCCACCACGGTGCCGCAGGCATATCCCCAGCGTTCACGCTGCCGGTTGGCGGGGGTGACTTGCACCTGCATGCCCGTTTTGAGGTCGCGCAGTCCGTCATACGTCACATAGCAGAGCATTTCGCGGCCCGTCATCTTCTGTGCTTGGGGCAGAAGCCAGGCCACCGGCTCCCCGGCCTTGAACGGAGTGCCGGGTTGGAGGGTGGAGATGACCACGCCGTCGCGCGGCGCAACCACCGCCGAGGTGGAGAGCGGTGTGCGGATTTCCACGACCGGAGTCCCGTATGCCACCGCATCGCCGTGTCCGACCAGACAACGGCTGACCGTTCCTTCGTAGGGCACACTGACGGGCGCAGCCTCCCCGAACGGGAAAACCACACCCTGCGCGGTGACTTTGTAATTGATGGTCCCGAAAAAGCACCAAAAAAGCACCACGACAATCATGGCGACCATGGCGGCGAGCACAAGGCGGAGTTTCGGAGACGCCACACGCGCCATCTCCTTGTCTTCGCTGCGGTCGTCAAGCGCGTCAAGAGCTTCCTTGTTAAATATGCTGGCCATACAACACTATGCCCTTTCGACAGTGATGTGCCTGGTGAATCCAGTCATCTTCAGGATGTCGAAAATATCGTCGTTCACGTGCGTCAGCTTCATCTGGCCGCCAAGACTGCGGACGACGGTACGCATCGTGGCCTGCAGGATGCGCAGACCGGAACTGGCCATGTAACCCAACTCCGAGCAGTCAATCTCCAAATTGACTCCTTGTTCCAAAGCGGGCTGGATCTCTTGTTCGAATTGCGCGGCATTCAATGTGTCGATGCGCGCACCTGTTTTGACAACTGTCTTTCCTTCTTCCTTAATGATCTCAGTCATAATATTTTGATGTTCTATTTTTTAGCGTGAATGTTATAATTTTTTCTTCATGGTCAACTGATTCGTTTCGCCTAACCGTTGGTAGGAGACCTCATTCATGATGTTCTTCACGATAAGGATGCCCATTCCGCCCTGCTCGCGGTCCATCGGATTGGTTTCGGTGTCCGCATCCTCCTTCGCCGTCGGGTCGAAAGGCATCCCTGAGTCAGAGAGCACAAAAGTCACCTCATGGTCGTCACTCTCCGCGATAAGGGAGATGTCTGCGGTGGTGCCTTCCGGGTAGGCATAGAAGATGACATTGGTCACCATCTCCTCCATGGCCAACTGCAGCTTCATGGCCAGGTGCATGTCGAGTTGAAGTTCGTCGCACACGCTCTCCATGAATTCGGCAACGCGCATCAACTCCTGTTCCTCATTTTTGAATATCAATTCTCTTTTCATAACAATAATGACAATTAGTGATGGTAATAAACCCGCAGCAAGGATACGAAAAGCGGTGTCCGATGTCGCGGAATCACAGCCTGTCGCACAATCTTCCATTAGGCCAGATGGATACCCCGGTTAACGAAATTTGCCAAATATATCCATGGGGAGCAAGCCCATCCCGGCGACATTGTCGAGGTCGTCATCGTCGATAGGCCATTCTCCTGCGGCTACGAGTTCATCCTTCAAGGCTTTAGCCTCTTGCAACAGATTATTGAGTTGCTCTTTCTTTTGTTCGATCTGTTCTTTTGTCAAATTTTCCATAATGGTTTGATTTTAAGGGTTAGAAAACAGAAGTGCAAATATATAAAATTAATGAATATCATTCGCCTGAATTCAATTCGTTGTTTTAGTTGGCACGGCGCAGTATCCCTCCACGAAAGCCCATTTAGTGTTATCGAGGTCCCCTCAATCCACCTGCCACACCGTCAAGGTCGTCATCATCGAGCGGCCATGCGCCTGCGGCCACGAGTTCATCCTTCAAGGCATTAGCCTCTTGCAACAGCTTCTCGAGGTGCTCTTTCTTCTGTTCGATCTGTTCTTTTGTCAAATTTTCCATAATCACTAAATTTATTGGTTTTACAAACAATGTCGTCTTAACCGTTAACCTTTAATCGTCAGGCACAACAACGTCAGGTCGTCGTTGGGGTCTGCGCCTGCGCGGTGTTCTTCCACGGCGTTCATGAGCATTCCGA
>JAEEGL016705403.1_pt1 | contig 14285 bp, 19 predicted proteins | sample 9134231 | NCBI WGS metagenome assembly JAEEGL01 (sample SAMN16246548, study PRJNA631951) | gut metagenome | biome: gut microbiome; feature: rumen; material: fiber-attached | host: Bos | place: Iran: Karaj | collected 2018-10 | reverse complement strand
TCGTCTTCCGACCTGGCGATATCGGTCCACAACCTGGTGTTCGAGTATATGCTGTCGTACGCATCAAGGATTACCCTGTATATCGACACGACATACTCCGGGAATTTCGGCGACTTCATGTACTTCTTCAGCTGTGTCTCGTTAATCATGCCGTTCACGGTACGGTCCGTAATATCCATGTCGTCCACTGGCGTCTCGTTGAACTGACGGACCATCTCGTTATCAAGGAATTCCTTGTTGAGCAATCCCTGCTTATTTAGCGTGTCCGCTATTTCAACCGATACTTGCTTGCCTGACTTGATGGCATCGGCAAGTCCCTTCTTGACGGCGTTAAGTATCGGGCGCCTGCGGAATGCCTTACTCCTGGTGACATAAGTTATGTCAGAACCTTGTTCGGCTGAGAGCAAGTAGTCCACTACGTAGTCTACATATTCCTGGTCGTTTACCTTGCCATTGGAACTCATTGCCGGCACGATATACGTGTCTACGAACTGCTTCTTTCCCTTTCGTTCAGCAGCTGCAGGCCATCCTTCCACGGGAATATTGACATAGAACTTTCTCCATGACTGGTACGGTGGACAGAGCAGCTCAGTGGCTGACTGACTATTGCTGTCAAAATACAGTTCAGTAAATATCGGGTCACCAGCATCCAGCGCTCCAGCCCTTTCCAATTCGACAAATACCAACGTACAGGAGAATATGCTCCAGTCATTGCGTCGTGTTTCAAGGTCGGCCGACATATACCCTTCCTTCAAGATGCTGGCCAGATTCTTGGACAAGTACGATGTATCCCTCGAATACGTGTGCTCAATCATAGCGGCTTGTGGAAAGACGTAGTTGCATACCTGAATCGGTGTTACGTGCTCCATTATCTCGGGGAACTTCCCGATTGCCATCATGGTCGCCGCGCCCATGGCGCTCAGCATGGCGTTCTTGTTCGACGGGATGTTCTCGCCCTTCTCTATCTGCTTTAGTGCCATAGAAACTGCGGCTGTCCTATCCACATGGTTATCCGGGGCAACGCAGTAATATGCCAGCTTCAGAGAAGGGCGAAGGTTCTTCTCCATTCCTTCCAGTTCGGGCACTATCTTCGTCACATCGGCCAGGTTATGCACGCTGGTCAGGAGGTTCCTGGCATCCAGCTTTAGATGGCTGGACGTATCCAGGCACAGGTTGGCCACTTCTTTAGCGCTCCTGCCTTCGAACAGCCTAGCTATGCGGTCACGCCCCAGGGCAAGAACGTTCATCACTATTTCGTTGCTACGTGTTGCGCCATCTTCCGAGAACAGCAGATGTTTCATTAATTCGGTGGCGTTTTCCGGTAGCGGTATCTCCGGGAAGCGTCCATACGCCTGCAGTATCTTGTTTAGAGTATAAGTAGCGCCTCCCCATCTCCCGGGATTCCGCCCGGCCAATCCATTGAATAACCCGGAGGCAACCCGGTCGTTCCCTAGGATTCGCTCGGCTATCGGCTTCGCCTTATCGGGCGGGTTTGTATTCGCTATATACCCAAGTACCTGTTCCAGTGAATTGTCGTACACATTGGACTTTCTGTTGTATTCCTTTACTCGGGGATTGTCATAGTCCCTATACGGGTCCAGTCCTTCCGGTTTCACTGGGGGGCCGGCTATAACATTGTCGACAAGCGGCTCTATGATTTCCGGGTCCACCTCGAACGAGGCCACTTCGGCCGCAATGCCCATCAGCCTTTCCAGGTTGTACGGCTCCGTCCGGACGAAAGCCTTCTGCATTGCCGGCGTCAGGAGATGAATGTCGTAATTGGCGAATTCCTCGAGCGAAATCTTGTGTGACGAAATGAGTTCCTTCAATTCTGCTTCGTTGAACGGACATTCCCCGCAAGCGGCACATATTACATCGAATGGGTTAGAGCCAAATGCATTATCTGACCTTCCGTAATAGCGGCGTTCTTCTCCCCAGTTGCTGAACTTGGACGCATTCTTGTATGTCGGCATGCCACTGAAATTATTCAGCACCTGTTCTACCGACCACCCATTTTTATATATGCTCTTCAGGTCGTCTACAGTAAGGACGCCTTCCTGCACTGCACCTTGCCAGAACAGAATCCTCTTCTCCGTGTTCCCGAACAGTTCAGGTTTGTTCTCGCTGACGTACTCGATGAACTCCGGGTCGTCTCCCATGAAGTCCTTCACGCCGAAGTTGTTGTGAGTAGCGTAACCGTAGTCGTACCTGTAGCCGACACCGGTAACCTTGTTCTTCAGGAACCACTTGACATAGGGCTGTATCATCTTCCTGTACTTGTTCGGCTGGTTGCCCCAGGACTTGGATTCCTCAATCTTCCCGTCCGGGGACAGGATAACCGTAAGGTAAGCCTTTCCCTTGGCATCTCGTAATTCCCAGTACTGGTTGTCGGAGTTCCTGTCGGGCGTGTTGCCGCAGTGGTGCATAGTCTTCGCGGTGATATAGGATGGCATGTATGATGAAATCACGCCGTTCTCGTTGACCGCATAGACCCACTTGAACCCGTCAGGGAACTCGTGGTACACCTTGACACGATTCCAAATCTTCTCCTCCTCGGGAGTCAGGTTCGGATACGGCTTGTCGGACTGTACCTTGTGCTCGACTGCCTGGGAAAGAAGTTCGGATGCCTGGTTTGGCAAGGTGTCGCTGTTCACCTTGGAAAGGAACTTAGTGTCTAGCAGGTTGTGTATGAACAGGTCATGTATGGCATGAAGCCTGTCCTCGGTGACGAATCCCGGCTGGCGTATTTCCATCAGGTATAGGAAGTTCAATACCTTCTGGGCGTTCTTCTCGCCAATCTGGGTGGTCATGTCCTCCTGGGACCACAGCGCCTGTACCGACTGTTTAGCCGTCTGGAACCTCCCGGGGTCTCCGGTGTTGTCCGCCTCGCGCTTGAGGAATTCCTTGTTGATGTTCTGTGCCTCGAGAAGACCCAGGCCCGAGCGTACCGCCTCGGCGAAGGCCGCGGGGAACGAAGAATTGTTCAGGAATGTATCTAGCGATTTCATATTCGCCAGTTTATATATTTACGCAGTCCATACAACGTCGTAATCTTTGCATAATTCCTGTACCTCGGAATATATCCGCTGGTAGACATCCTCCCGGAGATACCGGAATCCATCCGGGGAATGCCTTCCATTGCACATCTCAGTACCTAGGTAAGTATGAATACACCCAGGATAGTTGCTCGATGGCGGACGTCCTATCTTCTTGCTGAACCCGTCACGCTCATGAACAACTGTCATCTGCAGCTCCAGGGGCTTGGCTGCGGCGGCAACCCGGTTGAAGATGTCGGCCAGCAAGGTCGCTTCGCACTTCTCTACCAGGGCCAGGGCGATGTACACGTTCATCAGGGTCATCGAGTCTATCGTAGTCACGTACAGGACAGTGTAGTATTCAGGCTCACTGGTGATATTCCGGAAACCCTTTCTCCTATTAGGTGACAGGAGCTTCCTAAGCAGCCTCCGCAGGAAGTGAATCACTATGGCAACGTATAGAGCCTTTCGAATCATTGTATCACCTTCTGTACAATACGGAGTATCTCGTCGATTTTAGTCTGAATGTCCGGGATTGTCCTGACGAACACGCCATCGTAATTACCGTCGGAATGGTCGCCCATCTTGTAATAGAATCCGCGGTATACGTACTCGCTATGAGAACCGAAATAGGCTACGTCGACCTTCAGTCCGTATTGCTCTGCCCGTCCGTCCAGCCTGCGGTCGCTGATGACATTGTCCCCGGAAGGAACTTGCTTCAGCGGTATGTATATCCGCCTGTCGGTACTGTTCGGGCCCATGTTCAAGTCGAACCCGATGCATAGAGCTCTCCCGGTGAAAGGTATGGGGCAGTCGCACTTGAAGCGACTGTCTCCCGAAGGCAGGAACTTCCGGAGCAGCCTCCGCAGGAATGAGAGAAATATCAGAAAATAGCAAGCATTCCTCAGCATATCTTCAATCCATTTATTTGACGTTCGAGAACCTGCAGGTCACGATATAGTCGTTGTCTCTCAATCGGATTCAGTATACATGTGAACCCATGATATTCTCCACTAAGCAGGTATATCGGCCCCACGCCTACTATCTGCGACTCGCCACGCTTCAATGTACTGCTTGGTTGCACGTATATCAAGTCCTTCGTATGGGCCCTCAATGCCTCGTACAGGTACTCCCGGTCCTGTGATGATATGTCATTGGGCACGGAGCATAGATACATTATATGGCCTGCGCCAGTACGGATAAACCATATGTTCTTGTCGCCATTCATCTTCATCTTGACCGGATGCACCGGGATAATCCTGTTGACTACCTTCCTGAGGAAGGACAGGCAAATCAGCGCGTATACCGGTGTCCTTATCGTTCTCAGGAGTTCCATAGTATCTCCGATGCCTTTCCGGCCACGTTCCTCGCGATTTTCCTGCGTTCACCCTCGCTCAGGTTCGGGAACTTCGTTAACCCGCTGACTACAGCAAGTGCGCTTCCCTTCAGGAACTTCATCTCCGAAAGGTTGTTGGGTGCGCCGTACACCTTTGACCTGTTGTCCGCGGCATACTTCGCCAGTGCGTCGACACCCATGTTCACTATGCGGAACCCCTCGAACTGGGTGACTCCGTAGTGGACGCCGGTCTTTACTTTCCTGCAAACTATAATCGGACCATTAGCCAGGTGGACCGAATGGTACATGTCCCGGTCCCCAGAATACGACAGCTTTCCTACCATCCGGCGTACGAACCATATGGCTATTGCAATGTACAGTGCGTTGTAGATGCTGCGGTATAGTCTCACGGCCCAAATATAGCAATTTTCTACATTTCGACGAATATCCGCATGACTTCCTCCCGGACTTTCCTGGTCTCCTCCCGGGAAGCCTCCAGCTTGTGCTGGAGTTCCGCGATAATTCCGACCAGTTCCGACCGGGACATGGTGGACAGCTGCTCCTCGGTGAGCTCGTCCACGTTCCTAGTAAGCTTGTCGCCGAGCCACTCGCCCAGCTTTGATATGTTAAATGGCATAACGTGCAGTATGTTTATGCCAGGAAGAACTCCCGGTTTCTTACATTTTTCTTACAAATTGTTCTTCACTATCTGCATTAGCTCTTCCACGATGTCTTCGTCGTATATCATGCGTACAATGTCCGACATCAGCTCGTAGACCCTGAACTTTGGCCTATCCGACATTATAGTGAGGAACTCCGGGTTCCATTCATGGTCCTCCATTTCGGACATGACCTTCCTGGCCTTCCTGTAGGAAGTGCTCCGGTATACGCGCACGGCTTCCTCATTGCCCACTCCAAGGAACACGTACACGGAATACTCGCGGCCTACCGGAACCAGTATCCTGTCCATGAACCTCCGCAGGAACCCCAGGAATATCCCGAGGTAGCTGGCCAGGTATATCTGCCTACTTGGCTTCATCGGCTTTCCCTGGTCTCTTCCTGAATTTCCTCTGTGCCGGCCTGTCCATCGAGTTCGCCATCCTGATAAGTGCATCGACTATGGGAACTACCGAACCGAAGTCCTCTGACGCCTCCCGGGAGTCTACGGACATACCCGGGATTACCCGGGAGGGCTTCCTGCTGATTCCCTTTAGAACCCGGGAACGGTCCACGGCAACATCCTCGGGGGACACGCGGATAGTACGGAGGCTTACGGCCCACTCTGCAATCCTGTTCCTGCGGAAGATGTGGACGGTGGACAGCTCGACGTTACCCTCGCGCTGCCCGACATCGAGCACGTAGTCGTGGTCCACGCCGACACCGTTATCCTTGGTGAGGAAGTGCCCCTTCAGGGGAATGCACGCATTCACCGCGTCCTGCAGGGACGGCCTGGCCTTCTGGTCCTTCCCGTAGGGGAACACCTTCTCCATTGCCGCCTGGACCAGCCGGTTTGCCGCCTCCAGCACCGCATTGTCCGAAGACGGGTTCCAGGTCGAGAGCTTTCGGAGCATGGATACGAGCTCCGGGTCAACCCTGGTAGGTTCCTTCGGGGAAGCCTTGGGGGTTCCCGGGAGTTCCCGTGGCTTAGCCGGTTTCCTGCGGAGCCTGATGACTCCGAACTTCTTAACTGCCGTTTCTTTCTTCATGTCACAAATATAGCAAAGTTGCTGAAGGATTGCCATGGAAAAGCGAAATCCATCGCCTCGGCGATGGACTTGTTCAGGTGCTTGATTTTCCTCGTGTACTTCTTCCTGTCCCGGACTATCCTGGTCCGGAGCGTGGCGCCGTTGCCGGTGCCGGCAATCCGCTCCTCCCGGAGTCTCCGGGATTCTTTCGCTTTCTTGGCCATGGGTTTTCCTCCTGTTCGGGCAAAGTTTATGACAAATATAGCATAAACTGTACGAAAGAAGGAGACCCCTAGATGGAACCAAGACTGATAGAGGCGCTGATGACCGGATACCAGGCGATACTGGAAGCCCAGGATGCCGGGATGAGGAAGCTCGAGTCCTACCTGAACAGGAAGCCCGACGCTGACATCAAGGACGATGACGGGTACATCACCACCGCGAAGAAGGCGTACAACTATTTCAAGGACGCCAGGATGGTGGAGGACCACTGGGCTGTCCACTTCACGAACGAGGAAGTCTACCCGAAGATAAAGAAGTCCGGGTTCTCCCACGGCACGTCCGTGCTTGACCACCTGGCATACACCTCGCAGTACCCCGGGAACCGCACCAAGCAGGGCTGGCTGTTCGCTGTCCCGGTGGACACGGCATACCTGAAGCACTACGACATGGGATACGGCGACTGCGCCTTCCTCATAAAGACCGACGGGGTGATAGCCAAGCATGTCGGGGAACGCGATGTCGAGATGCTGTTCCGTCGCAAGGACGTGAAAGAAAAAATCCCGTTCTATTACGACCAGGATTCGAAGAAGTGGAATGTCGAGGAGAATGACGGGAAGACGGAGTCCTACGACACAATCGGAGAGATAGTCGACCGTTACGCTAGGCGGGAGCGGTAAGCAGGAACGCGGTGACTGCCGCGGCAATTCCGAACGCAGAGCCTATTTCCAGGGAATGTCTGGACAGTTGCCCGAACACCCCGGGGTTGCCAACTGTTAGCATAAAATCTACCTAAACTTATTCAAACCTACCGAAATCTATAAGAAATTTTCTTTGAAAATAGGTTGAAATTGGCAAAAAGTTTTTGAACGATATATAAACTTGATGTATAAAGGTTCGATGAATTAGTGGCTTTCTTCATTGAATTAAGTTAAGAGACCATTTATAATGGCTCGTTTGATGCTGAAAGCCACAAAAAGTATCGAACGAGCCATTTCTGTATTGTATGAGCAAGCATTGTTGGGCATTAAGTAATCGGTTTGAGTCGCAGTTTTCGGCTGCGTTCTATCCTCTTATGATGTCCGACACTAAGCGAGCTGAAATTATTCATAGAGCCGAAGAAATCCGTGCAGTGAGAAACGACATATCGGAGATATTCTTCTCGGATATGCTGGGATTCCAGGATATGACGAAGTTCGAGGCATTCAACTTCTTCAATCCTACCTTCACGACTAGGCTGTCCAGCCATTATTTGAAGAAGGCAATCGAGGATGTATGGAAGGAGTACCAACTAAGATTTGATGCGATTCGCAAGAAGATTGAGTTTGAGAAGGTCGATGAACTAGTTCCGTCATTTTACAAGATAAATGCCAAGGGACACCGTAAGGGAGACCTTAAATCCATAGAACGCCATAGCAAGAAGACTGAACTTACCAAGGTGCTTACCTGGCTAGCTCGTTATGGCAAGGATGACACAGTGTATTGGTTGGAATCGAAGATTCCTGCGGTGGATGAATCTAAGCAGAAGTTCTACCGCACGATTTTAAGAGTTATCCGTAAAGTTGGATTTGACCGCCTCATGAGGTTGGCCTTATCAAAACGAACAACAGTATTCAAAGAATATGAATCACGTGGAAAGATAACTTTCGAATCACTTACTTTCAGTGGCAGAAGCAGAATTAAACGACCTGTCGTGGATGCCAAACGGAACGAGACCGGGAAGTTCGACTACTATATTGAGATTTCTTGGGACTGGCATGATGCCGGATATCGCGGCAGTAGCAAGAATACGATGTGCATTCCATTCAAGTACAACCGTGCATATCACCGGGCATTGCGACGATACTGCAATGGCACTGATACCTCATATACGATAGTAATCCGTGGCAATGACATTCATTTTGTACTGGCTAGGGACGGCTACCGATACAAGTCTAACGAGGAAATCACCGAGGAGAATACCGTCGGTATAGACGTGAACTCCAAGCATAACATGTTCGCACTGAGTACCGGGGAGTTCATACCGCATGACGAGGCGTTGATTGCCGACCTTGAAGCTGAACTGTTGAAAGTCGATGCCAAGCAGAAGGCATACAATGCAAGGTTCAAGAAAGATGAAGAACATGATGCCTTCAAGATATCTAAGAAAGATAAAGCCAGAATTGAAGCAATCACCTTGAAGCTAAACGAGTCCAACAAGCGGAAGATTGCCACCCTATGCAAGAATCTTGCTGAAATCGGTGTTAAGCATATTGCACTGGAAAATCTGGACGGATTCCAAGGTTCCAGACTGCATGCAAAGGACAAGAACGGTGTCAATCTAGGTAGGTTGCATCTACGGATTGGACTGTCGTCGTTGAAGGACGACTTCACCCATATCGCGCCGAAATACGGGATATCCGTATCGCTCGTCCAGCCGGAATACACATCGAAGATGTGTCCGGAATGTGGCGATATCGATGATGCCAACAGACAGACCCAGGAAGAATTTTGCTGCGTTGAATGCCATCATGCAGACAACGCAGACCATAACAGTTCAATAAACATTAAATTCCGCCTTACCTCGACCGTGTTAAGAGGGAACTTGCTTGAACAAGCAAGGGATAGCGGATACAGGAACTTCGTCCCGAAAGGAAACTTGCCTAGGTGGCGAGTGAAGAAATTTCTGGAAAAATGCCGTTGCGTTGGCTTGTTTAAGCAAGCCATAGAAAATCAGCAATTATCTGCTACTGGTAAATTTTGTTAGATTTTAGTCAACGGTAGTCGACGACGATGACAAGGAGTCCTTCGACACCATAGGCGAGATTGTCGACAAGTACGCTGTCTAGCCCGTAACAAAGAACACAATGACTGAAACAGGTATTCCGGACAGGAGACTGACCAACAGTGAATGCCGTTTCCACCACCTGTTCAAGGAAAACGTGGGAAGGTAGCAGCAGACGGCCATACACAGGCAGTAGGCGACTACGGCCAGGCGGAGCCTGACTGAAAGGTCCAGCGTCACCATGCTAGTTATTCTCACGGTATGCCTGGCGGAGCCTGTTGGCTAGTATCGGGATGATGCGGTGCTTTTCCGGGGGGATAAGCTTTGTCAGCGGCACGTTCCACACGACATTCTCGGACGGTGGATTCCCGGCATCCGCCGAAGCGATACGCTTCCATCCTCTCATGCCAGACATGACGTCGGCAAGCACGCTCATGGCATCCTCGGTCTGCCTCCCGCGGGTAGTGGTCGCCACGTGGTAGTACGTACCGTCCCTGTGGACTAGGAACACCTTGACGTCGCCGTTCTTCCTGGGCAGCCTGAGCAGGTAATCGTTCGCGTCGTCCATGGTAATCGGGCGAATCTTCCTGAAGATACGGCGGGCGCCGTAGAGGAAGATGGACAGGTACATGGCGTTGAACATGTGGGTCTTGAACTTGTATGGAAGCTCGTTAAACATCGAACTCAATCTCCTTGGTGTGGATTGTAAAAGGTATGTCGCCAGTCTCTATGCGGTTGACCAGCTCGGCGACTGTCTCTATCGGAATGAGCGTCGTCTCGGTGTAGGTGGAGGTGCCTCCCTTCAGCGGCATGTTCACTTCGGTGGAGTAGGCCACGTTCAGTGCCGGCCTGCCGTCGACGAGGAGCTCCTTGGTGTCCCGGACGGCCATCACCGTCCTGGCGGCCCCGTTCGCCTTGCGCTCCAGTATGAGCTGGGAGGCCACGACTATCTCGGCATACTTGCGGATGCTCTCTCGTATTCCCGGGAAGTCCGGGAAGGACAGCCCGTGCTCCCTGTATGTGTCGAGGTTGACCTGTCCGTCACCCGGGAGGGGGACGATTCTCGCAGTCGTCTTTCCGTTATCCTGTTGCATATCATCTGCCATTGAAATTTAAGTTCGTCGAAAGTCGGTGATTCTTCTGCCGGGAATTCACTTTCCCGGGGTTCCCTGTGTCTCATCTCGTGTTCTTTCCTGTATTAGTCGCTCGCGGTTCCTCGTCAGGATTCCGCGGATTTCCATCTTCTCGTACTCCGGCATCTTGGAGGAGTACTTCTTCAGACCGGCGGTGAAGAACCGGCGCAGCAGCGTGAAGAACTGGGAGTTCCTCCGCTTCTCGTCGTCATATCCCGTCTTGGACGTGATTTCCGCCGCGCCTGCCTTGGCGTAGTCGTACATCTTCTCGACCCTAGGTACGGGCATTCCGTAGACGATTGCCTGGTCGACAATCATCCTGGCCACCCTTTCCGGATATTTGTTGTTCTGTTCGCTCATGCCACAAATATAGCAAAAAACGTAGGTTATAAACGTAGGGTGAATCGAAAAATACTTAAAAAGACGGAAAAGATGGAAAACTTACAAAAAACTTACAATAAGCTCCCGAACAAGTGGCTGAACTGCGCCATACCGGGAGTCGCGCTGACCACCTGCATAGGCTCGGTCTACTGCTGGAGCCAGTTCTCGGCCAACCTGATGGAGACATTCGGGATATCCCGGTTCGCCACGGACATCGGGTTCACGCTCATCATATTCTTCCTCGGGATGTTCGCCGCACTGTTCGGGAGCACCATAGAGAGGAACCCCCGGGCGGGCGCCTGGATTTCTACCGCGGTATTCATCACCGGCTTCATACTGCTCGGGGTAGCCGTAATGACCGGTACGCTCCCGCTGTTCTACGTGGCTACCGCCACCATAGGGGCAGGAACCGGAATCGGCTACGTAACTCCCGTAAAGACCCTGATGGCGTTCTTCGCTGGCCACAAGGGGATGGCCTCCGGCCTCGCCATCACGGGATTCGGCCTGGCAAAGTTCATAGCCTCCCCGGTTATCGAGTGGCTACTGGCCACCGTGCCGCTCCATACCATGTTCTTCATAATGGGGGGAATCTACGCGGCGGTCATGACGGTGTCGGCCCTGCTATTGAGACGGCACCCGGACTGCACTATTTCCCGGAGCAAGTACGACATGTTCAGCTACAAGTACATGCTGAAGATGAAGGAGTGGTGGGCGATATGGTTCATGTTCATGGTGAACATATCCTGCGGACTCGCCATCATATCCCAGGAGAAGTCCCTGCTTCTCGCACTGGGCATCGCCAGCGTTGCCGCAATCCTTTCGGGGACCGCCCTGGCCAATGCCGGGGGAAGGATTGGGTTCTCCACCCTGTCCGACAAGATAGGCAGGAAGGCCTCCTACCACTTCGTATGCAGCTTCGGCATAATGGGCGCACTGTTCTGCATTACCGGGAATCCCGTGATGTGCGTAATCGGAATTCTCCTGTGCGAGGCGGCATACGGAGGCAACTTCAGCGTGCTACCCAGCCTGCTCGAGAAGAGGTACGGAATCAACAACGCTTCCCGAATCCACGCGATGACCCTGACCGGGTGGAGCGTAGGTGGAATCTTCGGCCCTCTGCTGGCCAACACCTTCACCGGGACCACGCTCTACATAGTACTGGCAATACTCTACTTCATCGCCTTCACGGTGATGGAAATGAACGTCAGGAAGTAGGAATCTGCCGTAAGGTGCATGGAATTCCCGGGAGGTTCCCGGGAATTTTGCTATATTTCGGATATGCAGAACGTAGAAGTGAAGACAGAAACCACCGTAACAACAACATGCGACTTATGCGGATGCACCATGCTGCCGCGATGGACGGGCACGACAATGGCCGGCTCGCTCGAGACGAGGAATGGTGAGGTAATCAACTATGGACTGAGCCTTGTCCTGAGCAAGTATTCCAATCTCAGCTGTCATGACGTATGCGGCTCATGCCTCAAAGATATTTTAGGCAAGATTCGGGACTCCATATGCGAATGACCTCATGAAGACCGGCATATACCCAGCCCTGTACCTTGCCATATTAATCAGCTTCCTGCGGAGGCTGATTGCCAGGGTAATGTCCCCGGTACGCCGTAGACGCCTAAAGAGAAAGGCAATGCCGAAAGAGAACAACAGGCTCGCCCTGTTCCTTCACGTAGGAATTGCAGGGACAGACACACTAGACTACTACAGGTACCACATCCAGAATCTTCCCCCCACAATCCACCGGTATGACGCGCTTGTACTATGCGACGTACTCAACTCGAATGCCAAGGTAAAGGCTCTCCCGGCCTCCATTACTCACTTGCTGGAACCTTATTCAGAGGAAAAGACATGCACCATGGTCAGCTTCTACTGCCGTCCAGTTCCTTATCCAGACGAAGACATCCCCAGCTCGATATTGTCAGCCATAGGATATTCAGTCGACAGCATCTACGGACTGATTGGCCAGGCAATAGACGATACCTATGACATCGCTATGGAGCGGGGGATGCGTCATGCGAATTAAGACACTGGCATACATAGCGATAGGACTTCACTTCGCCCGGAAAATTCTGCACAAGACCGCGTGCTTCACGCCTGTCATAATCGACTACAAGGAAGGCGCTACCCACTGGGTAAGCGTGAAACTGAGGACATGGGAAGAGAAAGAGAAGACATACGAGTGCATAATGTCCATACCTCCCGGGAAACTCACCAAGGACGAGATGAAGAAAATACTCAACCGTCTTAACTTCGGAGGTTGGAAGGAGATATTCCCGGACTGGGACAAAGTAATTGTCTCCGCATCGTTCAGCATATCGAACTCCCTCCCAGCGACACGCAATGCAGCCGGGAAGGACTACCTTATTTTCCGCATGACGTACGGCATCGGAGTATTCGGAAGGCTGCGCAACGCGTTCCGCCTGCACCTCGGCGACTAGCATTTTTGCTATATTTGTGGCATGGAAAAGGCAATAAGTTTCAATCTGGGAAGAGGCGAGCAGTCGGACTGCTCCAACACTGTCCTATGGTTCGTATCTGACGGCGATACAAGGTTCGCGATAAGGGCGGTCACTGCAAGGGATATCGTAAACGGTAAATGCGTAGGGCTCGCTCCCTCCAGATGGTACCAGTCAGTCGCCCCGTCTCTCCCGGTAATCGAACTGGGCGATGTATCGTCCACATTCTCGTTCGCCTATGCAATCGTGTACGGCGAGTGCGACATCTCGCTGCGCTCACTCACGGAATACGTCATGGAACAGAGGAAAAAGCTGGAGGAAACCGTGGCTTCCCGGGAAGTCCTTGACATCGACAGGAAAATCTGTCAGCTGATGAGGATGGTGTAGGCGATGGATTGCTACGTGAAGGAATGGTCAGGCCATGTCAACGGGAAGAACGGTGACCCGCGTGTGCGCGGATTCAGTCTCGATGACTTCACCAGCATGCTTCCTACCAAGGTGTTCACCACTACTTCCCACCACGACAACGAGCTGATATACGTACCTACCGGTAACCTCATAGAGGACCATGGAATGACGCTACGTATCAGGATAGGTATGCGGCCCGTCCCCGCCTGCTCCGGCGTACACCCGTACAACGACTCCTTCCTCAGACTGGCCAAGAACCCGGACATGCTGGAATGGATGCGCGTGGTGTCCATATGCACCATGTCCGGAAAACACCTGTGCACTATGTTGTTCTTCCTAACCGAACGGCCGAGAAACATAGGACTCACCGTCGAGAAGGACATAAAGACCATCCATGAGGCGTACTTCCACCCAGCACCCGTCAGTTTCGGTAACCTGAAGGCACGCATGTTTATTGGCCTGGCCACGTGTGATTCCAGCATGACGTACGAGCAATTCGTCATGACGCACAATATTGGTATCGACATCCTCATGGATGAAGCCGATACCTACGAACTACAGGCCGTCCAGTCAGCCCCGTCAGCAAGGTGGTCTAAATACTCCGACGACTTCGCGGACGCGGTACATTCCGGGGAACCCACGGTATACTCCATAGACGGGAAGATTGCGCTCTCCACGTGGTGGCTCAAGGAACGGTGGCTCGCCGGAGGACAGGGGACCCGCTGAACATGCGCGTAAAGCCTTATTCCAGACAGTACCTTGGTGACTCGAAACTCGCCAACGGGCACATCCGCACCGGCACGAACTACAAGCTCGTGTGGAATACCCCGCTCAAGGCAAGTATTGTACACAAGAC
>JAEEGL015812477.1_pt1 | contig 14285 bp, 6 predicted proteins | sample 9134231 | NCBI WGS metagenome assembly JAEEGL01 (sample SAMN16246548, study PRJNA631951) | gut metagenome | biome: gut microbiome; feature: rumen; material: fiber-attached | host: Bos | place: Iran: Karaj | collected 2018-10 | reverse complement strand
GAAGCTGGCGGTCAGCCCGGCGAGGATATCCTCGATGCTGCGCCCCCCGTACTGCTCCAGTTCGCGGCGCGTGATGACCTCCGTCTGCACGGGCACGTCCTTCAGCCGGTGCTGAGTGCCAGTACCGGTAACGACCACTTCTTCCATACGATTCGTATGCAGAGAGTCCTGTGCTGTGGAAGGGATAGCGAGGCACACGAATGCCGCCGCTGCAGTAAACAGATGTTTCATCGAACTCGCTCGCGCCTATTCCTGGACGCAGCATAGATTTTAAACGTTATACGATAAACGTTAAACGAAACGTCGGCAGGTCTTCTGGCTTTCCCCTGCCTGTCCTACCTTCCCAGAGGATGGCCGGATTAACATATTAACGGATTAACATATTAACGGGCACTCGCTCCAGTGGCGTTATATGGACAGGCGCTTTCTATGGGGGATTACAGCTGCAGGAACAGCCCCGGATTCTCACCGGATTCCCTTGCATCGAGGGCACTCGGGCCCACGATTGCCTTGTTTCGGGCGCAAAGATAAGCATAATTTATCATTCGCTGCTCATTATTGGCTGACTTTTTTGCATTGTTACCCTAAAAAAATGAGCCAACCCGAAAAATATTATGCCCAAAGAGGCACGTTACCGCCAAAAAATTGTACTTTTGCAGCCACAAGGACTACATCACTACATGTCCCGCGCCCTAAGATGAACAAATACCTCCACTACCTGCCCGCCACGTTGCTGCCCCTGCTGGTCGCTCCCGGTGCCGCCCGCCAGCGGCCTAACATCCTGTATATCATGTGCGACGACCTGGGCTACGGTGACCTTTCCTGCTACGGTCAGCAGCATTTCAGCACGCCCAACATCGACCGCCTGGCTGCTCAGGGTATGCGCATGACGTCGGCCTATGCCGGCAGCCCCGTCTCGGCACCCTCGCGGGCCTGCTTCATGACCGGTCAGCACTCGGGGCACACCCATGTCCGCGGCAACAAGGAGTATTGGAGCGGACGTGTGGACTACGGACAGAACGTCGATTACGCCGTCGTCGGACAGGAGCCTTACGACCCCGCAGTACCGATCCTGCCCGAGCTGTTCAAGGCCGCCGGTTACCACACGGGCATGTTCGGCAAATGGGCCGGCGGCTACGAGGGCAGCATCTCGACACCCGACCGCCGCGGCATCGATGAGTTCTACGGGTACATCTGCCAGTTCCAGGCGCATCTCTACTTCCCAAACTTCCTCAACCGCTACAGCCGCTCGCGGGGCGACACTGCCGTCGTGCGCGAAGTCCTCGAACAGAACATACAGCACGCCATGTACGGCGACGACTACGACCGGCGCCGCCAGTATAGCGCCGACCTCATCCACCAGCGTGCCCTGGAATGGTTGCGGCAGCAGAAGGCCGACGAGCCCTTCTTCGGCATCTTCACCTACACCCTGCCCCACGCCGAGCTGCGGCAGCCCGATGACTCGCTGCTGCAAGCCTTCCGGGGACGCCTGCTGCCCGAGCGTGTCTATCGTGGCGACAATCCCTCGCGCTACAACCCGACGCCCGAAGCTCACGCTCAGTTCGCCGCCATGATCACCCGTTTGGATGCACAGGTGGGCGAGATCATGCAACTGCTAGAGGAGCAAGGACTGGCAGACAACACCGTGCTCATCTTCACCAGCGACAACGGCCCCCACGAGGAGGGCGGCGCAGACCCCGAGTTCTTCAACCACGACGGTAAGTTCCGAGGTCTCAAGCGCAGCACCCACGAAGGAGGCATTCGCATACCCTTCATCGTACGATGGCCGCAGCACGTCCGTGCCGGCAGCGAGAGCGACCTGCCCTTTGCCTTCTACGACCTCATGCCCACCTTCTGCGACATCGCAAAGATAAGGCTTTCGAACCACGGGAGGTTCAAGGGGCTGAACGTCACCACCGACGGCATCTCCATCCTGCCCACGCTCACCGGCAAGGGACGGCAGCGCCTCCACGACCACCTCTACTGGGAGTTCCACGAGACGGACATGCTCGCCGTGCGACGCGGCGACTGGAAGCTGGTCGTCAAGCGCGGACAGCCGTCGCTCTACAACCTGGCCGACGACCCGCACGAGGATCATGACCTCGCCGCCGCACACCCTGACATCGTGCGCCTGCTCGTCCAGAAGATCTACGAGGACCACACCGACTCCCCCCTCTTCCCCCTCACACTGCCGACATTAAATAACCAGCCCACCCCTAACCCCTCCCCAAGGGAGGGGGACTCGTCTCCGCTCGTATTCAACCTGTTTGAACTCCCCTCCCTTGGGGAGGGGATGGGAGTGGGCTTACTAATACTTCATTCATGAAGTCAACTTTCCTCATCGCAGCGCCCACCAGCGGCTCGGGCAAGACCACGTTGGCACGCGGCCTGATGGCCTTGTTCACGCAGCAAGGCCACCGTGTACAGCCGTTCAAGTGCGGTCCCGACTACATCGACACGAAGTTTCACGAAGCCGTGTGCCACCGCCCCAGCATCAACCTCGACACCTTCATGGCGTCGGAAGAGCATGTCCGCGAACTGTTCCGACGCTACACGCAAGGTGGCGACGACGCCCCGGCGTGGGCACATGAGCCCGCCGACGTGGCCATCGTGGAGGGAATGATGGGACTGTTCGACGGCTACGATCGCTACCACGGCTCCTGCGCTGACATCGCCCGTGTGCTGGACTTACCCATCGTCCTGGTCGTTGATGCGAGCTCAGCAGCCTACTCCATGGCTGCAATTTTGCACGGTTTCATCGACTTTTTCCCCGATCTGCGCTTCGCAGGTGTCATCTATAACAAGGTGGGCAGTCCGCGTCATGCCGCCATGCTCCGCGAGGTGGCCACAGAGGTGGGTATCGCCTGCCTCGGGTGCATCCCCAAGCAGGCCGCCCTCATCCAAGGCTCGCGCTACCTCGGCCTCGACTTCTCGGAGCACACGCAAGACGAACAGCTCATCCTCACCCTGCAGGAAAACATCGACTGGCAGACCCTACTCCAAAACACGTCTATACGTGAAGGCCAACACGTCTATACGCAAACGCCTTCACGTCCATACGTCAACGCCGACACGTCTATACGTATCTTCGTAGCCCGTAATGCGGAATCCTTCTCCTTCATCTACCAGGAAACCCTCGACCTGCTTCAAAGCCTCGGCGACGTCGAGTTCTTCGATCCTGAAGACCCACCCCCCGCCCTCCCTGTAAGGGAGGGAGCAGAATGCTGTAATCCTTCATCCTGTCTATTGCCTGCAAAGGAAACCGCTCCCTCCCTTACAGGGAGGGCGGGGGGTGGGTCTGCTCCTTCCGGCTTGAATGGCTCGGGGGGTGGGTCTGCTGGGTCTGCTGGGTCTGCTCTCTACCTCCCCGGCGGCTACCCTGAGAAGCACCTCGAGGCGCTCGTGAAGGCCGAAGGCATGCGACGCTTCATTCGCGACTACGCCGAGGCCGGAGGCCGCATCATCGCTGAATGCGGCGGCATGATGTATCTCTGCCGCGAAATCATCACCGATGAAGGCACCTATCCCATGTGCGGTGTACTCCCCTACTCTATCTCAGCGCGCCAGGCCGACCGACGCCTCTCCCTCGGCTACCGACAGTTCACCCTCGACGGCCACATGTTCCGCGGCCATGAGTTCCACTACACACGCTTCGCGGAACCCCAACCCGCCACCGCCGTACAAGTCCTCAACGCCAAGGGCGAACCCGTCCCCACCGCCGTCCTGCGACAAGGCAACATCATCGCCAGCTACACACACCTCTCACCGTCCGACATCGTGCAGGCCGTGAAGTTATTGGAAAACAATGCGCAAGAATAATTTAAAGGTCTTCTTCGGTGGCAACCTTTGTTTCCATTAGTCGGGAATAGGAAAAGCAAGGTAACCACGATGGGTGCTACCTGTTGCTTCAATGTGTATAGTTCCCTTTCCTATAACATCCATTCCAATAATAACGGCACCACGTTCAGGATTAGGTACTCCATACACTTCAAGGGGGAGAAAGAAATCCGGAGTAATAGCTAACACTATATCGTATAATTCACATTCAGCCAAACCAACCGTGGTGCTGACCACTTCTTTCCTCTTTGGTTTTATTCCCAAATCTTTAACTAAATCCAGTCCAATAGAGGATCGGGTGGCACCGGTGTCAATAAGTGCCCCCGATATGGCTACCACTTCTACAAAATCAGGAGAGAAGATGAAAGGGTCAACGACCATCTCAAATGAGATGTCTCTTTTAAGCTTGCGTAACTTTACGCTGATACTCTTCATATCGTTTTTTGTAAGAAATCAGTATCTCTCTCTTCTGCTCTGGGGTTAGCCGACGTATATGGGAACGCCTATGCTTCTTGCTTGGCGCAGAGCAAATGACCCCCAAATGTCCCATGGATTCTTTGATGATTTCTTTTTCCATAACTTGTGTATTTCTCGCCGCAAAAATACATAATTACTTTTAAAGTGCAAAAAATAATAAGAAAAAAACTATCTGAAGGTCAAAAAAAGGGAAAACAACGTCCTCGCCAGCTTGGTCGATCGACACTCCAAGAACAATACTATTATTGGTCATTGTTCCCCATTGTTTTCTAACGAAAAAGCCCCTCCGCTTGCGGAGAGGCTTGATCATGTTTAGATGAGCTTATGGGATCGTTGGGACTACTCCCACTCAAAATCGAAAGAAGACTTGGCCCAGGCGTTCTCGCCATCTACCGGCGTCTCAGGGTGTACGTCCTCGCCATGCGTCTCGCCCTCGATGAAGTTGCCGGAGAGGGCGAGCATGGTGGCGGTGCTGACGTCCAGCACCACCGCCATAGGTTTCAGATATTTCTTTTTCGTCATAGCGCACACATTTTATTTGATGGCAATCTTCTTACCGTTCACGATGTACACGCCCTGCGGCAACTTCTTAGCATCGAACGTGTCGGCGACCTTACGTCCTGCCATGTCATAGACAGCAGTGGGCAGCTGACGGCCGCTGAACTCGGTAGCATCGATGCCCGTCTCGTCGCCCTCGAAGATGAAGCCGACAGCCTTGACGCCGTTGGAGAGGGCTGAGGTGGGCAGTTGCAGATAAGCCTTGCCTGCTGCTACCGTGCCGCTGCCGGAGGACTTGTAGAAGCCCTTCTCGCCGTTCACTTCGCTGTAGAGGAAGTTGGTGCAGCCGTCTGCTTCGCTCGGTACGCTCTGAGCGGTGAGCACTGGCTTGAGCAGGTTGCTGTAGAAGGCCGACGAAGCGACAAACGGAACCTTATACTCCGCACCTTCCGTGCCCACGAGGAAGAGACCCGTGGAGGCCGGCACCTTGTCAACGCGGGTCAGGACAACCTTGCCGTCGATGTAACCGCTGGCGATGTAAGCCTTCAGGCCGGAGACACTGGTGAAGTCAAGGGGCTGCGTGCAGCTGAAGGTCTGCTGGGCGTGAGCCATGGTGATGAACGCCTTGTTGGCGTTGTAGGTAGCTACGACAGCGACGTTGGCGCTCACGCTGTTGATGGTGAACTTACCGCCGGAGATCTGCGACGTCACATCGACGCCGTCCACGGTGAGCGATACGAGGTCATAGTCCTCGTCGTCAGCGATGGTCAGCACAACATCATCCTCGTACTTGGGTGAGGTTGTCGAAGCGGTCACCATGTTTGCGAGGTTCAATGTGATGGACACAGTGTAGGTCTCGCGCTCCCAAGTAGCGGTGTACGAACGGTCACCTATATTGCCTGTGGCGATGGTCACGGTCGTTGTGGCAGTGCCAAGATCGGTGCCTGTCCATCCCTTGAAGATCCAGTGGGCCTTCGTCGGGTTCGTCAAGGTGAAGGTAGCGGTCTCGATGGTGTAGCTCGTCGGGTTGGCCGTGGCAACGCTACCGCCAGCGAGGTCGTAGGTGATGTCATAGACGATAGGTGTCCAGGTGGCGGTGTACGTGCGGTCGCCGTAGCTGCCCGTGGGGATGGTCACGGTCTGTGTGGCAGCACTCAGTCCTGTGCCTGTCCATCCGGCGAAGATGTAGCCCGTGCGGGTGGGGTTCGTCAGCGTGAAGCTGGCGCTCTCGATGTTGTACTCCGTCGGGTTAGCCGTGGCAACGGTACCGCCAGCGAGATCGTAGGTGATGTCGTAGATGATGACCTGCCACTGAGCGTAGATATCGACAACGCCGTTCAGCTCGGCGGTGAGGTTCTTCACGCTGGCCTTGTCAGCGTAGGTAGCACCTGTGCCGTCGGCATTGGCAGTCCACTGCTTGAAGGTATAGCCTGTGCGGGTGAAGGCGTTCTCGGTGAGGGCCTGCTGAGTATCATAGACGAAGTCCTGGTTGGCCATCGTGCCCGTGCCGTTGTTGGCGTTGAAGCGCACCTTGTAGGGGTTCGGCGTCCACTGAGCGTAGATGGTCACCACCTCGTCGCGCACGGCGGTGAGGTTCACCACCTCGGCCTTATCAGCATAGACAGTGCCCGTGCCGTCGGCCTTGCTGTTCCACTCCTTGAAGGTGTAGCCCGTGCGGGTGAAGGCGTTCTGGGTCAGGTTCAGAGGAGCATCGTAAACGTGGTCTTGGTCGGCCATCGTCTCGGTGCCGTCGCCGCCGTTGATGTCGAAGCGTACCTTATACGGGTTCGGTTCCCAAGTGGCGGTGTAGCTGCGATCGCCCCAGTGGCCGGTGGTCACGGTGACAGCCATTGTCTTCTCGGTGAGGTCGGTGCCCTCCCAGCCAAGGAAGGTGTAACCCAGCTTCGTCGGGTTGGTCAGCGTGAAGTCAGCCGTCTCGATGGTGTACTTGTCCAGGTTGGCAGGATCGACAGCACCGCCAGCGAGGTCATAGGTGATGTCATAGACGATGGGCTCCCACGTAGCAGTATATTCGCGGTCACCGATAGAGCTGGCAGGGATGACGACGGTCATCGTGGCTTCCGTCAAGTCGGTGCCCGTCCAGCCCTTGAAGTTATAGGCCGTACGAGTGGGATTGACCAAAGTGATGGCGTTATCCTCCACGGTGTATGTGGCGGGATTGGCCGGGTCAACGACGCCGTTCTGCAGGTTGTTGTACGTGATCGTATATATAATCGGTGTAAACTTGGCAGCGATGCTTTGGTCGGCCAGCAGGTTTGCCACCTTGCTGGCAGCCTTGACATCGGTGCCGTTGGCGGTCAGGGTGCTCAGCTCATAGCCACGGGCAGGCGTAGCGGTGAAGGTCACGTCCTTCTCGCGGACGAAGAGGCCGCTGACGGGAGTGCCTGCGCCTGCCTCCACAAGCTGTGTGCCGGTGACGCTCTTTGCGGTGTTTGTGCCGTTAGCATGTACAGCTTCGCCGTTGGCCACGTCTAACTGACCCTTACCAGCGACGGTGGCGTTCACCACGAAGCTCCAGTAGTCGAACTTCTGGAACTTCTTCCAGACGGTAGCATCCTGATAGGCGTCCATGGTTCCGCCAGGCACCCACAGCGTCTGATCGCTGCCGTAAGAGAACCTGCCAACTGTCCAGCTTGAGCTGTCGTCATCCAATCCTAACGGGGTCAGCCAAGGAACATAAACGTCTTTCAGACTACTACTATAGAAAGCAACGTTGCCAATAGCATTGACGCTGATGGGGAAGGTGAACGAGTTGTTGAATGATGCATTATAGAAAGCTTGTTGACCGACGGACTCAATATTTTTACTCAGTTTCAATCCAATAACCTTTGCTCCAAAGAAAGCCCTTTCGCCGATGCTCGTCACATTGTCGGTCATCGTGATATTTGTCAGTTTATTCGACTGATACAATGCCCTTGCGGGGATAGCTGTGACGTGGGAGCCAAACTCGATGTTCTCTGTATTCTGGAAGTAAGTGGCGTTTCCACCCCCACTCCAAGTGTAGGCTCGGTCAATATAAACGTTGGTACAAGGAGAATTGTAAAAACAGCTCTGAGAGATTGAGATGGGATTCTCGCCATATTCAATCCTTACCTCCGTCAGATTGGTACAACTAGCAAATTCTTGACTACTCATTGAATTCAAAGTTCCTGGAATAGTAATGGAAGTCAATCCGATACAGCCATTAAAGGTGTACATGCCTAAACTGGTGACACCAGCGGGGATGGTGACCTCTGTCAGCGACTCGCAGCCTGAGAAGGCGCTTTGGCCAAGGTTTGTCACCGTGCCGGGTATAGAGACATTCAGCTTCTTACAGCCATAGAATGCACGTGTGTCAATGACCTCTAACCCGTTGGGCAGTCCACCTGGGATGGTCAGGTTCTCGTCGGCTCTGAATGCTTCGCTGCCAATCTTCTTCAGCGTGCTAGGCAAAGAGATGGTAGCGAGGTTCGTCAAATTAGAGAAATTGGCCCCCCCAATCTCCGTCACACCTTCATTCAAGGTGATGGACGCGAGATTGCTGCAACCGTTGAAGGCGTATGAGCCAATCGTTCCGCCGCCGATAATCAGGCTCTCAATGCTCGTACAATTCTTGAAAGCATACATGCCAATCTCCTCAACAGCACTCAAGTTGAGAGTTGCGGGGATATTCGTACACCCCTCGAATGCATGGTCGCCAATCTTCTTGAACTGCGCAAACGGAATCGTTGCACCACTGGGCATCGCGCAATTCTGGAAAGCATAGTTGCCAATCTCTGTGACGCTATTGCCGATGGTTAATGATTCTAACCCCGTTAAACCTTTGAACATATTCTTGGGAATAAAGGTAACATAAGGGCCGACAGTAACATTCTTGGCATTGGGAACCTGTTGGTAGTCAAGGGTGTAGCCTAAATCCAGGTCACGGTTCATGATGAAGTCAGTCACGTTGTTGTTATCACCAAAGGAACTATAGCCGAAGTACAAGGGGTCAGCACCATATTCAATGGTGACACTTGTCAGATTGCTACAATTTGCAAAACAATAGTTTCGCATGGACTTCAGTGTGCCGGGAATGGTGACAGAGGTAAGGCCTGTACCATCAAAAGCATGTTCGTTAATTTGCTCCAGGCTAGCGGGCAGCGTGAGGGTTGTCACGGTGGCAATATCCTTGAAGGCATTGCTTGGAACCGTTGTCCAGCCTTCTAACAGCTCTAACTCGGTCAGGCCGGTATACTGGCTCAGGTTGAGGCTCTGTATGGCCGATGTCGAAGCCATGTGCGAGCCGAGGGCGACCTTCGTCACAGCCGAGGTGCTGAAGGGTGTGGTGCCGCTAATGGTACGGTCGATGGTGAGATTCGTAGCATAGCTGAACGTGGCGTCCTCGAGGGTAAGCGCCGTGCTGCCGTAGTCGAAGGTGACATTCGTCAGGGCGTTGCAGCCATTAAACCACCAGGATTCGAGACTGTTGATGGTGCCAGGAATATTAATAGTGGTGAGGTTGCTACACTGATGGAAGACTTCGATACCAAATGTTGTCAGGTTGCTGCCCAGCTTTACAATTTGGACGTCGGAGTTACGAAATGCATTAGCTTCTATCTTTTCCACGCCCGTCAAATCAATGTTGGCGGGCAGATTCTTACAAACGTAGAATCCACCGTCCTCAATCTCCTTGATTTGGGCAAAGGGGAAGTTGTAGCCCTCGGGCAGTGTGCACCCCATGAAAGCAGATTTACCAATGGCCGTGACATTGGCACTAATGTTCAGCTCCTCTAACGTCATATCGTAACAGGCATACTCTGGAATCTTGGTGACGTGTTCTCCAAAGGTGACCTTCTTGACGGTATTTTTACTGATGCTGGTATTGTTACCAAATGAGTAATCGCGGTCGATGACCAATTCTATGATGTTATTGGTGCCGTTAAAAACACTCCCGTCCATCGACAATTTCTCCGCGCTATACGCAAATGTCAGCTTTTGAAGGCTGCTGAGACCTTCCAAGCCGTAACTGTCAATTCTGGTCAGCGTGCCAGGGAGGGTGAGGGAGGTGAAAGGACAGCCGGCGAACACCGACACGCTGATTTCCCTGAGTCCCTCGGGCAGGGTGATTTCCGACAGGTTTTCACAGTGATAGAACGCCCGGGCACCGATGAAATACACCGTACTGGGGATAGTGACCTTGGTGATGGTCGCATTTGCGAATGCATCCGACTTGATAAAGTCCACAATAATGTCCTCGCCATTAAAGTTGATGGACGACGGGATGGTGATCTCGCCAGTATAGACACCCTCTGCGGGTGCTATCACTGACGCGGTCAAAGGAACACTACCAGTCGATACGTCGTATCTCAGTCCATTGACTTCGACTACGTCTGCCCACGCCGCTATCGAGGCGGTGAGCATCATAACAAATGAAAATAATAGTCTTTTCATACGCATTAAGTATTATTTGTTAATTGATTGTTGTTCGCTGATTGAAAGGACATATAAAAAGAAAACGTGGACTACTTACGTCGTCTACGTTTCCCAGGCATCGCCAAACGCCATACTACCATATCCGAGTAAAAGCCCACGCCATCTGGCGTGAGCGTCTGAGCTAATACTCTTGGTAGTTTCTAATTTTGGCGAATTGGGAAACAAGAATCTAAGCGGACGCTTCTGTCTATATGTCTTTTATAATGTATCTTAGCCCATAGGCATTTGATGTATTTAAAATTTAAAATGATAACTTACAGCTGTGTTTACTGTCATCACGCGAGCGTTTGAAATGCTCGCCATGAATCCGTTTTTAAGCAGGACAGATGTTACATTTAATCTGCTTCTGCGGTGCAAATATACATAAAAATTCTGAACGAAAGAATAAAATGTAAAAAAAGTGTGCAATAATACGCAAGTATTGTATCAGAGTATTGTTTTATGCGCACAAAAACACATCCTGCCAAGCAAAGAAAGAACGGAAAGAAAGAAAGAAGCAAAGAAAGAAAGGATAGAAAGAAAGGCTGCTGTCGTCTTAAAAAAAGAAAAAAGCTACGCTAAAAAAGAAAAAAAGACGATGCGGCAAAGAACAGCGCCGTAGGCGGCAGAAGTTAATGAAGGAAGATCCGAAATAATTTTTTGTTCAGAATAGACTACAGACTACATGGCGGCTGTAGTCTGTAGTCTATTCTGAACAAAATTTTTTTCTGGGCATGTGGTCTTTCCGCCATGGAACCCTTAAGGCTTTCGCCCGAAACCCTTAAGGCTTTTTGCCGAAAGCTATTAAGCTTTCGCGTAAAAGCCTTGAGGCTTGGCGCTGAACGACGAACAGCGCCGGCCCCAAGGAGGAACCGGCGCTGCGGGAATGATTGTTTGTCGTACGACGTGAACGTCAATCAGTCGATGTCGTAGTCGAGGATGGCCTTGCGGTTGGAAAGCACGCGGTCGTAGTCCTCCTTGGAGCCTACGATGATGCGCTCGAACTCGCGCAGACCTGTTCCGGCAGGGATGAGGTGACCGCAGATGACGTTCTCCTTCATGCCGCTGAGGCTGTCGCTCTTGCCGTTGATGGCAGCTTCGTTGAGCACCTTGGTGGTCTCCTGGAAGGAGGCGGCGGACATGAACGAGCTGGTCTGCAGGGCGGCACGGGTGATACCCTGAAGGATCTGCACGGAGGTGGCAGGCATGGCATCGCGAACGACGACGGGACGCAGGTCACGGCGCTTCAAGAGCGAGTTCTCGTCGCGCAGCTTGCGGGCCGTGACGATCATGCCGGGCACCATCGTCTCGCTGTCGCCGCCGTCGGTGACGACTTTCTTGCCCCAGATGCGGTCGTTCTCCTCGGCAAACTCGAGTTTATCGACGATCTGCTGTTCGAGGAAGCGCGTGTCGCCGGGCTCGTCGATCTGCACCTTGCGCATCATCTGACGCACGATGACTTCGAAGTGCTTGTCGTTGATCTTCACGCCCTGCAGACGATAGACGTCCTGCACCTCGTTGACGATGTACTCCTGCACGGCCGTGGGACCCTGGATGGCCAGGATGTCGGCAGGCGTGATGGCACCGTCGGACAGCGGCGTGCCGGCACGGACGTAGTCGTTCTCCTGCACGAGGATCTGCTTGCTGAGGGGCACGAGGTAGCGACGCTCGTCGCCGACCTTGGAAGTGATGATGATCTCGCGGTTGCCGCGCTTGAGCTTGCCCATCGACACCTCGCCGTCGATCTCGCTGACCACGGCGGGATTGCTCGGGTTGCGGGCTTCGAAGAGCTCGGTGACACGAGGCAGACCGCCCGTGATATCGCTCTGCTTGTTCTGGGCACGCGGTATCTTGACAAGGACGTCGCCGGCCTTGACCTCCTGCTTGTCCTCGACGGAGATGTGACCGCCGATGGGGAAGTTGTAGGTGCGGAGCAGCTCGCCGTTCTCGTCGAGGATGTGGCACACGGGAACCCTCGTCCTGTCCTTGGACTCCGTGACGATGAGCTCGCGCAGACCTGTGGCCTCGTCGGTCTCGACACGGTAGGTGACACCCTCGATGACATCCTCGAAGGCGATGCGACCGGCGGACTCGGTGACGATGACAGCGTTGAAGGGATCCCACTTGGCAACGATCTCGCCCTTATCGACCTTCTCGCCGTCCTTCTTATAGAGTACGGAGCCGTAAGGCACGTTCTGGGTGAGGAGCACGATGCCGGTGTTGACATCGACGAAGCGCACTTCAGCCAGACGGCCTACAACCATCTTGGCGGGCTGACCGCCCTCGTCGAAGATATCTACGGTGCGGAGCTCCTCGAACTCGAGGCGGCTGTCGTACTTAGCCTTGATGGTAGCGTTGGCGGCTGCGTTGTCGGCCACACCACCGGCGTGGAACGTACGCAGGGTGAGCTGTGTACCGGGCTCGCCGATGGACTGTGCGGCGATGACGCCGACGGCCTCGCCCTTCTGCACCATGCGGCTGGTGGCGAGGTTGCGTCCGTAGCACTTCATGCAGACGCCGTGGCGGCTTTCGCAGGTGAGCACGGAACGTATCTCGACGCTCTCGATGGGGCTGGCCTCGATCTCGGCGGCGATGGTCTCGGTGATCTCCTCGCCGGCAGCCACGATGAGCTTGTTGGTCGAGGGGTTGATGATGTCGTGGACGCTGACACGTCCGAGGATGCGTTCGTAGAGCGACGAGATGACTTCGTCGCCGTTCTTGAGCGCCGTGCAGACGAGGCAGCGCAACGTGCCGCAGTCCTCCTCGTTGATGATGACGTCGTGCGACACATCGACGAGACGGCGGGTGAGGTAACCGGCATCGGCCGTCTTCAAGGCGGTGTCGGCAAGACCCTTACGGGCACCGTGGGTAGAGATGAAGTACTCGAGCACGGACATGCCTTCCTTGAAGTTCGACAGAATGGGGTTCTCGATGATCTGAGCTTCGGCACCGGCCTTCTGGGGCTTGGCCATCAGACCACGCATACCAGAGAGCTGGGAGATCTGACCGGCACTACCACGGGCACCAGAGTCGAGCATCATGAACACGGCGTTGAAGCCCTGGTCGGCTTCGCGCATGGTCTTCATGAGCACGGCGGAGAGGTCGTTGTTGACGTGTGTCCAGGCATCGATGACCTGGTTGTAACGCTCCTTGTCGGTGATGAAACCCATGTTGTAGTCGCCCATGATGCGCTCGACCTCGTCGTTGCCGCGCTTGACGAGCGCTGCCTTCTCCTCGGGGATGATGATGTCGCCGAGGTTGAACGACAGACCGCCGTCGTAGGCCAGCTTGTAGCCGAGGTTCTTGATACCGTCGAGGAACTTGCAGGCACGGGCCACACCGACAGTCTTGATGACGTCGGTGATGAGGCCGCGGAGGGTCTTCTTGGAGATAACGTCGTTGAAGAAGCCGACCTCCACGGGAATGATCTCGTTGACGATGACACGGCCTACGGACGTCTCGACCATCTTGCGGCCAAGACGGCCGTCGTCCATCTTATCGACGACGATGACCTTGACGGGAGCGTGTACATCGACGCGCTTCTCGTTGTAGGCGATGATGGCTTCCTCGGGACCGTAGAACGTGAGACCTTCGCCTTTGGCACCGGGACGCAGCTTGGTGATGTAGTACAAGCCGAGCACCATATCCTGCGAGGGAACGGTGATAGGTGCGCCGTTGGCAGGATTCAGGATGTTGTGGCTCTGAAGCATCAGGATCTGCGCCTCGAGGATGGCCTCGTTGGACAGGGGAAGGTGAACGGCCATCTGGTCGCCGTCGAAGTCAGCGTTGAACGCCGTACAGGCGAGGGGGTGAAGCTGGATGGCCTTGCCCTCGATCATGTGGGGCTGGAAGGCCTGGATGCCGAGACGGTGAAGTGTCGGAGCACGGTTGAGGAGCACGGGGTGACCCTTCATGACGTGCTCGAGGATGTCCCAGATGACGGGATCCTTGCGATCGACGATCTTCTTGGCCGACTTCACGGTCTTGACGATACCGCGCTCGATGAGCTTGCGGATGAT
>JAEEGL013333251.1_pt1 | contig 14285 bp, 10 predicted proteins | sample 9134231 | NCBI WGS metagenome assembly JAEEGL01 (sample SAMN16246548, study PRJNA631951) | gut metagenome | biome: gut microbiome; feature: rumen; material: fiber-attached | host: Bos | place: Iran: Karaj | collected 2018-10 | reverse complement strand
TAACATTAAGTTTGCAGTGTTGTTGCGGACGAGGTCCGCCAAAAGCAAACATGATGTTAATACAGTACGAAGAATGCCAGGTGGATTTCTTACTTTTGCCGTATTAAAGAAGAAGTCAACCCTCCTTTGAAGTAAAATAATTTGAGTAACAGTCTTCGAGACTATCTGGGGTTATATACTTCAAAGGAGCGGCATCCTTAGACGAGATAGAATGTTAGGCTCGAAGCCTATTTAATGTTTGAGTCGTGGGACGCCGATGGTCGACTTCACAAAAGGATTTACAAAAGTATGATAAACTTCTTTATCGGCATTGACTTTGCCAAGACAAAATTTGATGTGGTTATCCTGAGTAGGGATGATCTGGTAAGCAAAGGGGAGCACAAACAGTTCTGCAACACCAAGGACGGAGTAAAGCAGCTTGAGAAATGGCTGCACCTGGTTTGTGGCAGGGATGTCATCGTGGAGAGCGTAATATGCGGAGAGAACACAGGAGTTTACAGCGTGTTGGCGGCAAAGATTTTGACCCGTGAGGGTTACACGGTATGCCTTGAGAGTGCGCTGCGCATAAAGCGCTCCATGGGGATTTCGCGTGGAAAGAACGACAAGAAGGATGCTCGTGACATCGCTGAATATGCAGCCCGCCACTACGACAAGCTTGTGGTCTATCGAGAGCCGTCACAGACATCAGAGGCTCTCAAGACGTTATTTACGCAGAGACGACTTTTGATCAAGCAGAGAGGCGACCTGCAGCGGCGCAACAAGGAGCTAACCGGGCTGTACAAAGAAAATCCTTTGCTGAAAAAGATGCTGGCATCCGACACGAGGATCATTAACGCAATTGATGCCGAAATCGAAAAGATCGAGGCACACATGAAATCAATCATTGATGACAACCCTGAGGTCAGAAAAGTGTATGACATCCTCACCTCAATGAAAGGCATCGCACTGGTTAATGCCGTTGCCCTCATTGTGTATACGGATAACTTCAAGCGCTTTGACTATGATGCAAGACGAATCTGCTCTTATTGGGGCATCGCTCCATTTGCCAATCAGTCCGGCTCATCAATTAACGGCAAACCACATGTCTCCCATTTTGCCGACCATTATTTGAAATCTCTGTTAACACAGGCTGCGATATGTGCCATTAGGTACTGTCCTGAAATCAGCAATTACGCACAACGTCTGATAGCAAGGAAAAAGCATATTTCCATTGTCCATAACAACTGCAAGAATAAGATGATTCACATCCTTGTTGCAATGGTTAAAAATGGAACCTATTATGGCGAATTTCAAAAAAAGTAGAAAAAAGTCCTATTTTTCTTGCGTATGAACATAGAATGCCCCAGATAAATCAGGCAACTGAGCAGAGCGAAGGTGGCTGATTCATCGGAGGTGTCATGAACCGTAACCCGTCGCTGAAGGGGCCCCCCTTCATCTTGGACCAGCACAAATGGGGTCGCTTCCAGCGACGGAGATTGTCTTGCCCACCCGTGGGTGATGCAATCCACTTCACTACCGCTCAGCGGATTGCATTACCCACGGTTATTCAAATGACCGCCCTTCGGGCGTTTGCGACAGCAACTTGTCGGCGTTGAATCTTTTCACAGATTCTCTACTTGTTCAAGTAACTCTGCCAACGGTTAAAAATTCGCAATAAAAACCGAAATATGAGACTATTTGAGTTTTTTTTGGTTTAATCACGGTATAAAATTTGCATTTTGCAGCAAAACACTTACTTTTGCACCCATTCTACCAACCTAACAACATTTTAGCGAAAGAGCATTATGTCAACCTATACTGTTACCGACCCTCGCAAGGTCACTACCAAGCGCATTGCCGACATGCGTCTCGCAGGCGAGAAAATCGCGATGATCACCGCCTATGACTACACCATGGCCACCCTCGTGGACCAGGCCGGCATCGACATCATCCTGGTGGGCGACAGCGCCAGCAACGTCATGCAGGGCAATGCCACCACCATCCCCATCACCATCGATGACATGATTGTGTATGGCCGCACCGTGGTGCGTGCCGTCAAGCGTGCCATGGTCATCGTGGACATGCCCTTTGGCACCTATCAGGGCGATCCCATGGACGCTCAGCGCAATGCCGTGCGCATCATGCAAGAGACCGGAGCCGACGGTGTGAAACTGGAGGGCGGACGCGAGATGCGGCCGGCCATTGAGATGATTCTGCGCGCCGGTATCCCCGTGATGGGACATCTGGGCCTCACGCCGCAGAGCATCAACAAGTTCGGCACCTATGCTACCCGTGCCGAGGGTGAAGCCGAGGCCACCCGCCTGCTGGCCGACGCCAAGGTGCTGGCCGAAATCGGTTGCTTCGGCATCGTGCTGGAGAAAATCCCCGCCACGCTGGCCGCCAAGGTCACCCAGAGCATCGGCGTGCCCACTATCGGCATCGGCGGCGGTGGCGCATGCAGTGGACAGGTGCTCGTGCTGCACGACATGCTCGGCCTGAACCGTGAGTTCAAGCCCAAGTTCCTGCGTGTGTACAACAACCTGGGCGAGCAGATCATCGACAGCGTGGGCAACTACATCACCGACGTCAAGAGCGGCGATTTCCCCAACGAGAATGAGCAATACTGATTTTTAAGCATCAAAGAATAATGACGGGCGCAACACTCATTCATGTTGCGCCCGTTGTTTTTGTTCATTCCTCGATGATTTCCATGATGTAGGTCCCCAATTGGGCCACCAAGTTGGCCGTATGACTGTCGGGAACGCCTTCGGCCTTACACAATTCTCCACGCGATGCCAGCCACTTGTCAAGCAGAACAACCACCTTGTCGGCCCGTTCTCGCATCTGATTGCTCAGGGCTATGAAGCCTTCACGGTCATACATATCAGGGTCATCTAAATCAGGGCTCTTGGCATCGGCCAATTCCTGCAAGAAATTTTCCCGGGCAGAGGCTATGGTCCACATCTGGTCGGTATCAAACGGGCCTTTATTGCAGAGTTTGCTGTAGTCATTCTGGCGGGTTTCGGCCAAATTCCAATATGAACCGCTGGCAACGACGTGCGCAATGGTGCCTCCCCAAAAAGTCAAGTAAGACAGGTCACAATACAGGTTACCCAATTCTTCCTCCAGGGCAAGCCAGTCGCGCATCTCGGCCTGGTAGAGCGGTTTCTTGCTGTATCCGCCGCAATAGTCCCTGGCCGTGAGATAATGGCACACGCCACGCCAGATGCGGCCGCACATCACCATGTCCATCGTGCTGCCGCCCGACAGACTATCGGCCAACTCCCGCAGATCACTGCACACGGTTTCGTCCAGAGGGTATTTATCCTCTTTCCTGTGGTTCAGGATTCCATAGGACTGTATGGCAACAGCCTGCTGTTCATAACGGTTGACGAACTCGTCGACCGACTGGGCCGAGAATTCTTCCATCATGAAGTCGGCCAACGAGTCGAGCGAGGCAAACCTCACATCGGCCTCAAACGGGGCGGGGGCAGGGGTTTCACGCACCACCGATTTCTTGCTGCCGCACGACATCAGAGTGAACAGCAGACTCAACAATAATGATTCCACAAACAACTTATTCATGATACTTCTGCTTTTATCTTCTTGCAAATGTACAATAAAAAACTAAAAAAAACTATCCACATGCTGGAATATTGACTCGACTCAATCCACATCGGTGGCAAGGGCGGCATTGCGCAGCAGCGTTTTGTAACGCAGACGCGAGATGGCGCTGTGGGCGAAGAGGCGCTTGAAATCGCCCGGTTTCATCGAACGGATGCGCTCCCGTGTGAGCGTCATCACGGCCTCGGTAGGGGCAAAATCGGGGATGGAAGTGGGCACGGCATGGGCATTGTGCGGACAGCACAACTGGCAGGAGTCGCACCCCACCACCCTGTTGCCGATCACCTCACCCACCCACGCGGGCAACTCGTCGTCATGGTTCTCGATGAGCAGACACGACAAGCAACGTGACGCATCGACAGCGCCGCAGTCGTTCAAGGCTCCGGCAGGACATGCCGCAACACACCTGCCGCAGTCACCGCAGGTCATCTCGCACGGCTCATCGGGCGGCAACTGTGCTGTGGTGACAATCTCGCCCAGGAAGAAGAACGACCCCCTGCCAGGAAGAATCAGGCAACCGTTGCGGCCGACGAAACCGAGACCCGCGCGCTGCGCCCAATAGCGCTCGCGGATGGGTGCCGAGTCGACACAGGGACGCGTAGCACAATGGGTAATTTCTTCGATGAAACGGGCCAATTCAGTCAACCGTTCCCTCAGCACCTCATGATAATCGCGTCCGTAGGCATAGTAGGCGACACGCAGGGTGCCAGCCGGCTGGCAGGTGGCAGGATAGTAGTTCATGGCAAGGGCAATGACCGTCCGGGCCCCCTCGAGCAGCAACGCCGGGTCACGGCGCAGGTCACGGTGCCCCTCGGCCCACCGCATGCAGCCGTGGTGCCCCTGGTCAATCCAGCGGTCATATCGCGCCACCGCCTCATCGTCGACAGGCGAGGCAGCGGCAAAGCCACAAGCGTCAAATCCCAGGCTCACGGCCTGGGACTTGATCAGTGATGCTATGTCAATGCTCGGGGATGGCATCGAACTTGTAACCCTGCTCCTGCAGCCACTCGATGGCGCGCGGCAAGGCATATTTCATGTTCTTCTCGGCCTTGAGCGAATCGTGGAACACGATAATCGAGCCGTTGCGGGCGTACCGCTTCACGTTATCGAGCACCTGCTCTCCCGTGAGTTTGCGGCTGTAGTCGCGCGTCACCAAGTCATACATAATGATGGCGAAACGCGACCGAAGGACCTTGGACTGCCCCCATCGCAGCAGGCCGTGCGGCGGGCGAAACAGCGTGCTGCCGATGAGTTCGTTGGCGCGGAACACGTTGTGCAGGTAGTGCTTGGTGCCCACGTGGGCTCCCTGCAGGTGGCTCATCGTGTGGTTGCCCACCGAGTGGCCACGGCGGCGCACCTCCTCGAGCAGTTCGGGATGACGTTCCACATTCTCGCCGACCATAAAGAAGGTGGCCTTGATGCCATAGCGGTCGAGGGTGTCGAGCACCCACGGCGTGACCTCGGGAATGGGTCCGTCGTCAAAGGTCAAATAGACCGTGTGGTCGCGCTTGTGGATGCGCCACACGGTCTCGGGAAATAACATTCTGTAAAGCAGAGGCGGACGTTCAACTAACACGATGTCGACCGTTGTAGTGTTCAGTTAAATCATCAATTGCCCAGCATCTCTTCCAGGTTGGCAGAAACTTCGCCGCCACCCTCCTGCTGTTGGGCCTGCTCCTGCATGCGAGCCTGCATCTGCTGGCGGAGAGCCGCCTCATATTGCTGCTGGAACTGTAACTGGCGTTCCAGGCTGACACCCATGTCCTGCAACTTGGGAACGACCTTAGTGCGATAATCATCATCGCCAAACCACTCGCCATAGTCAGCCAGCATGTCAAGCAGATACTGCTGGTCGATAAACTTGTCGGTACGGGTCAACTGGGAGTACTGGTTGGGGCTCAGCGACTGATAGTAACGCACATACTGGCCATAGTGTACAATCTCGTCCTCAAGAATCTTCCTGGCCTTATCGGTGTAGGTGTTATCCTTGGCCGACTCGCCCAACTGGTGATAGATCTCGGCGACCTCTTCGCCAATCTGAACCGTGAACGGGCAAATCGAAACCGGCAGTTTCTCCATCATCAGGTCGAGGATGGTACCGGCCTTCTTGTAGCGGTCGGCGGCATATTCCTCGACACTCATGCCCTCGGGGATAGGATACTTGCCGTCTTCGGCCATTCGGCCTTCGGTAATCAGTGCGCTGGCAAGTTGCATCATGGCGCTGCGCGTCGTCGTTACCATGCGGCAGATTGTCTCATCAAGATAAATCTCATCCGGCTTGGCGGTATCCAGACCACCCCAACGGAAATTATTGACCACATTGTCATACATGATGTCGGTCGAGACATTGGTGCCCCTGGACGGACCCTGAATCGGTGTGACTTGGTAAGCGAGACCCGTCAGGCGCAGATAAGGCTGCAGGCCCAGGTAGTAACTGTCGGGAACGGTCATCGCGAAGTAGCACGGACGGTTCCAGCCCTCGGCGATGCTGCTGGCAATGATGTCGAACGACATCAACTGGCTCGAGGTCATGCCCTGGCCCATTTGTGCCAGATTGACGTTGATAGAGTCAACAATCAGCGCACGCTGCGAGGGTTTGACCACACCGGCCTTGATGGCCTGGTCGGCATCAACAGGCATGAAGACATTGGGATACTTGATCATGTTGATGCCAAACGGATTGGACGTTTTGTTGTCGGGGGCATAGACATCGGCCAGCGAGGTCAGCGCATTGGTAAGCGTCATATCAGGCTGCCAAATGTAGTTGACCACGTGCTGGTCATAGGCATAGGTCGTATCGCTGGCCTGCATGGGCAGCGGAGCCGACTCATAGGCCGCACGGCGCATCTGACTGATGTACCAGTCGGTGGCCAGATAACTCAGGTTGACGGCACGCACGTCGGTGCGGTAGCCCTCCACCTCCTGCAGATACCACAGCGGGAAGGTGTCGTTGTCACCGTTACAGAAGATGACACCGTTGGGGGCCACGCTCGACAGATAGTTGCGGCCGAAGTCGCGGGCCGCATAACGGCCGCTGCGGTCGTGGTCGTCCCAGGTCTGGCTCACCATCTGCAGGGGCACGAGGATGCCGATGAACCCTGCTACAAAAGCGACTGCGGTGGAGGCAACACCACCATTCGTTTTGGAAGTATCGTTCTTCTTTTTTTGTTTTATAACCGCTTCCACGGTCAAACACACTAACGATATTAAAATGACAGCTATTATCTTTTTTGTAACTCTTCCAGGAATAATGGTCTCACCAAAATACATATAAGTGAAGAAAGCTACAGTTGAGATTAATGTGAGAGCATATACGCCTAAAGCTATAGCTGTTTGAGTAGATTCTTTTAAACCAATCTTCTTCATCAACCATGTGACAAAACTCCACAACGCAGCCACACCCATGCCGACCCAGATGCTGAAGGCATAGAACGAGCCGGCATAAGCATAGTCACGCTCACGGGGCTGGCTCGGCGTCTGGTTCAGGTACATCACGATGGCGATACCCGTCATGAAGAACAGGAAGAAGACTACCCAGAACTGCTCGATGCCGCGACGGCCGCGATAGGCCTGCCACAACAGTCCGAACAGACCCATCAGCAGCGGCAGCATGTAGAACACATTGTGTCCCTTGTTGCCCTTGCCCATGTCGTCGGGCAGCATGCTCTGGTCGCCCAGACGCGGGTTGTCGATGAACGGGTAACCGGTGATCCAGTTGCCGTGGTTCACCTCGCCCATACCCTGGATGTCGTTCTGTCGGCCCGAGAAGTTCCACATGAAGTAGCGCCAGTACATATAGTTCAACTGATAACTGATAAAGAAGCGCAGGTTCTCGGCCATCGTGGGCTTAATTGACGGACGGGTCTGTATCGTATTGCCTTCGCTATCAACCATCACAGTGGCATCGACGGTAGTGCCCTTCATATCGAGCCACTCGATATACTCTTGGGCATGCTTGTCGTCGTGGATGCGCGGGAAGAACATATCCAGTTCGGGGCTGAACACGTAATTCGTCTTGGGACCGATAGCCTTATAGTGGTCACGCTGGCCAGGCTGGGTCTTCACCTCGGGAGCATACTGCATCGGACCCTCTTTGACGACAGGTTCTGACGTTTCCTGGCCTTTCGGCGTGGATACCATCTGGCTGTAGAGGGTGCGGCCATAGAACAACGGCGATTCGCCATACTGCTCACGGCTCAGGTACTTGGCCAGCGCATAGGTGTTATTGGGCGAGTTCTCGTCCAGCGGGGTGTTCTGGGAACTGCGGATAAGAATCAGCGCATAACTGCTGAAACCGATGAAGATCACGAGCACCGACATGATGATGTTGGTGAACACACGAACGGGAACGCGCTTGCAGAAGCCGAACAGGTAGACACACAATGCCACAATCAGCACCAGCCAAAGCAGGATATTGTCGCTGACGAAGCAGATGCCTGACATCAACATGGCCAGTCCAAAGGAAATCTTGATGAGCAGATCGCTCTTGTTCTTATAGAGTGTGAACAGGGCAAACGCCAACACGGCAAGCAGCAAGATAGCATACACGAGCACGCCAGAGTTGAACGACATACCCAGCGTGTTGACAAAGAACAGGTCAAACTGCTGACCCCACTTGACGAAGCCGGGTTCCAGACCGTACAGAATCAAGCCCACAACAGCAAATGACACGAGCAGCGTCAGGAGCGAGCCCTTCACGCTCGAGTTCTTGCCATGGGAACGGCACTGGCGGTAGTAGAATACCAGCGCGATGGCGGGGATACACAGCAGGTTCAGCAGGTGCACACCCAGCGACACGCCAATCACATAGGCAATCAGGATAATCCAGCGGTCGCTTTGGGGCTCATCGGCACGGTTCTCCCACTTGAGGATGAGCCAGAACACCAGCGCGGTGCAGAACGATGAGAAAGCGTAAACCTCGGCTTCGACAGCGCTGAACCAGAAGGTGTCGCTCCACGTGTAGACCAACGCGCCGCAGATGCCGCTACCCATCACCACGAGGTACTGGGCCAGGGTCATCTTGTCCTCCTCGCCGTCCTTGACGACGAGTTTCTTCACCAGATGGGTGACGGACCAGAAGAGCAGCAGAATCGTTAAAGCGCTGAAAATCGCCGACATGGCATTGACGCACTTGGCAACAGCCATCACGTCACCACCGGCAAACTTGCTTGCGAAGTTGGCGGCAAGGATAAAAATCGGGTTGCCAGGCGGGTGGCCGATTTCAGTCTTAAAACCTTGAGCGATAAATTCCGGGCAATCCCAGAAACTGGCTGTCGGCTCGATGGTCAGCAGATAGGTCGCTGCCGCAATCACAAAGATGAGCCATCCCAGCGTGTTGTTGATGAGTTTGTACTTCTTCATCGTTTAAATTTGTTGTTTCTATTTCGTTTTTAGTAGTTATTGTCGTGTTATGCCATTGCGCAAAAACCAAGTGCCGACAGCAATACGCAATCGGCGCTGGCTTCGCCAAAATTGTTCAAACGGCAAAATTAAGCATAATCTTTGAAAACGGGCCAAACCCATGCCCGATATTTGCCAAAATTTTGATTTTTTGAAAAATCCATTTAACTTTGTGGCTCATTATAAGTCTAAATGACAAAATTACACGGAAATTAATAAGAGACGACTATGAAACAGTTCAGATTATACATCACGGCGTTGGTGCTGGCCATGGCCGGCATCATGGCGACACAGGCCGATGCACAGGTGCTGCGCGACGCCGATTTCAACAGCATCGGGCGCATCAACGGCAACGGCGTGGTCCGCAACGACTCAGGACGCTCGGTGGGCACGTTTGACGCCGACGGCACTGTTCGCGACAACAAGGGCACAGTGCTGGGCGAAATCAAGCAACTCGAGATTTTTGACACCGAGGGCACGCGCATCGGATACATCAACAACGACGGCACCGTGCGCGACGGCGAGAGCAACGTGCTGGGCTACATCAGCATCAACGACGGCAAGGTGAGCGACGCCCAGAAACAGACCATCGGCTTTGCCCGCGGCGTCAGGGTGGACTGGATTGCCTGCTATTACTTCTTCCATTTCTTTGAGAAGTAACCGCTTGATAATGAAACGCATCACTGTGATACTGGCTATTGTGCTGCTGGCAGCCAATAGCCTTTTTGCACAACTGCCGGCCGACTCGGTGCTGCGGCGATATGCCGCCGGCATGCTTATGGTAGGTTTCAAGGGCGACAGCGTGACCGAGGATTGTGACGCTGCCCGCTACGTGCGCGACCTGCACGTCGGAGCCATCGTGCTGTTCGACATCGACGTGACCGGTGACGCCACCCTGGGGTCGCGCAACATCACCAGCAAGGAGCGCCTCACCCGCATGACCGGGCAACTGCAGCAGTGGGCCGACTATCCCCTGCTCATCGCCACCGACCAGGAGGGCGGCAAGGTGGCCCGCCTCAAGCCGCAATACGGCTTCTTGCCCACGGTGACAGCCGAGTACCTGGGAACAGTAGACAACGAGGATACTACACGCTACTACGCCGCCAGACTCGCACGAGAGATGCACGAGAGCGGGGTGAACGTCAACCTGGCCCCCGTGGTCGATGTGCTCAACCACGACTGCGCTGCCGTGGGCCACTACCTGCGCTGCTACTCGACCGACCCGCAGGTCATCGCCCGTCATGCGGGCTGGTTCATCGACGAATGCCACCGCCATGACGTGCTGTGCACCCTGAAGCACTTTCCCGGCCACGGCAATGCCATCGACGACTCGCACTACGGCTTTGTCGACGTGACCAACGGCTGGACCGAGGCCGAGTTGGAGCCCTTTGCCCGCCTCATCGACGCCGGTCAGGCCGACCTGATCATGACGGCCCACCTGTTCAACCGCAATATCGACGACGAGTACCCCGCCACTTTGTCCAGGAAGACCCTTACCGACCTGTTGCGTAACCAGATGGGCTACGACGGTGTCATCGTGACCGACGACCTGTATATGCAGGCCATCCGCAACCAGTACAGCATCCCCACAGCGCTGGAACTCGCCATCAACGCGGGAGCCGACCTCATCTGCGTGGGCAACAACATCAGCACCGGCTTTGAAGCCGACCGTCCTTTCCTGCTTGTGGACATGATTGTCAACTCGGTAAAGGAAGGGCGTATCCCGTGGCAGCGGCTGCAAGAGTCACACGAGCGCCTGCAGCGCCTGCAACAGAAACTAACACATTGATATACAATAACAAATGAAACGTAACATCCTTATCGCCATCATTACCGTTATGGCCACATTAACAGCCCTTGCCGATGGGGACAGGCTCACCATGCCCGCTCCCTTGAAGCCCGGTGACAAAATCGCCATCATCTCTCCCGCCAGCACTCCTGGCAAAGACAATCCCGAGAAGGCCGCCGCCACGCTGCGTGCCTGGGGCTTCGACCCCGTTATCGGACAACATGCCCTCACCAGGTGCCACATGTATGCCGGCACCATCGAGGAGCGCTGCACCGACCTGCGCTGGGCCCTCGAGGACCCCGAAATCAAAGCCATCGTGTGCACCCGCGGCGGCTATGGCTCAGCCATGCTACTCGGCACGATGACCCATGAGGACTTCGCCAAGCATCCCAAGTGGATTGTGGGCTACAGCGACATCACCGCCCTGCACAGCGCGATGGTGTGCAGCGGTGTGATGAGCCTGCACGCCAACATGGGCGGTGCACTGGGTGGCCGCGGAGCCGACGACAGCATCAACGAGATACTGCACAACGTGCGGCTGGGCATACTGCCCTCCTACACCATCCCCAAACCCCCGCTCAACAAGATGGGCACCGCCCACGGCATCGTCCTGGGCGGCAACGTGGCCGGGTTCACCAACATCGGCGGCAGCCGTGAGTGGGATTTCCTGGACCGCGACAACATCCAGGGCAAGGACATTATCTTGTTCTTTGAGGACGTGAGCGAGAACATGCCGCGCGTCAACAGCATGCTGCAGCAGTTGCGCCTCAAGGGCGTGCTCGACCAGGTCAAGGGCATCATCGTGGGCCGCTTCACCGAGTATGAGCCGCGCGACGGCTATGCCGACATGTACGAGATGCTCAGCGAGACGCTCAACGGCTATGATATCCCCGTGTGCTACGATTTCCCCGCCAGCCACGACGAGGACTGGAACTACCCGATGATTGAGGGTTGCCCCGCCACGCTCACCGTCGCCCCCGAGGGCGTGACCCTCACTTTCGAAAGAAAGTAACTCCCCTACTCCATAGCAACGACAACAACACCGCCGCCCGACATAACATCGGGCGGCGGTGTGCCATAGGATAAAGATTTTTTTTTCTTTTAGAATTTGAAATCAATACCGGCACCGAACACCTTGTTGGTGCGGCTGTAAGTATCCTTACCGGGCAGCGAGGTGTTGAAGTAGTTCTCCTCGCTACGGTCATAGTCCTTGTAGGTGGTCCAGAAGTAGCCCACGTTCACCTTAATCTTCTCGCTCACGTTGATAGCGCCGCCAAAGCCGATGCTGTAACTATCGCAGGAGAAGGAGGTGTGGGTCTGGTAATCATCGCTCAAGCCGTAGTCGGTGTTCTGGGCACCGGCGCTCACGGTGAACATCTTGTTGATGTCCCACTCCACGCCAGCCAGCACCTCGTGGGTACCGTGACGCAAGTGTTTCTGCTTGTCGTGGGCCATCTCGGCATGTTTGTCGTCATAGTAGTGGTACTCGACAGTGGCACGCAACTTGTTGGGGATGAACTCGTAGCCCAGGGCGGTATAGAGCACTGCCGGCAGGTCGTTGGGGGTGTTCACGCCATGCTTGTAGTCGTCGAGTGCGGCCTCGAAGGCAGCAGGCTCGGCGATGGCGGTCTTGGTGTCGTTCTCAATGTTCAGGTTGGTCTTGAACTCATATTTGGCAGCCAGGGTAAAGCCCTTCCATACCAGGTCCATACCGATGATGGGCGTGATGCCCCAACCGGTCTGCGAGCAATCCAGGTTGATGTTGGCCATCTCGCCGTTCTGGTTGACCAGCGTGTTCAAGGTCGGAGCCAGCGAGGGGTAGGAAATGGCAATCTGCTGCACGGTAGCAGCCATCTCGGGTTTGGGCATCACCTTGACAAAGCCGCTGTAGTTGCCGTCAAAGTAGTTCATACGGACACCGGCATAGCCGCTCAACCAATCAAGAGGCCTGTAGGAAGCGCCCAACTGCAGACCGTAGATGTACTGGCGGCCCTTCATTGCCGAGTTGATGTCGTAGTTGCCAGCCGTCAGGGGCAACAGGGATGCCACGCGGGGATCGTTCAGGATGGGAGCGGTTGCGGGATTTGCAGCCAAGGCCTGCTTCAGAGCAGCCGTCTGACCATAGATACCGGCCATGATACTGGCATCAAACACGGGCAGACCGCTATCGAAGTTGCACTTGCCACCGCCACCGGTAAAACCGAAGAAGCCCGAGAACGTCCAGCGGTCCTTCTTGTAGGCACCGTAGAGCGACGGGATGACGGGAGCCTCGGCCTTGCCCTTGTACAGGCGGGTATGGTCGGCCTCGGGGAACAAGGCGAAAGTGGTGAGCGCGTTGCGCGACTGCGAAGCGCTCTGGATGTTCAGTGACAGGGTCCAGCCTTCATGGTCCATAAAGGCCAGACCGGCGGGGTTGGTATAAACGGCGTCAATCTCGTGGCTGGCACCACGGGCCATCATGCGCATGAAGGCAATATGTTGGTTGGTGTTGTGGAGCAGACCGCCCGCCATGGCGGCAATGCTAACCGTTACGAGAGAGAGTACTAATGTTGTAATCCTTTTCATTGCTATACCTATTTAAAATAAAACAAACCTGAAGTGGAGATTTTGGACAACAAAATTACTGCCGCAAACGCCAATTGGCAGGCAAAAAGCCATAAAAAATGGCCTTTTCGGGTCATATCGCCACATTATTACATTTTTTAACAATCCCAAACTGTTAAAAATCGCAGGAATTCACCCTCTCCCTCTCTCAGACGACAACCATGACAACTTGAGTGACAACAACGACAGTTGACGTCGCCCTGAAAAAGACTGACAAACAGGAAAAGACAAGAAAGACAAAATCGGCCGTCAATAAAGACCCTTTTGTCCTTCTTGTCTATCTTGTCTTCCTTAAACCCGAAGAAAACTGCGGGCAAAGTGAGCATCACAGGCTGATGCCTCTCTAAACCCTAAACTCTAAACTGCGGGCTCCAGCCCGCATCAAAGCGTGACGACGGTGCCGATGGGCTCGCCGCTCATCACCTTCTTGAGGTTGCCCACGACGTCCATGTTGAACACGTGGATGGGCAACTTGTTGTCGCGAGCCATCACGGTGGCGGTCATGTCCATGACCTTGAGGCCGCGGTTGTAGATTTCGTCGTAGGTGATGCGGTCAAACTTCGTTGCAGTGGGGTCCTTCTCGGGATCGGCGGTGTAGATGCCGTCCACGCGAGTGCCCTTGAGCATGACGTCGGCCTCGACCTCGATGGCGCGCAGTGTGCTGCCCGTATCGGTGGTGAAGAAGGGGCTGCCGGTGCCGCAGGAGCAGATGGCCACCTTGCCGGTCTGCATGGCCTCGATGGCGCGCCACTTGCTGTAAGGCTCGCCAATGGGGAACATGCCGATGGCTGTGAATACCTGGGCGGGTTGGCCGATAGCCTCGAGGGCCGACGAGAGCGCCAGCGCATTGATGACGGTAGCGAGCATACCCATCTGGTCGCCCTTCACG
>JAEEGL011664020.1_pt1 | contig 14285 bp, 13 predicted proteins | sample 9134231 | NCBI WGS metagenome assembly JAEEGL01 (sample SAMN16246548, study PRJNA631951) | gut metagenome | biome: gut microbiome; feature: rumen; material: fiber-attached | host: Bos | place: Iran: Karaj | collected 2018-10 | reverse complement strand
GGGTGCGGAGTGCCACCTCCTGCTTGCCCTCCTCCTTCTCGACGAAGAAGGTATCCTGCATATCGCGGGCGGGGTGGTCGTGGGGGAAGTTGAGTGCCGAGAAAAGGTGCCAGTCGTCCTCAATCTCCACCGACTCTGCCACCGTGAAACCAATGCGCGAGAAGATGTCAATAATCTCGTTCATCACCACCGAGAGCACGTGGCGGCTGCCCATTTCGGAGAAGTCCGTAGGCATCGTCAAGTCGTTGGTGCTCTCCTGCGCCTGGTGCTCCTCAACAAAAGCCTTGAACTCCTCAATCTTTTGGGTTGCAGCGGTCTTCAGCATGTTGAGGGCCTTGCCAAGCTCCTTCTTCTCGTCGTTGGGCACAGTCTTGAACTGTTCGAAGAGCTCGTTGATAACACCCTTCTTGCCCAAATACTTCACGCGGAACATCTCTACCCGCGCAGCTCTGTCTTGAATGTTTTCAATCTGAGTGGCCTGGATATCATCGATATAGGCCTGAATTTTGTCGTATAATATGCTCATCTTTCAATAATAGTCATCTTCATTTTAACATCCTCAAGCGGTCTGTCCATCGGACCGCACGGCACTGCGGCAATCTTGTCAATCACCTCCATGCCTTCCACCACCTCGCCGAAGACCGTATAGTCCCCGTCCAGGAAAGGCGTGCCGCCCAGCGTGGCGTACACCTCGGCCTGCTCCTTGGTGAAGCTGCGGCCCATGCGCTGTTCCACCATCTTCAGCCGTTCGGCATCCCATTTTGTGCCTTGCACAATGTAGAACTGGCATCCCGACGACCGTTTCTCGGGGTTCACCTGGTCGGCTTGACGGGCTGCCGCCAAGGCTCCCTTCTTGTGGAACAATCCCGGCACAAACTCCGCCGGGATAGTGTATCCCACGTCGCCGTCACCCAGCATCTGGCCGGGTTTGGCGTTGCGCGAATTGGGGTCTCCGCCCTGTATCATAAACTGATTGATAACACGGTGGAAAAGTACATCGTTGTAAGTGCCTTCAGTGACCAATTTTAAAAAATTATCGCGGTGAAGAGGGGTCTCATTATAGAGTTTGACCACCATGTCGCCATAAGAAGTCTCGATTTTTACATAGTACACCTTCTCACTCTTTCCCTTCTGTTTCACAGCCGTTTGTGCACTGATTCCCGTCAGAAACGCGAGAAATGCAATCAAAAAACAAATTTTTTTTGTTGTCATACCGTCTTTTTTTATTATCTTTGCAGATGCAAAAGTAGTCAAAAAAATTCATATAAACACAAAATACAAGAAAAATTATGAAGAAAAAAACTCTGCCAATTTTGGGACTTCTGTTTATCAGCGCGTTATCTTTTCTCTCATTTGGCTCTTGCGAGAAGGATACAAAATGCTATATCGAGGTCACAGTCTTAGATTCCAGGAAAGACAACAAGCCTGCTCCTGGTGCATGGGTCAAAATTCAATACGTTAAAAACAGCGAGGATGACACCAATAGCAACGTCGTTGGAACCATCTCCGACACCGGCCAGTGCGACCAGAACGGTGTCTACCGCACCTTCTTCTACGCTCCCGCCATCTTCACCATCCAGGCCCGCATCGATGAGCCCGACTCTGTCAACCACAAATTCTACTATCGCGAGGGCGAGCGCACCGTCCGTCTGAAGGAAGGCGAAACCGTCACCAGCAGCGTCAAAGTGACCAGCGATAAGAAATTAGGCCGCGCCGACTTCAGACCCATTTAATTACTAACACCCTTTATCTATGTCTGCCAAGTTTTCAGCCCAAGACCTTCAGCAAATCGCAAGCCTCGGTTTGACCGAAGCCGACGTACAGCACCAGATTGACAACTTCCGCCAAGGGTTCCCCAAAACCGAACTTGTCGAGGCTGCCACTGTCGACAATGGAGGCATTCTCCGCCTCTCCGACGAGGAAATCAACCGCTACGCCTCCATCTACGCCACAGCCTCGCAAGGCAAGAAAATCCTTAAATTCGTGCCCGCCTCTGGGGCTGCCACCCGCATGTTCAAGGACCTCTACTCCTTTGCAGCCACCTATTTCGGCATCGACTACAAGATTGAGAAGGAGTACCCTTCTGTCAAGGAATTCCTTGAAAATATTCGAACCTTTGCCTTCTTCGACGACCTCGTAGGCTGCATGGCCAAGCACCAAGCCGACTTCGGCGACTATATGGACCGCGGCGACTTCTCCACCATCATCAACTTCCTGCTCAAGGAGCAATACATGGGCTATGGCAATCTGCCCAAGGGACTCCTCAAGTTCCACAAATACGGGCACCTGCAACGCACACCCCTCGAAGAGCACATTGTGGAAGGTGCCGAGTACGCCCGCATGAGCGACGACACCGTCAACCTCCACTTCACCGTCTCGCCCGAGCATCGTCCGCTCTTCCGCAAGAAGGTGGCCGAGGTCAAACGCTACTACGAGGATGCTTTCCACGTCAAGCTCAACATCTCATTCTCAGAGCAGAAGCACTACACGGACATCATCGCTGTCGACGAACAGAACAACCCCGTGCGCGACGAGGAGGGACGCCTCATCTTCCGTCCCGGCGGACACGGCGCCCTCATTGAGAACCTCAACGAGCAGCGCGCCGACCTCATCTTCGTCAAAAACATAGACAACGTTGTGCCAGACTGGATGAAGCACAGCACCATCATCTACAAGAAAGTGCTGGCCGGTCTGCTCCTCAACCTGCAGCAGCAATGCTTCGACCATCTCCACACCCTCGACCATGGGGCAACTCCCAGCCAGCTCGAAGCCATTGAGCAATTCGTCCAGCACCAACTGCACCTCGAACTGCCCGACGGCGACCCCCAGCTCGGCCCCGACGAGAAGGCTCAACGCCTGCACGACCTGCTCAACCGCCCCATGCGCATCTGCGGCATGGTACGCAACCAAGGTGAACCCGGCGGTGGCCCCTTCTTCACACGCAACACCCATGGAATCAAGAGTCTACAGATTGTGGAGACTGCCCAGATTAACCGCAAAGACCCCAACCAAGAAGCCATTCTTGCCAGTGCCACCCACTTCAACCCCGTCGACCTTGTGTGCGCCACCAAGAACTACAAAGGACGCTATTTCGACCTTCGCAAATATGTCGACCCCGCCACAGGCTTCATCAGCAAGAAGAGCAAAGGAGCCACCGTGCTCAAATCGCAGGAGCTCCCCGGCCTCTGGAATGGAGCCATGGCAAACTGGATTACTCTCTTCGTCGAAGTTCCATTGGCCACCTTCAATCCCGTCAAAACAGTCAACGACCTGCTCCGCAAAGAGCATCTCGAAGCTTAAGCACAACATTTTCCATCCTTTCGCCGTCCCGCATGCCTTGCGGGACGGTTTTTTTCTTCTTGCGCCCAGCTGCCCGGCCTCCGCCCTCCCCTACCCCTGCCATGCAACACGCAAAGGCCTGGCCGTTCGGCAACAAATATCCTCAGTTGCTCTTCCTCCACTCCTTTTAGGTCAGTTCTCTAACATTTGTTCCTCATTTCTTCCTTTTTCATTGGATAAATGAACTACGAAGTGAAGGCCAAATGAACGGGAAGGAGCGAAGCGAGAGCGGACTGATAGCGGGAATGGACAGAGGGCGGCGGGGATAAAAAAGCCGAGAGGTCACAAGCGACCTCTCGGCACAAAATAGCAGCTAAAAAAAAATCAGAAACGTCCGTGCGCTCCGCCGCCGCCAAAACTGCCGCCGCCGAAGCCACCAAAGCCGCCCATGCCGCCGAAGCCGCCTGAACCGCCACCCCACGACGAGCCGCCACGGGGAAAGAATACACCGCCCCAAAAGGGGCCGGCACGACGTCCTGAGTTGCCGGAGAAATGGTCGCCCGGATCGTCCTTATGGTGCTTCTTGTCATACTGGTGCGCCAGCACAAGAATCACCACCGTAATGACCATGAAGCCAAGGAAAAACCAGAGGGCTGCACGGTCCGACTCCTTGTAGTCGGTGTAGCTGTATTCGCCACGGCAAACGGGCTCAATGACATCAAGAGCTTGCGTCAGCGCGGTGTAGTAATCGCCCTCGCCGAGTGGCGAAATCATTTGGTCATCAATAATATGCTTGCAGAACGCATCGGGCAGGGCTCCTTCCAACCCATAGCCTGGAACCAGTGCCACGTCGCCGTAAGGCTCCTCGTCGGTCTTGGATTTGATGAGGATTACCAAGCCGTTTTTGAGGTCCTTTTGCCCCACACCCCAGGAGGTGCCGATGCGGGTGCCGAGTTCCATAATCTCGCACCCGTGAAGCGAGGGGGTGATGATAACCAGAATCTGGTTCGATGTGCTGTCGTCGAAAGCCACAAGACGCTGTTCCAGCTCATTGCGCTGCGTTGGCGAGAGCATGCCAGAGTAGTCGTTGACCAGTCTGTTGGTTGGTTCGGGGCACCACAACTCCTGCGCCGACAGGGCGAGTGTCGGCAGCAGGAGCAGCAAAAGGAGTAGTTTTTTCATGTTTGTCAGAAGTCAAACTTCACCTCGACAGGGTTCTCACTTCCCTCAGGGGCTGTGAAATAGCCCTTCTTGTCAAAGCCGCAGATGCCGGCAATGATGTTGTTGGGGAAACGGCGCAGCATCTTGTTGTAGGCGTTGACGGCATCGTTGAAGCGACCACGCTCGGTGGCGATACGGTTCTCGGTGCCTTCAAGCTGCACCTGAAGGTCGCGGAAGCCCTGGGTGGCTGTGAGTTCGGGGTAGCGTTCCACCACGACGTTGATGGAGCGTGTCAGGGCGCTGGAAAGAGCATCCTGTGCTTTCTGGAACTGTGCCACATTGGCCTCGGAGAGGTCGTTGGCATCCACCTGCACGGAGCTGGCTTTGGCACGGGCCTCGATGACCTCGGTCAGGGTGCCTTTCTCGTAGTTGGCAGCCCCCTGAACGGTGGCCACGAGCTGGGGAATGAGGTCAGCACGACGCTTGTAGGCGTTCTCCACCTGTCCCCATGCCTGGGAGACGTTCTCTTCCGTGTTGACAAGTTTGTTGTTGATGCCCACGCCCCAAAAGAAGCAGAGGGCCAGCAGGCCTACAACGGCCAGAATGACAATAGAGGTTTTCTTCATCGGAATAAGAATTTATAATACTTAAAAATACCGCTTTCAGGGCGATTTGTTTCAAAATGCAAAGATAAATATTTTTTCGCACATAGCAACAGTTTGAGAAAAAAAATGCGTCGGAATAAAAAAAAGTTGCGTATGTCAGAATATCTTCGTAATTTTGCAGAATCTTTTCGGAACGTACAAAACAGCATTTGTACACGGTGAATCAAGAAGTTAAACAATAAAAAAATACACAACTATGGGTATCAATGCCAATAAAAAAGTAAAAAGAAGCAAGGTTAGAATCAACGGCAACAAGAACTCCACCAACAACTGGGGCATCAATGCAGCTGGTTGGAATGCCGTTCACAAGGCCGTCATCAACGCTGAATAAGCAGAGATAAGAAAACTTGATTGTCCTGTCAACCAGTCAAGGGCTTCGGATAAAGAAAAGAGTCGCGAGAGCGGCTCTTTTCTGTTAATACCCAGTGCAGCACAACCGGCAAAAAGGAAAAGGGCACCCACCAACAGCGGGATGCCCTTTGTCAATGGAATGTATTACGCCCACGCTATCTCACAACAAGTTTCTCAACCATATTGACCGACGGACCTGCAATGTGTGCAAAATCCTTGTCCACCGATGCTTGCGCAAAGGATGGACAAGGATTATACCTTCTAATGACTTCCCTACACCTCAGTCAGTGGGAGGGGCTTGCCGTCGAGGCGGGCACTGACAAGGTCGTCGCCCCGATAGACGAGTTTGAGAGAGAAGAAGGGCTGGGAAGGGTCCATAATGAGCCGGAGGAAGATGCGGTCACCCTCCCAGAGGGAGAGCTGAGGGATGGTGTTCCAGTCGACCCAAGCCAGTTCGCCCTCGTCACAGGAGGAGAGGGTGCCACCCCAACGGGTGGCAGTGAAGAGGTGCATGTATTCGCTGGGCCACTCGTCGCTGACAAAGGTGACAATGCCCCGGTAGCGCCAGTCCTGCACCAGCAATCCGGTCTCTTCCTGCACTTCGCGCAGCATGCACTCATCGGGGCTTTCGTCAGCCTCGCACTTGCCGCCCACGCCAATCCATTTGCCGTGGCTTGCATCATTCTCTTTCTTCACTCGGTGGAGCATCAGGTATTGCCCTTCGTGCTCCAGATAGCAGAGGGTTGTCTGTTTCATGTTCAACGCTTTGAAAGTTGTTTGTTCTGCCAGCCGTGATACCACTCAAAGACGATAGGCACCACAAAAATATTGAGCAGAGTTGAGGTGACCAGACCGCCCAGAACGACGACAGCCATAGGGGCCTGAATCTCGTTGCCGGGGTGGTCGGCAGCCAGAATCATTGGCACGAGGGAGAGGGCGGTGGTGAGGGCCGTCATCAGTATGGGGTTGAAGCGGTCCAAGGAGCCCTGCATAATGAGTTCGCGGGCCGAGAAGGCCGACTCCCCCTTTTGGGCAAAGAGCGTCTGGAACCGCGACACCAGCAGGATGCCGTTGCGCGTGGCAATGCCAAAGAGGGTGATAAAACCAATCAGCGCAGGAGTGCTCAGCGAGTTGGTGCCCAGTTTAATGGCCAGTACACCGCCGATGAGAGCCAACGGCAGGTTGAGCAGGACAATGAGCGAGAGGGAGAGGCTCTTAAACTCGGTGTAGAGCAACAGATAAATGATGGCAAGAGCCACGATGAAGACCAGGATAAGGGTGCGCGTTGCACTCTTGGCGCTCTCAAACTGGCCACCGTATTCTATGCGGTAGCCCTCAGGCAGATGAATCTTGGTGTCGACGGTCTTCTGTATCTCCTCCACAACACCGATGGCGTCGCGGCCACTGACGTTGGCGGAGACGACGAGCTTGCGCTGCACATTCTCGCGCGAGATGGTGTTGGGGCCACCCACCGAAACCACATCGGCCACCACTCCAAGAGGCACCTTGCCTCCGTCGTAGGTGTCGATAAGTGCATCCTTGACATCCTCGATGGTGAGGGTGTCGGTTGCGAAACGCTGCTTGAGGACGAGGTCGAAACTGCGCTGCCCTTCATAAACATCGCCTATCTTCTCGCCATTGAACGCCGTGGCCACGAAGCGGTTGAACTGTTCCATGGTAATGCCATATTGGGCAAGCATGGCACGGTTGGCACGGACTTGGAGCTGCGGGGTTTCGGTCTGCTGCTCGACATTGACGTCCACCAGACCCTCTATATCCGCAACGGCTCCTTTGATCTGATTTCCCAGCATATAGAGTTGACTGAGGTCGGTACCGAAAATCTTGATGGCAATGGTTGCCTGGGTGCCGCTGACCATGTGGTCAATGCGGTGGCCCAAGGGCTGCCCGACACTGGTGACGACACCCGGAATGGATGACAAGCGTTTGCGGACATCCGTCATGAATTCCTCCTTGCTCCTGTCGGAGAGTTGGAAGTTGACATCAATCTCGGCACCGTTGGTGGCTTGCGAATGCTCGTCCAGCTCGCCACGGCCCGTGCGGCGGGCTGTCGACGTGACCTCCGGGATGGCAAGAAGTTCCTTCTCCAGCATGACGCCCAACTTGTTGCTCTCTTCCAACGAGATGCCTGGCTTGGCAACCGCAGCAATGGTGAGCGAACCCTCGTTGAAGGGAGGCAGGAAGTCGCGCCCCACTGTGAACATGAGGCCTACGGCCACGAGCAACAGGGCCACTGTAGTGAAGACGACAGGGCGGCGGTGGCCGAAAGCCCATTGAAGCATGCGACGGTAACCATTGGAAAGCCACGTGGCCAACCAGCTGTCTTTCTCGCGGCGGTTGAGGTAGGACTCATGGGAGAGGAGGAGTTTGCACAAGAGTGGTGTGACGGTCATGGCCACCAACAGGGACATGAAGAGGGCAATGAGGTAGGCAATGCCCAAGGGCTTGAGCATGCGGCCTTCGAGCCCGTCGAGGAAGAACAGCGGCACAAAGGTAATCATCACAATAAGAGTGGCATGAATGATGGAGCTGCGAATCTCGGACGAGCCATGGAAGACGACATTGTAGGCCGAGTCGCGCTGCTCGACAGGAAGACGGTGATTCTGGCGGAGCCGTTTGTAAACATTTTCCACATCGATAATGGCATCATCCACCAGAGAGCCGATGGCAATACACATGCCACCAAGTGTCATGGTGTTGATTTCATAGCCCAACAGATAGAGACACAGCACGGTGCCCAAAAGCGAGAGGGGAATGGAGATGATGGAGATGAGCGTGGTGCGGAAACTGCCGAGGAAGAGGAAAAGCACAATGACAACGAAGATGGCGCCTTCGAGCAGTGCCTTGCCGACATTGCCCACCGAGGACTGGATGAAGTCAGCCTGACGGAAGATGTGGGTGTTCATCTTGACATCGGCCGGAAGGGTTTTGGCAATGTTCTGTAGGTTGGCCTCGATGTTCTCGGTGACGCGGAGGGTATTGATGTTGGGCTGCTTGGAAATGGAGAGAATGATGGCGGGCTTGGCGTTGCATGAGGCGTAGCCCATCTTGGGAGCATTGCCCACCCGCACCTCGGCCACATCGCTGAGGCGGACAGGATGGCCTTGGTGCATGGTGACCAAGGAGGCGCCCATTTCGTCGACATCGCATGTGCGGCCCATGCCACGGAGAGCATACTCGTTGCCAAAGTCGCGGATGACACCACCCGTGGAGTTAGCACTGACGTTGCTGCCCACGGCCTCAATGTCGGCCATGGTGACCCCGTAGGCCTGCATACGGATGGGGTCGGCAAGAATCTGATACTGCTTGTAATCGCCACCAATGATGGTCACCTGCGAGACACCACCAGTGCCGAGAATGGCGGGTTTGACAACCCATTCGGCAATAGTGCGAAGTTCCTGCTGCGAGGTGGGATTAGACACCTGTGCAGAGTCGTCGATTTGGAGACCGACAAAGAGTATCTCACCCATCACACTGCTTTGGGGTGCCAAAACAGGGGTGATGCCTTCGGGAAGTTGCTCGGCGAGGGTGGTCATCTTCTCACTGACTATCTGTCGAGCACGGAAGACATCCATGCCCCAGTCGAATTCGACAAAAACGAAACTGGCACCAGCCAAGGATGTGGAACGAACGCGGCGCACATTGGTGGCGCCGTTGACAGCCGTCTCGATGGGGAAGGTGACGAGGCGCTCCACCTCTTCGGAAGCCATACCATGGGCATCGGTCATGACCACCACCTGCGGAGCGGTGAGGTCGGGGAAGACATCAATGTCAGTACGGTTGGCCGACCACAATCCGGCAACCACCAACAGGATGGCGGCCACAAGGATGAAGAGTTTATGGTCTAAGCTGAATTGTATGATTTTGTTGAGCATTGGTCATAAATGTTAGCAAAGGTAATGTTATACTATAGTTCAACGGAATAGAGAAGAAGGTGCAGTTGCTCCAACTGGCGCGCAGTGTTCCAAATCTCAATCTCCACTTCGTTGTAGTAGTTGACCTGCTGGAGGTATTGTTCCAGACTGATTTCGCCGGCCTCCAACGCCCTGTCGAGCAGGGAGACGCTGTTGTTCTGCTGGAAAGCGGCTTTTAGATTCTGGAGGTCGCGAATCAGAGCCTCATGGCGGTGGTACATGCTACGCAGCTCGGCAAAGAGCTCAGCACGCTTGGCATCAAGAGCCGCTTGGGAGGCAGCAGTCTGCAACTTGGCGGAACGGACGGCACGCTGCTGGCTCCACAATGGCAGGGTAAGCCCGAGGGTTGCCCCACGCCACGTGCTTCCCACAACATTCTCAGCGGCATAGCCGACGGAGACCTGAGGCAACCATTGGGCGCGGCTGAGTTGTTCCTGCTGCTGGCTGATGGCCAGCTGGTTGTCCAACTGACGGAGCGTGGGATTGCGCATTTCGAACTGTTCATACCACGTCTCGAAACTGGACTCGGACCATACTGAGTCGTAAGTCATCTGAAGGAATGAATAGTTGGGCATGTTCATTAGTTGACGGAGATCCTGTATAGCATGGTCAACATCCAGATTGGCCAAGGTGGACTTGTTCTTAATGTCGGCAAGGTTCATTTGCGCACGGTTGTATTCAAGGATGGAGCAGTCGCCTGTCTCGTATCGACGCTGGTAAAGTCCAGCAAGCCGGACGGCGGCCTCGTGACGACGGTTGTAGATGGCCGCCATGTTGCGATAATAGATGAGGTCGGCACAGAGTTGCTGGGTCTCCAAGAGGGTGGCGTAACGAAGAGCCTGATAGCCGAGATGGGCAGCATTCTCTTGGAGGTTGCGAAGACGTGCACGCCGTACAAGGACAGAGGGCATTTGGAACGACTGGGAGACACTAATGTCCCACCGGATGCCATTCTCGGAAGGGTCACCCCAAAAATATGCGGCCTCGACATCAGGGTCATCAAGCAACAGGCCTACATGGGCAGCTGTTTGCTGGGCCTCGGCCTGTTTGGCAGCGGCAAGAAGCGTGAGATTGTTCGCTTCCAAATCCTTCAGCACCTTGGCGTAATGGGGTTGCGCCACAAGAGAAACGGGAAGCAACGCCATTGAAAGGACTATGATTGGTAAAACGACTGACTTTTTCATAACGGGCATGGCATTAAGGTTTAGTGGACATGGCCGGCATGGGGGTCGAGGGTAGCACCATTCTGGGCCAGACGGACCATGGATGCACCACGGGTCACCACACGTTCACCCGCTTTGACACCGGAGAGTATTTCGGTACGACGACCGTCGGTGGCTCCAAGCGTGACCAAACGCTTCTCGAACGATTCGGGAGTCAACTGCACAAAAACAAAATAGTTGCCCATCTCTTCCACGATGCCCTGATTGGGGATGGCTAAAGCCTGACGGTCGGAACGTGTGGAGATGAATAGGGTGACGAAACTGCCACTGAGCAGATTGCCCTGGTTGCGCACACGGAAAGTGACGGGCACCAAGGGGCAGTCGAGGTCGGTCGACTTGGCGTATGAGACAAGACTGCCGTTCAGTTCGGAGAGGGTGTAAACGTGGTCGTCGCCAGGGACGAGGAGGTTGACACCAGTGATGCCACTTAGTTGACTATAGTAACGAGGTTGCACCTCGGCACGGACAAACAGGTCGCGATTTTGGGAGACCGTGACTACAGAGCCACCCGCCTCGACGTAGCCACCATTGGTGACATGGATACGCTGAACGTAGCCGCTGATGGGGGCACGCACAACGGCGCCCTTCTGCGAGAAGTTGCCTTTCAGATTGTCGTAGGCTGCTTTGGCAGTCTCGTACCTTGCTTTGGCACGCTGCAATTCCGACTGCGAAACAATCTTGTCGTCAGCCAACTGCTGCTTGCGCTCATACTCGGCTTTGGCAACAGTGTAGTTCGCGGTAGCCTCCTGAAAGCGGACGCTCATGTTGTTGTCGGCCATTCCGTTGCTCTCAATAACGAAGAGCTGCTGGCCGGACTTTACGGCTGTGCCCTCCACGAGATTGGGATTGCTGAACATCACCACACCGGAAGCTGACGCTGCGGCTTCGCGCTCGTCGCCTTGCGAAGGCAACACTTGGGCCGAGGCCTTGATGACAGCACCAAAAGGCTCCATGCTGAGCGTTTCGGTTGCAAAATCAATCTTCCAACTCTGCTCTTTAGTGAAAGTGATGGCATTGGACGGCGTGTGAGCATGGTGGTGATGGTGGTGATCATGTTCATGCAATGCCTCATGGTCGGCAACCACATGGACATGGGGATGGCAAACCACTGAGACTCCGCCGGGCTGCATAATCTCCACTCTCAACTGGCCACAGCCAGCCTTGGTGGGTTTGAAAGTGCATTTATAGATGCCCGGCTGCTCGGGGCTGTCAATCGTCTGGGTGACAATCTCGCCATCGACAACAAGACTGATTTTAACCTGCGTGGAGTCAAGCGGTTTGAAATTGGAGAGGCGCGTGAGGTGTGCAGCCACCTCTGACTCTTGCCCCACCACAAAGGGCTCAGCCTCGGCAAAGAGCTCGAAATCGGCCCCGTATGCGGTATATTGTTCGGCATCATGATGATGCTCGTGTTCATGGTCGTGGTCTTCTCCGGCATGGTGACAGGCAGGCACCATACCAAGAACGAGTGCCATAGATAATAAAATGGCTATTTTCTTCATATTAGCAAATATATAAACAAATAAAATGTGTGAAAGTGTAAATACGCACATCGATTAATGACATAGCACATTTACGTAATAACTAATACCCGAAGGGCGTCAAGCCAAGACAGGAGGGGCTCGCAGACCATTGGCACCCAAAGTCGGTGCCGGGACAAGTGGGGCAGTACCTGAAGACCACCACACATGACGGTTGGGTTGGATGGGTACCAGAAGTTCCGGCAGGGAAAGGGGAAGAGCCAGAACGATAAATTGATTGGATTCAGCCTTGAAAAAAGCTGCCGAGGCAAAGTGGTCATCGCTGGTGGAAATCACCAGACGCGAGAGCATTTCCTGCAACAGACAGATATTGAAAGGATGATGGGAATGATGGTCGCAGTCGTTGCCATGGTTGCAGTCATGGTGGTGATCGCAGTCACAATGGCATGCGAGTTCGGTCTCAAATGTGAGACCCATGGCATTGCAGCAGTCATGGTGATGGTGTGGCACAACGGCATGCAGCATGATTACAGCACATGCCACAGAAACCATTATCTTTGCCATCAAATGTCTCATACCTTTGACTTTACATCATTCAAGAACGCTATCCAATCCGAATAATGACGTTGCAAAGATACGCAAATTAATTGATTTGATAAAAAAGTAATCGCTCAAAACCATATTTTTCCAACCGCGAATCCTGATGGTAGCCCAATTGAAGGAGGCTTTTGACGCTGGCGGGATTATAGGGAGAGACGGTTGCACACAAGAGGTTTATCCCTCTTGCTTTGGCCTCGGCAGCAAGCCGCTGGCCTAACTGAAATTGCAAGTGATGGCCGCGCCAGTCGGGACGCACAATACATATCTTGTAATTGGCAGAGGTGTACGGCTCTGCATTGATGGTGGTCAGCAACGGTGAGAGGTCTTCCGCTCCTCCCTTTTCAGGAACATACAACACTGCAAAGCCAGCCAAGAGAGGCTCCAAGTGGGGTTTGTCCTTATTAACAGGTGTCGAGTCTTTGCACCAAGCCCCTAAACAGAAGTGCGGCGGTTGCAGGCATTCACGCCACATCTGCTCCGTGTTGCGTCGCAGCAGGTCGGGACGTTCCAAGCGGAGCAACGCCTCCTGCTCAACGGCTCTAACTTGGTCCAGATGTTCTATTCCCAAAGGGCTGAACGTGAATAAACCTGCTCTTGTGTTTGTCATTGTCTGTTTATATATTCCACAAACCAGTGGTCGGTGTTGACCAACCACACTGTGCAGTCATTCTGTCCATCAATATTGGCCGCAACGGTCTCAACCGCCTTGGCGGAGACTTTGCGCAACATATTGCTCCACAAGATCAACACGGTGTAACGGCTGCTTGTCTTTAGTCCAGGGAGGCAACGGCTGTATTCTGTGAGCGTCATGCTCCCATGCAAGTCAGGCACCACCGTGGGTGAGGGTGGGAAATGAATAAACGAGCCTTTGTTATTCCAGTCGTAGTGGAGGGGATTGCTCCCCGACTGGGTATAGCAGTTGATGTGGTAGAACACCAACGAGTCACCATCAAAGTAAAGCACCTGCACAGGCTGGGCCCGGTGTTGCATCATGGTTGTGTCGTGGTCAAGCCTTATCAGATTATCCTGTTGCTCCACCGTGGCAACAATCTGTCTACATGGCACTTTGCGTTGACTCTCCGCGAGGAATGACTGCACCTTATCCTCTCGGTACTCCTTGATTTCGTCGATACCGAAGGCCACCTTGGCTATTACGGAGCATCCTGCCGCCAACGACAATGCTGCCAGCAGGATGCCCCAAAGGATGAAACGACGCATCCGTCAAGTTTATTTCAGATAGTATTCTACCGTCGTCACCACGCGGACTTTCTTCACCTGGGGGGTGTTCTCGTCAAGATCCTCCACCTCGAAATAGCCCTGCGAGGCAGTGCGCATCTTGCCAATACGGCTATGGCTGTTCTTGGCAAACTCGTCGGCAGCGGCACGGGCGTTCTCAAGGCTTTCAGCTATCATGGCAGGCTTGATGTCGTTGAGTCCGAGATACTGATAGTCAGCCCAACTGTTGGCCAGAATGTTCAGGTTCACGAGGTCGGTCTCAAGTGTCTGCTGCAACTTGCGCACCAGCTCAAGATTCTTGGTGAAGACCGTGACCGTCTGGTCGACCTGATAGCGGAAGGTTATCTGCGACACGTT
>JAEEGL011155309.1_pt1 | contig 14285 bp, 10 predicted proteins | sample 9134231 | NCBI WGS metagenome assembly JAEEGL01 (sample SAMN16246548, study PRJNA631951) | gut metagenome | biome: gut microbiome; feature: rumen; material: fiber-attached | host: Bos | place: Iran: Karaj | collected 2018-10 | reverse complement strand
CCTGAAATGACCGCAATACGTTTTTGTGTGCTTTTCACTGCTTTTTGTTGAGAGGCTGTAAGTGAAACAGCAGACATGATATCGTCATTCTCCTGTGCCGTATTTAAAAAAACTGTTTTATCAACGTTCTCATCCATATGGTCTACCTCTTTATTTTCAGTTATGTCCATTACACGATAAAAGATATTTTGTCTAAGCAGACATAGGTAAAGAGAGCCTTTCCCTCCAAAAACAAAAAAGGTGGCGCAGCCGAAGCCGTGCCACCGAAAAACACATGACCCCGATTGCTGCGACACAATTTTCCACGTACTACAAGTATGCGAAAAAGGAGCATGCGTTTTTACCAAAGCAAAAAAGCATACTTGCAGCATAAAAGTGGAAATATATAATTGTGTCGCAGAATCACTGTATCATAAAAAAAGGAAAAAATCAAATATTATTTTAGGCAAACACGCAAAGAAAAACCGTTTTTGTTCTGTTCTATAAATGTGGCTTGCTTGTCACCTCATCAGTCACGGCTCAGCCGTGACAGCTTCCCCTCAAAGGGGAAGCCCTTTGAACAATCTCATAAAAAAACTTTACATCAAAACACAGACAACTGCCTTAAAAAAACTTCGTCTTCAAATCCGCCCGACTATAAAGAAACAGACGCCTCACGGCGTCTGTTTAAAAAACATTTTACGGTTCATTCAGCGCTTCGCGAGGCGCTTCGAGAGGATCGATTCGCAGACCGCGAGGTCCTCGAGGGTGTTGACGCCGCGAAGATCGTTTCCGTCGGCTATCGGGAAGGTAAGCACCTTCATCCCCTTTTTGACCATGATCTCAGGCACCTCGGTCAGATAGTATTCGTGCTGGACGTTGTTCGTGCGTATCTCGGGCAGGACAGAAAAGAGGGAGCGTGAGTTGAAGGCGAGGACGCCCGAAAAAAGCTCCTTGATCTGCGCCTGCTCGGGGGTGCAGTCCTTTCCCTCGACTATCCCGCGGAAGCCGCCCTTTTCGTCGCGCACTATCCTCGCCCAAAGCTTGAGATCGGGATTTTCGGCGGTGAGAAGGGTGCAGTCGGCGCCGTTCTGCTCATGCAGACGGCACATCTCGCGCATTTCCTCCTTGTGGAAAAGGGGCATGTCGCCGAAGGTCACGAGGACGGTCCCGTCGAAATCCGAGAACTCGGGCTCGCAGACCATGACGGCGTGTCCCGTGCCGAGCTGCTGAGTCTGCTCGACGTAATGATAGCCGGGTCCGAAAAAGTCGGTGACCGTTTCCTTTTTATATCCGACGACTATGTAAATATCGTCTGCCGGGATGAAATCGACCGATTCGAGGACGGTCTTTAAAAGAGGTCTGCCGGCGCACAGACGCATGACCTTGGGCGCGTCGTTCTCACCCGTTTTGAGGCGGGTCCCCTTGCCGGCGGCGGGGATTATTGCTCTTACGTTCATTTATATTTCCTTCTTGTCACTTTATTGCAAAGGGATCGGCGTCGAGTCCGAGCGATTTGTAGATGCGGCTGAGTATCTCCCTTATCTCGGGAAGCTTCTTTTCCATATCCTCAAGCAGCTTGAGCTGGGTCCGCGCGCGGTCGAGGTTCTGACCGGGATAGAATATGTTGTAATAAACGTCGCCCGCCAGATGGTCCGCCAAAAATCTTATGCCGTCCTCCGACGTGACTATGAGCGCGGCGAAGGGCAGAAGCTCGAGTTCCTTTTCGGTGAGCAGGCTCCCGCAGGCCTCGAGATACCCTCTCGCGTAACTCTCGTAAAGCTTAAGGTCGCAGGACACCTTGGAAAGATCCTGCTCGTCGTCGCGCGCGGTGTTGGTGCCGACGCGCATGCTGTCGCCGAAATCGTAAAGCGGCGATGAGGGCATGACGGTATCGAGATCTATGATCGCGACCGGAAGATGGGTCTTCTCGGAAAAGAGTATGTTGTTAAGGTTGCAGTCGTTGTGGCAGACCCTCGTCGGGATCTCGCCGTTTTCGAGCGCTTCGGAAATGAGCCCGAACCTGTCCTTGCGCCTGCGTATGAACTCGACCTCGTCCCATACGTCCTTGAGCCTTCCGACAGGATCCTTCTCGATGACCTTTTCAAGATCGTTGTAGCGCGAAGGGGTGTTGTGGAAGTTGGGTATGACTACCTTTATATCGCTCGGCGGCACGTCGGACATATAGCGGATGAAGGAGCCGAAGCTCTGCCCCGCCCAGTAAAAGCTCGTCGGGCTGTCGGGTATGTCCATGCCGTAGACCTCGGTGAAGTGGGTCAGCATGCGCCAGCAGCCGCTGTCGTCTTTATAATAAGGCTTGCCGTCGACCGTCAGCTTGAGCATCTGTATGCTCCCGCGCTCGGTATGGCCGGGCAGCAGCATCCTGTCGTGAAGATGTGCGGAGACGAGGGCGAAGTTCTGCATGAGCGCGTCGACGTCGGGGAACACGTTGGTATTTATCCTCTGCAGGGTATACCAGTGGTAGTGACCGTGATTCGAAAGGGTGCGGATGCGATATGTGCGGTTTATGTAGCCCTTCTTGATCTGGCGTATCTCGGTGACGTCTCCGCGAATGCGGAACTTCATGGCGATGCGCTGTATTTCGTTTATCGGATCGGTTAAGTCGCTCTCCCCCGCCTTCAGCCATTCGCGGACCGAAAGGGTCGCCGCGACCTCCTCGGAACGCGGATCGACCAGCGCGAAGCGGCGCAGAAGGAGGGTGAGAGACCTGCCGATCCTGTCCTCACGCTGCGCAATACGGAAAATGTAATAGTAAAGCATCCTTGCAAGGATACAGACCATAAGATTGCCGAATATGAACGCCGGCGCGCTGAATGCGAAAATGCGGTAGCCCAAAGGCAGCATCCGGTTTATCACCGCATACAGGACGGCGGCGATCGAATCGGCCAGATAAAGGCGCGAAAAGGCGCTGAGATTGCCGTAGCGGATGACCTGCTTATACACGTTGAGCAAGGAACGGAACGCGGCGAGCAGCACGAACGTCAGCAGCAGGTGCAGCATAACGCCCCTGGAGGTCATGTCGATGACGGTAAAATGCCTCTTGACGCCCAGAAAAAACACCGAGAAGAGGACGCCGAATATTATGATATCGTAAAATATCTCAAGTATGCGGACCTTTTCACGGACCGTTTTCTTTTTCTGCTTATTATCGGATAAAACTTCCGTATTTCCACTCATTGAATAAAAGCTCTCCTTTTTTCGTTGACCCGGCACGGCCGACCGCCGCGAAAGAGGGGACGCGGGCATACATATACGAAATTATTATAAAACATAGAATAAAAAAAAGCAAGAAAATAAAAGCGCGGAAATACGCGCCGTCGGACCGCCGAGGCGGGCCGTCCCGCGAAAGCGCCCCGCGCCGGTTGACGAGCCCGAGGCATTCCGCCCGAACGAAGGGTGACGGCCCCGAAGGAGATCTCCTCTCCCGCAGGAGGAAAACGCTTGACATATCGGGCGGGCGCACTTAAACTCGAAATAAGGACTTTCGATCGTTTTGAAGGGAGGCAGCGCATGAAAGAGATCGGAACGGTGACTCTCAATCCGTCCTTCGACCTGCACTGGACCGTCCCGGACTTTGAGCCCGGAAAGGAAAACCTCGTCACGGCGGCGGAGACCGAAGCGGGCGGAAAAGGGATAAACACCTCGCGCGCACTTTGCGCGAACGGGATAAAAAACACAGCCTACGTTATCGCGGGCAAAGAAAACGGAGCACTTTTCACCGACCTGCTCGAAAAGGACGGGCTTACTCTGCGCGTGTTCGAAACCGAGGGCAGGATTCGGGAAAACCTCACCGTCCACCCCTCGGCGGGAAAGGAAACGCGCATATCCCTCAATACCTTCTCCGTTCCCGAGCCCGTGCTCGACGCTTTGGAGAAAGAGCTTCTTTCAAGGCCTCTTTCGGGCATGCTCATCTCCTTTGCGGGACGTATACCCGAGGGACTGCGTAAGGAGCGGGTTATAAAAATGCTCAAGGCTCTTTCAGACGGGGGCGCCGAGCTCGCGGTCGACTGCGCCTCGCTTTCGCCCTGCGACCTTGAAAAGCTCGTCCCGTGGTTCATAAAGCCCAACGAGCAGGAGATAAAAAGCTTCTTTAGAAGCGCGCCCGAGGGGATCGAGGACGCGGCGGAGGCGGCGAAAAAGCTCGTGCTTTCGGGCTTCTGCCGGACGGCGATGGTGACCCTCGGCGGCGACGGCGCCGCATGGTCGGACGGTAAAGACGCGTATATACTGCGCGTGCCGAGGCTGAGTTCTCCCCTTTCCACGGTCGGAGCCGGTGACAGCACGGTCGCGGGGATGCTCGCGGGGACGGCCCGGGGGCTGCCCCTTGCGCAGACGCTCAGGCTCGCCGCGGCATACGGCACGGCGGCGTGCATGACTCCGGGGACGAGACCGCCGAGACCCGAGGATATAGAAAGGCTTTTGCCGCAGACAGTTCTTGAAAAAATATAAAAAACAGACGCCCGAGGGCGTCTGTTTTTTTATATGTTGCTTCTTATTATTTCCAGAGGTCCGCGCCCTCGTACCAGAGTATGAGACGGAGCAGATTGCGGACCGCCTCCTCGAGGGTGCCCTGGGCGAGCGCCTCGTCTCTCGTCATGCAGTAAACCATTCTCGGGTCGCCTCTTGACATCTTGAGGTCGTTGCCCGCCATGATCTCGACGGCGTGTCTTCCGTGTCCGCTCCAGTCGGTCATGACAAGACCCTTGAAGCCCCATTCCCCGCGGAGTATCCACGTGAGAAGGTCGGGGCTTTCGGAGGCGCGGATGCCGTTTACGTAGTTATATGAGGACATCACCGTCTTGGGGTCGGACTCCCTGACGCATATCTCGAAGCCCTTGAGATATATCTCGCGCAGGGCTCTTTCGGTCACGCGGCTGTCGCTGTCGCGGCGGTTGAGTTCCTTGTTGTTCGCGGCGAAATGCTTAGGGCAGGCGCTTATGCGGTGCTTCTGCGCGCCGCGGACAGCCGCAGCGCCCATCTTGCCCGCGAGGAACGGATCCTCGGAAAAATACTCGAAGTTCCTTCCGGCGAGCGGGTCGCGGTGAATATTCATCGCGGGCCCGAGCCACGCGTACATGTTGTTTTCCTTGATCTCCAAAGCAATTATCTCCGCTTCGGTCTCGACGAGCGAGGGGTCCCATGTGCTCGCCATCACGACGGCGGACGGGAAGCAGGTGGGACGGACGCCGGACTCGGCGTAATTCCTGAGGCCAGCGGGAGAGTCGGCGGTCATTATCGGCGGTATGCCGTAAGCGCTCATCCCTCCGAAGCCGTCGGTATTGCATATGCCGTTGCTCGGTATGCCGCCTAAAAGATCCGCCATCGTCTTTATGTCGAGCTGAGACACGAACTCGTCGAGGGTTATCTTGCCGTCGAGAACCTCCTCGAGCGTTCTCCTTTCGCCCTTATACTCGAAGTTGAAGGTCTTTTTCAGCGCCATCTCCTCGATCCCGTCCGAAAGATATTCGGATATCTGTTTGTCTCTGGTCTTGGGATATATCTTGTATTCGGGTCTTTTCTGTATCTTCGGGGCGAGCTCTTCATAGGTCCCGTCGGGCTTCATCCTCTTTGTGAGCGCGATGCAGGGACAGCGCTCCGCGAGCTGTTTTACCACCCTGAAGGGCTCGCTCACGCGGTAAACGAAGGCCGTTTCGGTGTTTCTCACGCTGTTTCCGACGTATATCGGGTAGTCGCCGCCCTCGAGGACGTAAGCCGACTTCCGAAGGAGCCCGGTATCGTCGTAGGACGCCATGTCGGCAACATTGAATGAAAGCTCGAGAGTCTCGCTCTCCGAGGGGGCGAGGAGCTTTGTCTTGCGGAAGGCGCAGAGGGACTTTGCCGCCTTGCCGAGCTTGCCCTGCGGCGCTCCGTAATAGACCTGCACGACCTCTTTGCCCGCCCTTTTGCCCGTGTTGGTGACCTTGACTTTCAGGGTTATCTTTCCGTCCGCCTCGCAGGCATTTACCGTCTCGCGGGCAAAGGTCGTGTAGCTGAGGCCGAAGCCGAAGGGATAAACGACCTTTTCAGCCGCGCCGGGTATGGTCTCGAAATAGCGGTAGCCGACGAAGATGTCCTCCGTGTAGTTTACGAAATAGGGGTCCTCTCCGAAGTTTTCGGATGAGGGATAGTCCCTGTAATTTCTCGCCCAGGTGTCCGCGAGCTTGCCCGAGGGGTCCACGTCGCCGCAGAGTATGTCCGCCGCCGCCTCGCCGCCGAGCTGTCCGGGCGTCATCATGAGAAGGACAGCCGAGACGCCGTCGCTCTCGGCCCAGCCCGCCTCTATCTGCGCGCCCGAGTTTATGACGGCGACCACGTTTTTGAAGTTCTTCTTCGCCGTCTCTATCATCTCTTTTTCGCCCGCCGTAAGATCGAACTCATCCTCTACGGTGCGGTCGAAGTATTCGCCCGTCACGCGGCTTATGACCACGACGGCGGTGTCGGTGAAGGCCTTTGCCCCGGCAAGTAACTCATCGGGGAGCTTTTTATCCTCGGCTCTGCCGTAAAAGCGATAAAGATTGGTCTGGTGGGCGTTGGCTTCGCCGCAGCTCTTGACGTCGTAGCCCTCTTTGAACGCCTTTTCGCGCTGCGCGTCAAGGTCTTTGCGGTAGTAGTCCGAAAGGGGCGCGAAAACTTCGATCTCCCCTTTCGCGGCCTTTTCGGCAAAGCCGTCCATCAGCGTTTTTTCATAGGCGCAGCGCACCTTGCCGGCGCCCGTGCCGCCGCGCACGTAATCGTGCTGAGCTATGCCGAGCACGGCTATCTTTTTGCCCTTTTCAAAGGGAAGCACGCCGTTGTTTTTGAGAAGGACCATGCCCTCTCTCGCGGCCTCCAAAGACTTACTTACGTGCTTTTCGCTTCCCGTCACTCTGCGTCCGTCCTCGCCGAGAGGCAGGGCGGGAGTGTAAAGCGCTCTCTGCCAGCGGCAGGAATCTATTATTCCGTCCAAGCCCTTCTGAATATACTGTGCCATATTCCCTCCTGTTTTTATCCTGCGCCGTCGGGCGCTTTTTTGTTCTTTACGCTTCAGACCGTTTTTTCCTTGAGAAGATACGCCTCCGCCTCGGTGTTCCAGAGCCCGTTGTTCTTTTCGCACAGCTCGTGAAGCTTTGCGAAGAAGGGATCGGTCTCGCCGAGCCTTCCGAAGTCGGCAATGGCGGTCAGCGGCATATCCGCGTGGGTGTATATGAGCTTTTTCCCTCCCGGGATCTTGGGGAGATCGACCGTCGCCTGCGCGGCGGCGCTGAGCCCGCCGACGTGGGTTATCATGAGCGCCGGGTTCACCTTCCCCGCGGCGATCATGCCGAGACATTCCTTGAGGTCGTTCGCGTTGCTGCCTGCGCTGCCTAAGATATGGGTGCCTTTGTAGTGTATATTATACATGTTTATCTTTGCCGAAAAAGCGGAGTCCGCGGGTCCCGAGAAGAAGTTCATGCAGCCGTCGGTCCCTAAAACTGCGTCGGCAAGCTCGACCACCGCCGGCACGGGCGCGAAGACGAAGGCGTCGTCGTAGCCCTTGCCGCCCGTCAGATCGAGCAGCGCCGCCTTAGCGTCTATGTCGCGCGTGTTTATATAATGCAGCTCCACGCCGTGGGCTCTTGCGTCCTCGGCGGTGAGCAGGGACGCGGCGCGGTCGAGTCGCACCTGATCTATATCTGTGACGACCAAAAGAGCCGGCCTGCGGTCGCAGTGGATGGTATAATCTATCGCGGCAAGTCCCATCGGCCCCGCCGCCGCCATCATCACCGTTTTCCCGTTTTTCTTTATGCCGACCTCGTGCTCGTAGGAATCCCTTGAGGGCACGTGATACATGCTGTGGCTCGCGCAGCAGACGCACGCCAGAGGCTCCGCGAGGGATGCGCGGAAGAAGCCCTCGCCCTCATAGCGGAGCAGACAGCCGCGCTCCATGACGACGGAGGGTATCACGACGTAGGTCGCGTCGCCTCCGACGAGCCCGAAGGAGTAGCCGACGTCTCTCGAGACGCCGGGCAGGTTGAGCGCCGGCTGTATCGCAAACTTGTCGCCCGGCTTGAAATCGTTTTGCCACTTCTCCCCGACCTCGACGATCTCGCCGCACGCCTCGTGTCCGATGATTATCGGGTCTTCCGCAACGTTGTCGGGGACGCGCTTGTGTTTCTCGCCCTGTATGACAGCCTTGTAGGAGCTCATGCAAAGGCTGTCGGAAACCATCTTTCCGAGTATCTCGTCGGGCCCTATCTTCGGCAGCTCGAACTCCTCGAGCCTAAGATCTCCCGCGCCGTAAAGACGTAAAGCTTTTGTTTTCACGGTCTTCCCTCCCGTATATCCGAACTTCGGCGTTATCTCTCTTATACAGTTTATCACGCGGGAGAGATCATCTCAATAGGACAAGCATAATAGTCGAGAAAAAAAAGCAACATTGTCGTCGCCGAAAGGGGCGTTTTATCATACCATTTAAGATAGAGAAGGATGATATTTGCCCTTCGAAGATCATCAATACGGACCTTTACGATACGAAAGGAGAAACTTTATGGCTACTTTCCGCTTTACCGCAGGCCCCTGGAACATACACGAGGGAAACGAGACCTTCGGACCCGGTCACCGCAAGACCGTCCCGCTTGAGGAGAAAATGAAGAAGTATGCCGAGATCGGCATGGCGGGCATGCAGTTCCACGACGACGACGCCGTTCCCGATATGAACAACATGACCGAGAAGCAGATCGTCGACTACGCCAAGGACGTAAAGTCCATGCTCGACAAATACGGTCTCTTCGCCGAGTTCGTGGCGCCCCGCCTCTGGTTCGACGCCCGCACCAACGACGGCGGCTTCACCGCCTCCCGCAAGGAGGACCGCGAGTTCGCACAGTGGCGCGCCCGCCGCTCCTGCGATATAGCCAAGGCGCTCGGCACCAACAAGATCCAGCTCTGGCTCGCGCGCGAGGGAACCCTCTGCGCCGAGGCGAAGGACCCCTGGACGAGCACCATCCAGCTCCGCGACGCCTTCAACGACATACTCACCTACAGAGACGACGCCCTCATCCTCGTCGAGCCCAAGCCCAACGAGCCCGTTGACAGGTCGATCTGCGGCACCGCGGGCCACGCACTCGCGATCGGCGCGCAGACGGTCGACCCGAGCCGCGTGGGTCTCTGCATAGAGTCGGCGCACTCGATACTCGCCGGACTCGACCCCGCGAGCGACATGGGCTTCGCCCTTGCCTTCAACAAGCTCTGGGGCGTCCACCTCAACGACCAGAACGGCATGAGATACGACCAGGATAAATCCTTCGGCGTCGATAACCTGCGCAACGCGTTCAACACCGTCCGCGTCCTTTACGAGACCAACTTCGGCGACCGCGGCAACTTCGAGTGCGTCGGTCTCGACGTCAAGGCGATGCGCACCCAGCCCGACGAGGACTGCTACCGCCATCTCATCAACTCCAAGCGCATATTCGAGCTTCTGCTCGAAAAGGTCAAGCAGTTCGATTACAAGTTCCGCGACGAGTGCATCAAGACCCAGAACTTCGAGAAGCTCGAGATGTACGTGATGGAGCTTCTGATGGGCGTCGCCTGATCGGACATAAAAAAACGGCTTTGCGGATGCACCATAAGCATCCGCAAAACTTTTGAAGGAGGTTTTTACTATGCGGCGCAAGGGTATCTGCGTTGCGGGCAACATGATAGTCGATATCACATATCCGATCGACGTCATGCCCAGAAGCGGCGAGCTCACGCCGATAACGGGCGCGCCCGTTAAGACGACGGGCGGCGCCGGAAGCAACGTCATCGTCGATCTGGCAAAGCTCGACCCCTCCCTCCCCCTCACGGCGGTCGGGCGGATCGGCACCGACGCCGAGGGCGAGCTGACAAAAAGATATCTCGGGCAGTTCCCGAACATCGACCTCTCCTGCGTAAAGGAGGAGGGCATAACGTCCTTTACCCTCGTCATGAGCGAGAACAAGTCGCGCCAGCGCACCTTTTTCACCTTCGGCGGCGCGGGCGACGCCTTCTGCGAGGAGGACGTGGACTGGAGCCGGATAAACGCCGACATCTTCCACATAGGCTACATAATGCTGCTCAAGGCGCTCGATAAAAGCGACCCCGAATACGGCACCGCCATGGCGCGTTTGCTCAAGCACGCGAAGGATCACGGGCTCAAGACCTCCTTCGACGTCGTGACCGAGGCGGGCGACCGCTTCAAGCGGCTCGTCGTGCCGGCGTTTAAGTTTACCGACTACTGCATAATAAACGAGACCGAGGCGCAGTATACGACCGGCGTGACCCTGCGGGGCGAGGACGGGACGCTTCGTCCCGAGAACATGGAAAGAGCCCTTCGCAGGATGAAGGAGCTCGGCGTTTCGACCTGGGCGGTGATACACTGCCCCGAGGGCGGCTGGGGACTTGACGAAAAAGACGTCTTCGTTTACGAGCCGAGCGTCCGTCTGCCCGAGGGCTACATAAAGGGCACCGTCGGCGCGGGCGACGCCTTCTGCGCCGGAGTCCTGCTCGCGGCGGAAAAGGGACAGCCGCTCAGCGAGGCGATACACCTCGGCGCGGCGGCGGCGTGCGCGTCGCTCAGGATGCCGGGCGCGACCGAGGGAATGACGAACGCCTGCGAAGCGCTCTCTCTGCACGAACGCCTGCAAAAAGAAGGAGGCCTGCGCGAATGAAAGCCGTAATGTACGGAGGCGGCAACGTCGGCCGCGGATTTATCGGCATGCTGTTTTCGCAGTCGGGTTATGAGGTGACCTTTATAGACGTCGCCGAAAACGTCGTCAAAAGCCTTCACGAAAAGCGCTCCTACCCCGTCCGCATACTCGAGGGTGACGAAAAGCGCGACGTCACCGTTAAAAACGTCGACGCCGTAAACGGCAACGACGCGGAGGAAACGGCGAAGCGCATCGCCGAGTGCGACGTGATGGCGACCGCCGTGGGCGTCAAGATACTCAAATACATAATCCCCAACATCGTCGCGGGGATACGCAGGCGCTTTGCCGAGACCGACCGCCCGCTCAATATCATCATCTGCGAGAACTTAAACGACGCCAACAAGATCGTCGAGGGCATGATAAAGGAGCGGCTCACCGAGGAGGAGCGCGGGCGCTTTGACAGGCAGATCGGTCTTGTCGAGGCGTCGATCGGCCGCATGGTCCCCGTGCAGACGCCCGAGATGCAGGACGGCGACCCCATGCGCGTCTGCGTCGAGAGCTACGGCTTCCTGCCCGTTGACAGGGACGCCTTCAAGGGCGAGATACCGCGGATAAAAGATATGGTCCCCTTCGCACACTTCGCTTTCTTCATCAAGCGCAAGCTGTTCGTCCACAACATGGGACACGCCGTCTGCGCCTATCTCGGAGGGCTTTCGGGCAAGGAATACATCTGGCAGTCGGTCGCGGACCCCGAGATATACCTGATCGCGCAGAACGCCATGGAGGCTTCGGCGCTGGCGCTCTCGAAAAAATACGGCGTCGACGTCGCCGATATCTTCAAGCACATACAGGATCTTCTGCTCCGCTTTGAAAACGCCGCGCTGTGCGACACCTGCGACCGCGTGGGCCGCGAGCCCGAGCGCAAGCTCTCGGCGGACGACCGGCTCGTCGGCTCATACCGCCTTTGCTCAGATATGGGCGTCGACGGCGGCTTCATCGCCCTCGGCATAGCCGGAGCGCTCTTCCGCTTTCTTAAAGAGGCGGGCAGAGAGCAGACGGCGGAAAACGCCGAAGAGGCGCTCAAGGCATTGAGCGGGATCGACTGCCCCGCCGCGATAAGATACTATAAGCTGCTCCTAAGCGGAGAGCCCCTTTCGGGCATACGCGCCGCCGTAGAGCGCGACCGGCGCGAAGCGATGGGCGACGTGGTGTAAAAAAACAGACAAAAAAACCGCGGCACCGCCTAAAAGCATGCCGCGGTTTATTATTTATACCTTTACAGTGCGAGCGCCGATTCGGGCGTCGGGCCCCAGAAGCCGTTCCCTATATATCCCGAGGGCAGCTCCGCCGGACGGGCGAAGGCGCTCTCAAGGGTCACGGCGCGCTTTTCCGCCGACGACGTCTCCACGGCGTGCGCCGTCTCGAAGACGTTGAGCGCCATGTGCATATCGGCTCTGTGCGGGCGGCCGAGAAGTATCGACCACGCCATTTCCGCCGCGCCTATCCCGCGGGATTCGGAAGAATAGCCGTGGGTGGCGGGAAATACGAAGGGCTCCTCCGTTTTGAGCTTTCTTACCTTTACCTCGCCGCCGAAATCGTTAGGGTCGGCCATATAGAGTATGCCCTCGGTGCCGTAGACCGTGATCCCCGTCGTCGCGGTGTAAAGGCAGTCGGAATCAAGGTGCAGGGTGCCGAGAACGCCGCAGTCGTATTTCAGCGCGGCGGCTACCACGTTGCTGACCTCTACCTTGTATTCCTCGCCGAAATACTTACAGTCATTATCCACGCGGGCGCCCCTGCGGACGGGCTCGTTGGTCGCCGTGAATGCCGCGACCTCGCGCACGGGGCCGAACAGGTTCGCGAGCGCGGTAAGATAATAGCCGCCCATATCGAAGAGTATGCCGCCGCCCGATCTGCTCAGATGAGGGAGTATCGCGCCATATACGCCGTAGTCGCGGCTTATGGAGGCGCTGAAGGAGAGGGGCTTTCCTATGAGGCCGTGATCGACGATATACCGCGCCGTCTGGACTGCGGCGCCGAGGAAGGTGTCGGGCGCGACGCCGAGGCGCACGCCCTTCTTTTCGGCAAGGGCGACGAGCTCTTTGCCCTGCGAAAGATCCACGGCGATCATCTTTTCGGACCAGACGTGCTTGCCCGCTTCGAGCGCCGCCTTGGTTATCGGGTAATGCGCCGCGGGGTTGGTCAGATTTATTATCATGTCGATGCCCGGGTCGGCGAGTATCGCATCATAAGGCATGGCTTTTATACCGTATTCGGACGCGACGGCGTTCATGCGCGAAGCGTCAAGATCGGTGCAGGCGACGACCTCGATGACGGAGAAAAGGTCGCGTATCGAGTTGAGATAGGCTTTGCTGATGACGCCGCAACCGACGACGGCAGCTTTCAGAGTCTTCTTTTCCATAAAATACCTCCCGCTTTGGTATCCTTCTCTGTTTTTAGTTTATTATACCACGCCGGAACACAAAAAGCAACGGTGCGGGAGACGCGGGAGCCGATGCCCGAAAAAACCCCCGGCGGACCGAAGAGGTCCGTCGGGGGCAGGTCTTTTTAAAGTGTTCTTTTATTTTTCTAGCTCGAGCACGGCGGATATCTCCTTTTGCGGGTGCGTAAAAAGCGGATCGGAAGCTTCACAACAGCATTTCCATACCTATCTTGTAAGGGACAAGTCCCAGCTTTTGATAAAAGCTTATCGCGCCCGGATTGCAGCTCCACACGTTAAGCGTTACGTTGTAACATCCGCATCGGCGGGCATAAGCGACGATATGTTCATAGATCCTTTTTCCCACGTGCAGACCGCGTGCGCTCTCATCAACGCAGATATCGTCGATATACAGCGTAAGGATGTCGTTGAGAAGCCTTTTGTTTTCGGGGCGCTGCAGGACACAGAACCCATGTCCCAGCACGCGGCCGTCGCCGTCCGTGCAGACGAACACGGGAGTTTTGTCGTTGTGCAAAATGGCGCGAAGCTCTTCTTCCGTGTATTTAGTCGTCAGCTTGAAGAGATCGGGGCGTCCGTCGTAATGGACCCGGTTGACCTGTCTGAGGAGCTCCATGACGGCAGGTATATCCTGCTCTTCCGCCCGGCGAACGGTATATGAGATCGTTTCTTTCATCAGCGCGACCCCCTTTTCTTCAGTATATCGGCGCCTCCCGTTACTTCGCCAGCCACTCAAAGACCTCCGGAAGCATATCGTCCACGTCCGGGTGAAACTGCGTGCCGAGGATCTTATCGCCCGCCTCGATCGCTTCCGTGACGCCGTCCGCCGCCTTACCTGTGACGGTGATCCCGGGCGCGGGATGCTCGATCCGGTAGAAGTGATACGATGCGCCGAAGACTTCCGTGCGCCCGCAGAGCTTTGCGATCAGCGAGCCTTCCGTCAGATAGACCGGATGCTTGGATGCGGACTTGTCGCCGCGCGGCAGATAATTCAACGGGCTGTGCCCCTCCACACGACCGAGAAAGGGATATTTTTCTTCGGTCAATCGGATAAACGACTCGGAGAGACTGCCGCTCCAGCCGCGTTTTTCCGCTTCGCTCTTCGTTGAGAAGTAAACCTGAATACACTGGCAGCCCAAGCAGATGCCGAGCACTTTTTTCCCGTTCCGGATCGCGTGGTCGATCACTTCGATATGATAGGGCTG
>JAEEGL016568200.1_pt1 | contig 14286 bp, 7 predicted proteins | sample 9134231 | NCBI WGS metagenome assembly JAEEGL01 (sample SAMN16246548, study PRJNA631951) | gut metagenome | biome: gut microbiome; feature: rumen; material: fiber-attached | host: Bos | place: Iran: Karaj | collected 2018-10 | reverse complement strand
TAAGAGCGCGGCAGTCAATGGCAGGCTGTCCATGGTCATCTTTAAAAAAAAGACCGTATTCCACGGACACCTTCGTACCTTCTGTGTTGAGGGGATACTGATTGAGAATGACGTTTCTGCCGTCTGCGTCAAGATAACGCCTGCGCCTTACATGAAGCAGTACCTTGCGGTTGCGTATGGGATAATCTTTGAGGACGGTCGGCTCCGTGAAACCGTTCGTTTTAAGTCCCATCTGCTCATCACTGCGATTGTCGCGCTCGTCCAGATAGATGTTCAGGATACGATTGTACAACTTGTCTGCGATGGTAGTACCGGGATTGTTCTCCTCTGTCATGTTCACTACTTCAAACCAGTCTATCATTCCGTCGGGGAGAAAGAAACTGATGAAGAAATCTCTGTCTATACCTAATGTTTGATGTTCCATGGTGCAAAAGTACACAAATATTTCTTTATGTATCGTATGTGCACCATCTTTTAGCTAAGACTATGCCTTAGTTTACCACGGAAGTTTTAAACTGCGCCATTTTTTCGGTTAGGCACGCCTCAGGTTTCCACGGAAGTTTTCATCTGCGCCCTTAAAACAGATATTTATTAACTAAAAACCGATAAGATTATGAAAACATTAAAACTTATTAAACAACTATTTTTGCTCCTCTGCCTCATCATGATGAGTGCGCAGAGCGCGTGGGGGTATAACGTTTATCATTCCAAGGGAAAATGCACTGTAGGGAACCTCAGTTTCAATTTGTATTCATATAGAGATCCATATACTAACCTTGTGTATAATTTTGCTGCACTCACGGGCATTTCGGGAACTGACGAAAACGTTATCATTCCCTCGGTCTTTGTAGATGGCTCATCTAGGTATTGTGTGACAATAGTTGACGGCACTATCACGAACAACTATGTCAAGACGCTGACATTCGAAGACAATGATTATGTCATCACGTTCTATCCGACTATGTATACCAATTCTGACGGTACGGAAATGATTGGTAATGAGCCTGGCATCCTCACATGTCCGAATTTGGAAATGATAGTGTTCGGGGCGAGTATCAATATAGACAGAATGGATGAGGCCCCTCTACAGTGCCCGAAACTGAAAAACATCGTTTTTAGCAATACGTCCGCCCCCACTCTCTCGGGCAGTTGGAACAATTATTGCACAGCCCCTGGTAGCCAAGTCACAGCCTACGTGGCTGCCTGGACGCAGGAGAAATGCGACGACATGCACACAAACGCCACCGTGTGGAGTCAGTTCCATGCCGTGCTGCCCTACGAGCCGGAGGGCACCATCCCTGGCGAAACGGTGAATGTGCGTGTTTCCGTAATAATGCTAAATTATGACTCTAAAACGGCTATGGATCCGAATACACTTTCCGTCCGGAAGTATGGTGACAATTCTGAAATAATGTATGGCCAATCGGTTCATACTTTTCAAGTAGAAAAGGGCAGCAGGGTGCAACTTTACATAAGCAACGATCGAAATAATTCACCATACGGCACCACCTGGAACATATTAAGGTATTACTTGAACGGGGTCAGGAAAGCATCCTCATGGTTCCCGATTATTTCTGAAAACATACAGGAAGACGCCCAAGTCCTCCTCATGCTGGAACCCAACTACTTCTTTGTGCCCGTGACGAACCTGAGCGCTGCAGGCACGCCGCACAGCCTTTATTGGATCGACGACAATAACGTTGTGAACGAGATACCTCCGCAGAGCACGTTCCTCGTGCCTGTGAATAAGCACGGTAATGGCCAGCCTATCTATGCAATGGAAGACGAGCACGACAACTACACGTTGCGTGGCTACTGGTACAACGGTATCGACTATATGTCAAACGACGACCAGAGCCAGGGCGGCGTACACTATCAGGACGAGCTGTGGCAAGGCGATGAGCACCGCCTTGAGTTCACGCTCCAGCCCACCGCCGACCTGCAGGAACGCCAGGTGCTGATAGGGCTCGTCGATGGTGCACCCACCAGCGACAAGCTCACCATCAAGGCTACGCAGGGCGAGGGCGGAGCGATGGGACTCCAATATACTCTCGATGGGGTAGCCCAGACAAAATGGTAACCCAATCCTATTTCCGGAGGGGACTTGCTTGCCAACCTCGACAAGTCGAAACTGGGCGACAGCTTCACGCTGAGAGTCGTCCCCGAAATTGGCAGGGAGCTCCACGGCATCTACCTGAACGATTGGTATCGGTCTGCCTCCAATGCCAATTCGACATCGGGCGACACCCTGATATACAATCTGGGCAACCTGAAAGCGGGGTATGATGTCTATCGCATCAGCGTTGTCTATAAGGACGTGGTCGATTTCTCCAAGCGCAAGATTCATGTCAGGAGTTCAGGCACGCCTGCAGGGTTCAGTAGAATGTTATTGCTCAATCCGAACACCAATCAAATCGCAGCCATATATAAACCAGACAATTTACCGACCGACTTCTCAGTGGAACTGCCTATGGGCACGAAATATAAAATATTGTTCCAGAACCAAACCTCTGCATTCAGCCTGAAGCGCACGTACGTCAACGGCGAACAGGTTACCAACACGAACGCCACTTACACTATTGGAAACTTCGACGACGAGATAGTGTTTGAGTTCCAGGATAATACAAATGTGAGTGCCTATGCTTCCAATGGTACGGTTGCCATGAAGAAGATTACGTCTGAAGGCGAAGAAGTGCCCTTAGGCGGCGGATTAGTCTATTCAAGCTATTCGATAAATCCGTCAGAGGGTGTAAAGATTTTCTTCACGCCCAATAATGGAGCAGGTGCACTGAAGACGTTGCTGGTGAACTACTTCGAGATTGACCTTGAGAACGATAGTCGTGTGGTGCTTGAAAGCGATGGCACTTATTCCTTCACCTTGTCAGCTACGCAAGTGCAGGATTATGGTGGCGACACACACCAGATTCAAGTGTTTGGCGAATTCGAGGGCGGATCGGCTGGTACGTCTTACGACTTGAATCATGACGGCCAAGTGAACATCACCGATGTGATTATTCTGGTGAATAGGATCTTGGGGAATGATTAATTTTTTAGAAGCAAGAGAGTAAGAGGCAAGAAGCAAGAGATATGTCCTCCATTTGAAAGACTAATCTCTTGCTTCTTACTTCTTACTTCTTACTTCTTACTTCTTACTCTCTTGCTTCTAAAACTAATCTCTTAATGTTTAATGTTTTTTTTTAATGTCCAAATTCTGCCTTTCTGATGCCCACTATGACAGATATGACAGATATGACAGAAGAAAACACAACTTTCCCTATAGGAAATTATTTACCCCCGACCTAAATGTATTTCCTTATACGAAAGTTATATATTTATCTGTCATATCTGTCATATACCGCAAAAAACGGCATTCACAAGTATGCTATTTCCGCCTCGTAAATGATACACTTATACAACGTAAACGATACATTTAGACAGCGTAAACAATATATTTCTTACTTCTATCTCTCGTTACTGATAAGAAATAAATCCTTTTTTATTTGGATGTATCACAAAAAATGAATATCTTTACAACCATAAAACTCACCAAAGACAATAACAAACCTAATTATCTATATTAACAATATCTAATCACAAAAAGTTATGGAAACAAAGGAATACATAAAACAACTAATCTTGCTCCTCTTCCTTATAATGGGAGCGCAGAGCGCGCTGGCAGATTTGGAAACGAGTTGGGTAGCCCCCATTCATCGCACTATGGGAAATCTCTCTTTCGATTTGTACAAGTACAAAAAAAATCAGATTTATTTAAAGGAATATTTTACAGCCGTCCTTACGGGCATTTCCGGAACCGACGAGAATGTTGTCGTCCCCGAAACCGTTGAAGATGGCGGCTATACCTATAGCGTGAGATATATCGATGGCAACATCGCAAACGACTATGTCAAGACGCTGACTTTCAAGTGTTATAATGGTCCTTCTTTTAATAATGCGCTTATGAAATGGGGCGAAAGAGATGGCATTTTCCCTCTCTCTGGCACCATCAGCTGTCCGAATCTGAAGACGTTAGTGGTTGGGCGTATTAGCGACAACCCAGACGGTGTAACCCGCCTGTTGTGCCCTCAGCTGACGGATATCGTTTTTACAAGCGAGAACGCCCCTGTGCTCGAGGGCAGCTGGAGCGACTATTGTTCAGCCTCAGGCGATCGAGTCACCGCCCATGTTGCAGCCTGGACGCAGGCAGAGTGCAACCAGAAGCATCAGACGGCCACCGTGTGGAGCGATTTAAGAGCTGTGCTGCACTACGACCGCGAGGTTGGAATAGGCCCCCAGACGGTGAACCTGAAAATCACCGTGCAATGTACAAACTATCCGCCAGGTGCGCCTGTTGACCCCAACAACATATACGTCAACTACAACGGAGAGAAAGTGTATGGGGGCCAAACGCAGACGTTCGTGGTGGAAAAAGGAAGTGCTGTGGACATCATCGTCACCAGCGCACACCCCACTCCCTATTCCATCTATTGGTCGGGAAAGACCTACGTGGACGGAGTCTTGAGGCAGCATAACGGCCCCTTCAGGCTTACTGACAGCATGCAGGAAGACATCGAACTCCTCGAGGTGTGCGAGCCCGACTGCTACTTCGTGCCTGTGGCTAACCTGAGCGCAGAAGGCACCCACAGCCTCTTCTGGAAGGACGTGAACAATCAGGAGTATGAGATTGCTCCGCAGAGCACTTCCCTCGTGCCTGTGAAGAAAAGCAGCACCACCGGCACCAATGTCTATGCAATGGCTGGGCAGCCCGATGGCTATACGCTGCTGGGCTATTGGTACAAAGGGCAGAGCTATATGAACAACGCTGACATCAGCGCAGGCGGCGTATCGTTCAAGAACGAGCTGGCGTCGGGAGAAACCCATCGACTCAATTTCACGCTACAACCGACATCCGAGCAGCAAGCGCGCCAAGTGTTGATTGGGACAGCCGAAAGCACCCAAAGCAAGGTTCACGTCAAGGTGATTGGCGAACCTGCCGGTCTCGAGAAGATGGTTTTTGAGGGTTCATCGCCTTCAGACGTGATAGAATTGGCTGATTTGGCTTCGTTCGACCGTACTTATTTGCTGGACGAGGGCACACAATACAGATTCAGTTTCTTGGGTGCAAAGAACATGAATCTGAAACGACTGACCATCAATGGCGAAGAGGTTGAAGTGACTGGAAAGGTTATCAAGATTACTGGATATCAACTGCTGGGCAGCTTCGACGACGACGTAGTCATTGAGTTCCCGAAGGGCACATACGTGAACGCCTATGCCAATAACAATGCCGTTGTTTCGATTGCAAAAGTTGTAGATGGTGAGGAACCACATTTTGTTGCTCGTGATAATTCCATGCACCAGTGGGTCAACGATGGAGAGACTTACATTATCAAGTTTATACCCATGAATGGTGAAGAACTAATACGCTTTGACATCGGTATGAACTCAGTTGACATTCAGCAGGAAAGCCGATTGGTGAAGAACGAGGATGGTTCATACTCCTTCACCCTTACGTATAATGATATTCCGAGCCCACAAGATAACTTCGATATGCTCGCTGTATTTGAGAGTAGTCAGACAGGAACCACATACGACTTGAATCACGACGGTCAAGTGAATATCACTGATGTGATTATTCTGGTGAATAGGATATTGGGGAATAATTGAGAATTAGCAATTCACAATTCACAATTAGCAATTCACAATTAGCAATTCACAATTAGCAATTCACAATTAGCAATTCACAATTATCAATTCACAATTAGCAATTAGAGGTGAGAGAATTGTTTTTCGAGTGGAAGACATATCTCTCACTTCTTTCCTTTTACCTCTTTCGACTTGATTTTTTGATTTATTACCATTGAATTATGTTTTAAGGCAAATTTCGTTTGGTTATTTGCTTTTTTTAGATTATATTTGCAGCAATAAAGCGAAAAAATACTAATTGTAATTGAGTTTTGTCAAAACAAATTATTAACTTATATAAAAAATGAAAAAATTCGTCATTTGTATCACTCTCGTCTGTACGGGATTGGTAACTTCCTGCGTGGATAAATACGAGGAAGTAGATGCCGAGACCAAACCTGAATGGCTTGGTGGAAGCATTTTTGAGGAATTGCAAAAGGCAGACCAAACTCGACTCTCTGGTACGTTTGAGACGTATCTGAGGTTGGTGAATGACTTGGACTATGCATCTACCCTCTCTCGTACAGGTAGTAAGACTGTCTTCCCTGCCAATGATGAGGCTTTCGTACGTTTCTTCCAAAACAATTCTTGGGGAGTGCGTAGGTATGAAGACCTATCGGAGGCTCAGAAGAAGCTGTTGCTCTACTCATCTATGATCGACAATGCCTTGCTGGTGGACATGTTGTCTAACGTCAGCAATGGTAGTGGAGTTACAAAGGGCTTGGCAATCAAACATGCTACGTCCGTGAATGTAATCGACTCCGTCACTCATCTCTATGGTCCGTCTCAAATGCCAAAGAACAATAGTTGGTGGGCCAAGTATTACAAGGGAATTGACATCGTTTGTGACAATACACGTCCGATGATGGTTCACTTCACCCGTGAGCAAATGGTTAACAACTCCATTACGACCAACGGACCTGAAAGTGATTTCGCTATCTTGACGGGTGAGGAATACAACGATACGGAGAAACCTGCTTACGTGTTCAACGACCGCATTATCAGACGCGACGTAACTTGTATGAATGGTTACATCCAACAGTTGCAAGACGTACTTGTTCCTCCAGGCAATATGGCACAGATGTTGAGAGAGAATCCACAAACAACCCTTTTCAGTAGGGTTCTCGATTTCTTCTCTGCTCCTTATTTCGACCAAGTTACGACCAACAACTACAACGACTGGGCAGTGGCGAACGGAAAGAGCACCATCGACTCTATCTTCCAAGTAAGATATGTCAGCTCTCGTTCACAAAACGGTACGTTGGTGGTTGATCCTAACGGTAGGACTTTGGGACAAGGTCGTTATTTGTCATACGACCCAGGATGGAACCAGTACTATCCTGCTCATGCCAACGTTTCTTCCATCGATTATTCCATCACCGACTTAGGTTCGATGTTCGTTCCTGAAGATGCTGCCTTCAAGCAGTATTTCTTGCCAGGCGGAAACGGAGCATATTTGATTGACATCTATGGTGACAAGGAAAATACCGAAGCCAACTTATTGGAAAACATCGACTCGCTTCATGCACGCAACCCACAAGTGTTGACGGCATTCGTGAGAAACTTGATGAAGAACTCTTTCGTGGAGACAGTGCCAAGTAAGTTTGGTTCTATCATCAACGACGCTTCTGAGAACATGCAGATGACTACCAGTCTCTTGAAGAAGAAAGACGATGGCAAGTATGACATCAAGATTGCCAACAATGGCGTTATCTATATCTTGAACCAGATGGTAGCTCCCGATGAATACCAAGCGGTGTTGGCTCCTGCCTCTTCTTATCCCGACATGCGCGTGATGAACTGGGCCATCCAAGACCGTAGCTACTTAGGCGTTGACTTCCGCTTCTATCTATTGGCCATGAGTGCTAATTACGCATTCTTCATTCCAGATGATGAGGCTTTCGACCAATATTATATTGACCCGACATCTTTGGGACATAGTCGTCCTGAGGTGTTGCATTTCTATTATGATGGTTCGCGTACACCCAGCTTGCGTTGCGAAAGATTCTATTACAATGCAGCCGACAATTCCATTGGACAACGTATCGGTGAGGTGAGCGACATCACGCAACGTGCCTCTCAATTGATTGACATCCTGAATTATCATACCGTACTCTTGAAAGATGGTGAAGTATTGGGTACCAACCATTACTATCAAACCAAACATGGTGGTGCCATCTACGTTGACAAACCCGTAGAAGGCGGATTTGTTGCCAGTGGCGCTCAATTGGAGAACGAGAATATCGGTAAGTCAACCATCGAGATGGTTCACAACCAAAAGAACGGTAAGGCTTATCGTATCGACCATATCATCCAAGCTCCACAACGTAGCGTTTCCCGAGTATTGCGCGATTACGACCAGTTCTCAGAATTCTATGAGGCATGTTCAGGATTCTCTGCCGATAACATCTTGACATGGGCAGGAATTTCCGCAGATAGGAACTCATTCGGAACAACTGAACAAGACCAGTACATTGTGTTCACTTCTACCTACGGAACTGGTAATAATTCAGTTACAAACGCATGTTTGGACGAAAACGTAAAACTCTTTAATACATATAACTATACGCTTTACGCTCCCGATAATGCCGCCATGGAAAAAGCATACGCTAACGGACTTCCACGATGGGCAGAAATACAGGAGATTTTTGACACGTATGGTGATGAGGCAACCTCTGAAGTTCGCGCCCGTGCAAGAAAGATGATTAACGCCCTCCGTAAATTTGTGAGATACCACTTCCAAAGTATCTCCTTGTATGCAGACAACGTGGTGGAAGGTGGTGAATACCAATCACTTGCAACTGACGAGTTAGGATTGGCACGTAAGTTGGAAGTATCGGGTGGAAGTGGCCAAATCAATATTACTGACGAAGCTGGCGTTTCGCACACCGTGAATGCCAACAATTCCTCTATGGTTTCCAATCAGATGGCACGCGATTATTGGTTCAACTCTGCAAGAACCAATGCAACGGAAATCACGACCTCTTCTTTCTGTTCCGTACATGAGATTGCAGAACCTTTCTATATTTATAGGGATTCTTCTGGCAAACCGACATGGGATCCTTCGTATGTCGAATAATAATGAGGAATAAAAATGAATAGTATCATGAGAAAGATATTTTTTATTGCCCTGCTTTGCATGATTACGCAAGTAATGATGGCACAAAAGCGTATTTCTGGTACGGTAAGCGACAATATGGGACCTATCATGATGGCGAACGTAGTTGAGCGTGATGCCAACAACCGTATTGTTTCGGCTTGTCAGACAGATGTCAATGGTAACTTCTCCATGGAAATCAAAAGTGGAAAGAATAAGTTGGTCGTGTCTTTCGTTGGTGATAAGACCAAGACACTTCCCATTGGCGACACGGAAACCTTCGATATCGTATTGGAACCAGAGTCTACCACCTTGCAAGAGGTTACCGTAAAGGCAACTCGTACGGGTTCGGGAGGCTTGTTTATTCCTAAGCGAGAAATCTCTGTTGCACAACAAACCTTCGATATGGAATCCGTTGAAGGTATGTCGTTCACCTCTGCCGACGAGGCACTTCAAGGTGAAATCGCCGGTCTTGACATCGTGAGCAACTCTGGTAACTTGGGAGCTGGTACGACGATGCGACTTCGTGGTGTGACAACCATCAACGGTAATGCTGAACCTCTGATTGTTGTTGACGACAAGATTTTCGATAACCCTGATGAAACCTTCGACTTCGCCAATGCGAACGAAGAGCAATATGCGTCCTTGCTTTCGGTGAACGTGGAAGATATTGCTTCTATCACCGTATTGAAAGATGCCGCCGCTACAGCCGTTTGGGGTTCAAAGGGTGCCAATGGTGTTATCCAGATTACCACCAAGCGTGGTGCGAGAGGAAAGACTCGCGTGAATTTCTCATATAAATTCACGGGTACATGGCAACCTGATGGTTACAAGTTGTTGAATGGTGACGACTATACGATGTTGATGAAGGAGGAATTCTACAATCCTTCACAGGCTTCCAATGCCACTACCAACATTGCTGAGTTGAACTATAACCCCAGTTGGTCAGAGTATGAAAACTGGAACAACAACACCGATTGGGTGAAAGAAGTGAAGCAATTCGGTCAGATGCACTCTTACAACATGAATTTGAGTGGTGGTGGACAGAAAGCTCGCTTCCGTATCTCAGCTGGTTACGACCATCAGACAGGTTCTATCATCAAGCAGAAACTCGACCGTTTCTCCACTCGTTTGGTATTGGATTACAACGTAAGTGACCGCATCTTGTTCTCAACTAACTTCGCGTTGACTTATACTAATAATTATCAGAACTATAGCGGTTTGTTAGGTATAGCTCAGAAGTTGGCTCCTAACATGAGTATCTATCGTCAGAATGCCGATGGTCAAGATACAGATGAATACTACTTGATGAACCCAACGGCACCATCAGGCTACACACCATACTCAGGCAACTATTCTTCACGTGAATTGGAATCAGTACGTAGTTTGGGTAATCCTATTGCCATTGCAAACTTGGCTTGGAAGAAAGACCAGACCTATCGTATCACGCCAGATTTCTCCGTGAAGTATGAATTGCTTGGCATAGGTGAAGAACAGCATCGTTTGACTTTCCTCGGTCGTGTAGACTTCGATATTTATGCACGTAGTGTTCCCACTTACCATCCAGCTTCAGTTTCTACTGATATTTGGACAAGCACGGGATATAACTCCAGTTCAAATACCGAATCGAACCGTTTGAAGATTGGTGCAAGGGCAGAATTGCAATATACTCCTTATTTCAAGAACAAGGATTTGTCAGCCATGATGTTCATACGTTATGAAATGTCTACCTCAAAGAGCAATTCCCAGTTTATATCCCAATACGACTTACCCGATGGCATTACTTCGCCAACAATCGAGGCCGTATTGCCAAGTAATGGTATGTCGAGTGGTAACAGTCGTTCCAATTCACAAAACATCCTTTACAATGGACACTTCTCTTACAAGGGAATCTACAACTTAGGCTTCTCTCTACGTGCTGACGGAGACTCTAAGTTCGGTCCTAAAAACAAGTGGGCTTACTTCCCAGGTGTCAGCTTGCGTTACAACATTATTGACGAGCCATTCATGAAAGCCTTGAAAGGCAAGGTATTCTCCATGTTAGGCTTACGCGCTTCATGGGGTATCAATGGTAAGGCTCCAGATGCCGACTATTTGTTCTATTCTACCTATAATACCAGTTCAGGTTCTTATGGTAGAGGTACTGGTGCATTGACAACCGCCGAGATTGATGGATTGAAATTGGATGACTTGCGTTGGGAAACGACCACTTCTTATAACTTAGGTGCCAACTTTGGATTCCTCAACGATATGTTGGAAGTAGAATTCGACTACTATCATAAGGAAACTAAGGACTTGTTGATGAGGAATGTTCGAATTCCTTCAACAACTGGTTATGCACAAGTGGCTTATTCAAACGTAGGACAGATGAACAACGATGGATGGGAAATGAACATCAATGGTCGTCGCTTCATCAAGATTGGTAAGTTCTCCATGGACGCTGGATTCAACATCGCCCAAAACTTCAACGAAATCAAGGAAATGGATAAACGTGTGTTGGATGCCATCAACTCTGAATGGATTGCCACCACTCGTCCTTCAAGCAAGAGCACCACGGGTTACTTAAACCGCGTACAGGTTGGTAACGCATTGGGTTCTATCTACGGATTCCGTTACAAGGGTGTTTTCCAATATAGCTATGATTACTTGGAGAACTACCAAAAGGAACACAATTTGAATGCTGCTGACTATGAGGCTTGGATTAATAGTGAACTTGCCAGTGGAAAGACATTCCCAATTGTGCTCGGCTCTGACGGAAAAGTTTTGATGACCAGTCAGGGACACCCACAACACCTTGTTTATAATTATGATGGAAACTCATCCACATATACGTTCCAAGGCGGTGATGCTATGTATGAAGACATCAATAACGACGGTCAGATTAATGCTCTTGACATCGTTTACTTAGGTAATTCACAACCGAAGGTACAAGGAGGTTTCAACTTTACTTTCCGTTATGGAAAATGGAGTTTGAAGACTCGTTTCGCTTATCGTTTCGGAAACAAGGTCATCAACCTTGCTCGCTTGAACTTGCAAGAAATGTTTAATACCTATAACCAATGCTCTACAGTGAATTATCGTTGGCGTAAGGATGGCGATATCACGCCAATGCCACGTGCTATGTATAATTCAGGTTACAACTTCCAAGGTTCTGACCGTTATGTAGAGAATGGTTCGTTTGTTCGTTTCAACAACTTGCAGTTGGCTTACAATTTCGATAAGAAGCAAATCAAGAAGTTAGGACTCAACCAACTTCAGGTTTACCTTTCTGTAAACAACTTGTATTGTTGGACGAAATATAGCGGAACAGACCCCGAAATCTCTGCAAGTGGTTGGGGATTAGCTGTTGACGACTCTCAGACACCTCGTTCTAAATCATTTACGGCAAGTATCAATATTGGATTCTAAAAACAGAAGGATATGAAAAAGTATTTATCAATTATATTTGCAAGTCTTTTGATGGTATCGTGCGTAGATACCGTATTGCTGCCGGATGACAAGACGGTGGATGAAGACTTTTGGAAAACCAAATCGGATGTGTCGTTGATGGTTGAGGGAGCATATAAGTCAATGCTTTCTGCGGATGTCATCAGTCGTTTGATTGTTTGGGGAGATTTCCGTTCGGATGAGTTGTTGGCAGTAACCTCCATCTCTTCTAACTCTACCGTAACGGCATTGACGGAAATCGATGCGCAGAACGTGCAGACCGATAACATGTTTGCTTCTTGGGCTTGTCTTTACAAGGTCATTAACAATTGTAATATCGTGTTAGATCGTGCTGGTTCCGTGATGTCTATCGACCCTTCCTATACTGAAGGCGACTATAATACCGATTGCTCACAAATGTTGGCATTAAGGGCATTGTGTTACTTCTATTTGGTTCGTAACTTTAGGGACGTTCCTTACAATGACCACGCATATATGACCAGTAGCGAGGAAATGAATATCTTCCAATCTACTCCAGATTCAGTGCTCCAACGTTGTATCAACGATTTGGAAAAAGCTGAGAAGACAGCTCTCGACCCAACTGCTTTCTCTGATTGGAGAAGGGTAGGTCATATCAATCGTGATGCAATAAATGCAATCTTGGCAGACATCTATCTGTGGCGTGGTTCCGTGATGCACAATGAAAGTGACTATCAAAAGTGCATTGAATATTGTGATAAGGTAATTGAATCGAAGAAGGCACAACACATCCCTGGACGCAACGAAGTGGAAGTGAAGGAATATCCATTGGCAGATGGTATGCGTGCATTCAACGACCTCTTTATTACCCAAAATGCAGAGGAGAGTATTTTCGAATTGCAATTTGACGGTCGTAGTAATGCCAATAGCGCCCTTTGCCAGTATTTGTATAAGTATCGTAACAACACTTCGCCAAACGGTTATTTGAAAGCTGCATCTATTTTCGGTAACGTGGGTAATGGTGCTGCCGTTTATACGCAGACAGGTGACTATCGTTATCTCCAGAATTGCTTCGCCGTAGGCACGGGTTCCGATTCTTATGACGTGAGAAAGATGATTGCACAAGTAGAATGGAATATCACTAACCCCGTAGGTGTAGCTGGATTGGCTCGTACTACCGACCGTGGTTACGATTACTTTGCACAAAACTATATTTTCTATCGCTTGTCTGACGTGATGTTGATGAAGGCAGAGGCAGAGACTGCCCTTGCTGTAGACAATACTGATCCTCAGTTGAGAGACGCATTCAATATCGTACAATATGTCAATGCAAGAAGTCTCTATAGTGGAAACCTTGGTAACGATTCCTTGAAATGGAGTTCGTTTAACACTAAGAACTTGATGGAGACCTTGGTATTGCAAGAGAGATTGCGTGAACTTTGTTTCGAAGGAAAACGTTGGTACGACTTGCTCCGTTATAATTTCCGTCATGTTGAGGGTATTGATTATACGACAACACTCGCCAGTCAAGAAGAAAGAGGAAAGATCTTTGTTCGCAACGATGCAAACATGCTCAATTTGGCAACGAGGAAATATACTTCAGGTGCCGCTGCAGCCGCTTCGAAGATGCGAACCGAACCCTATCTTTACATGCCTATCAATCAGAGTGATATTGACGTGAATCCCAATTTACGACAAAATCCCGTTTATAGCGATGCTGATGAGTATAAAAAGAACTATTAATAGGAAGGTTGAAGAATTATGAATAAGACAATATTTAAATCAGGACTTGTATTGTTGGTGGCGTCGTTGGCGTTCGGTTCATGTAACAAAGAGCCCGATGAGTCGAATCTTTACACCTTTACTGGAGAGACCGTCGAGTCTTTCATCCAGAAAGATAGTGATTTGACATCGTTCAACTATATCTTGTCTCGTGTAAGGCTCGACCGTATGATGGCTTCGTATGGTCAATATACTTGCTTTGCCCCAACGAACGAAGGAGTGAAAGCATATTTAAACAATCTGTATAACGACCCAGATGCTGTTCTTCCTCACAATGGAATGACTTCCAATTCGCTGGAAGGTTTGACAGACTCCTTGTG
>JAEEGL014442503.1_pt1 | contig 14286 bp, 10 predicted proteins | sample 9134231 | NCBI WGS metagenome assembly JAEEGL01 (sample SAMN16246548, study PRJNA631951) | gut metagenome | biome: gut microbiome; feature: rumen; material: fiber-attached | host: Bos | place: Iran: Karaj | collected 2018-10 | reverse complement strand
GTATCAGTTGCAATTATAACTGTTCCTGTTGCGATAGGTGGAGTATCGGTAGCAATTATAATTGTTTCTGTTGCTATAGGTGGTGTATCAGTAGCTATTATAACCGTTTCAGTTGATATATGATATGTATAGGTAGCTAATGTTGGAGTATATGTAGCAATAGGAACAGAACCGCCATATATAGTCAATTCAAGTTCTGCTTTGCCTACTCCATTTTTACTGTCTCTGCCGACTAGAACTACAACAGCTTTATAAGTAGAAGTAGCTATAAAATTTACACTACTGCCGGTATTGTTTCCAGTAAAACCACCACCGACAGCCGACCATTCATAACTGATATAGTCGTTATCAGCATCAAAGCCCTTAGCGTATAGATCAACTCTTTCATTTGGTCTAATATAAAGAATATTATTAAACTTAAAAATTGCTGAACTATTGGGGTTATAAGTTATAGAAACAATAGGAGCAGAATTATTTTCAGCATTCTGAGGTAATTTTACAAATATTTCAGAGTTGTAATTGTCTCCAAAGCTTACTGGAACAGTAATTGTTTTATAACCAACCATAGAAATAACAGCGGTTGTATCTATTCCAGGGAAATCGGTTAAATGAATAGTTCCGGAAGCATCAGAATAATAGTCTTGCCCCCAAATAGTGGCTTTAGCACGATATAAAGGTCGGTTACTAGTATCTGTTATAAACAGAGTCAATGAATAGGGAGAAGCCTGCATGCTTATCATCTGGTTTGTATCCTGAGAAGAAAGTTCAACCTGAGTACTGCCAGAAGGAGCAGAAACAGTTACATTTTCCTGACGGGCTCTGAAAGTAACCTGTGTCCCTTCTCTCTTTTCAGCAACCAAAGTATGTACGCCCTGAGGTACATTCTGAATAACATATTTACCGTTTGCATCAGTTACGCCGTAAAGACTGCTATTCTTTTCCAAGAATACTTTTATTCCGGCAAGGCTGGTTAAAGAACAACGCATTTCAGCAGCAGGTCTAAAAGAACTGACACTGCCGTCTTTAACGTAACCAACTAAGGTAACAACATTACTTGAAGAAATAGTTGCACTTCCAGCTAAATCATCAGAAGCCCCACTATTGCACCCTATTAATAAAAAAGGGAAAACAATAAGTAAACACAAAAAAAATCCTACACTAAATCGTTTCATAATCGTTCCTCTCTTTCTGATTAGAAATAATTATAATGATTTTAAAAAAAACCGCAAATGTTTGTCTACATCCTTATTTTGGCTTTAATTTCATCATTTTCTTCTAAAAATGTATATAGTTCATCTTCTGAAAGAACTCCTCTTTTAAGCTCTTTAGGTAGCAAACCTGCTTCATCATCTTTAAAATCCTTCAGCCAGCCACCATTTTCATAATAATACTGAAGTTCTTTTATAGCTGGCTGAAGGTTCATATAATAATTGATAGCTTCATTCAGATTCCTTAAAGCTTCTTTGCTTTCGTTAAGAATCTTTTCCATTCTTTTTATTCTGTCTATTTGAGTTGTCATAGTTTATTTGCAGAGTTCTTCAACTATTTGATTGATAAGCTTGCCATCAGCTTTTCCCTTAAATTCAGGCATAATGCTTTTCATAATCTGACCTTTATTTTTAGAAGCAACAACTTCAGCAAACTTTTCATTAATTATCTTAATAATAGCTTCTTTGTCGAGCATAGCAGGAGCAAAAGCTTTAATATAGGATTCTCTTTTCTTGTATTCTTCGAGAAGATCTGTTCTTTCAGGTGGGCAGGTATCAATCTGTTCTTTATATGATTTAAGTTCCTTTAAAATCATTTTATCAACAAGTTCATCAGTTATATTGTCTCTAGTTCCTTCATCTATAGCTACTTTCTTAATAGCTCCAATAAGGGAAGAAATAGCTTCTCTTTTTTCTTTGTTCTTTTCTTTCATAGCTGCAATATTAGCTTTGGTCAATTCTTCGTATTTCATCGTTAACTCCTTATCATAGAACCTGATACTTGTGTACACAAATCAGATCTTTTTTGATATTATATACTTATTAAAATTGCCAAACAAGTAGAAGTTGTTTTATCATTATACAAATAATTGATATTTATCTTTGAATGGTGATTTTTATGGATTGTATCTTAGTATTCATAGTAATTATAGTCTTTACTTGGTTAATAATACTTCAAAAAAAAAGTAGAGAGTCTCTTAGACAAAAATGAGCAATTAGAAAAAGAGTTACACAGTTATGAAACTCTTCTAGAATCTATAGAACACGAAATCGAAGACAATTACCACAACAAATATATATCATCTTCTAGTGCAAATACGGTCGATTCTGTTCCTAAGAACGAACAAAAAACAGTTAATAAGAAGGCGGAATCTTCTTCTCAAATCCAGGAAAGCACTTCTAACAAGCAAAATGAAAGTTCAATAAATAAAGCATTATCTATAGCCAAACAGAGAACAGAACACAAATCAGACGAACCACATACAACAATTGAAACAACTAATAGTATTAGCTCTGAAATAAATACTGAAAACGCTATAAATACAAATTCAGCATCCAAAAAAGTTATTCCTCAAAATAATCATAAAGAAGCTTCTAGGCCTCAAGTTCATTCAACTAATACTCAAAAAACCAGACATTCAAAGGAACCAATATCTTTTGTTCAGATATTCTCTTGGATAGGCGGTTTTATACTGCTTTTAGGTATTATTTTCTGGATAAAATATGCTTTGGAAAACAATGTTATTTCTCCAGACATGAGAGTTGCTCTGGGCACTATAGTTGGTATAGGTTTATGGATAACAGGAGCTTTGTTAAAGAAACCAGAAGTTAAAACCACTTCTGATACCTTATGTGCCTGTGGATTGGCTACCTGCTATTCTGCGTGGTTTGCTGCCTATTATTTCTACCATATAGTTCCTCCAAGTTTAACATTTATCTTATTAAGCATAGTTGCTATTGCATCATTTGCTACTGCCGTTTGGAAAAATGCGCAGTATATAGGTATACTTGCCCAGCTAATAGGCTTTGTGACTCCATTCTTATTCCCATTTGATTCGACACAAATCTGGTTTCTTTTAGCTTACGCCGCTATAATAAATGTTACTGCAGTAGTAACAGCATTAAAATGCAACTGGCCTCATCAGTTATACACAGGTTTAGCATTTACTTTCCTGACATTTTTCGGAATCTTCAATACAAGCGAACCATTGCAATTGTCTATTTTTGCAGGAGTGTTCATTTTGTTGTATACAGCAGTTGCAGTCTCTAAAAACAATAAGAAACTGATGTACTGCTCCTTTGTTTTTGCTTTTATAGGTCTCATCATTCTTGCTTTAAGATCTCATGCGTTAAAATATGACAGTTTGCCCTACGTAGTTTCTTTTGCTGCATTATTTTCAATATGCTTTGGTCTATTGTCATCTTGGAAAAAGAATAATGAACTTTGCTTTGCAACACTAGGCTTTGCATTTACTGCTTTTGTTCTGATTGCTTTTACCGGCTCTTTTATAGCTTTATTAGCTTTTATTGCTCTCATTATGCTATTCTTCGGTTTCTTAACCGCAAAAATGGATCAGCCATATTTGCAGATCGGAACAATAGTTCTTGCTTCTCTAAGCTCTTTGATTCTTTTCATTGAGCAGTTCACAATTAACACAAATGCAGAATATCTGCCATATTATGCGGGATTTGCAGTATTTTTTACTCTCTTTTTCGGCTTAATTGCTTTTATTAAAAAAAGCAGCAATTTACTGATAAATACAATAGCATTTTCGTTAATCTGTTTTACTCTGTTGCAACCTTTCCACAATAATAATACCTATGTATTATCAATTGCCACAGTATTTACATTATTCTTTGGAATTTTAAGCTATAAACTGCATAATAAAACTACTCAATATGTTTCTATAGGATTTACAACCGCTTGTTCGGTATTAATGTGCCTTACATATTTAATTAGTAAAAATCATAACTTCAGCATGCATGCTATATTAGCTTACGCTATGTCAGCAACTCTTTTCTACTTTTTTATCGCAACCAAAGAAAAAAATGGCACTTTATTTACTTCAACCTCAGCCTCAATGGTAATTCCACTGTTCCTTCTTTCTCTTGACGCATATTTTCATAATAAAAGCGTTGAGATGCTGTATTGGTTATTCAGTTGGAGCGCATTAATAACTTTTGCTATCTTTTTCCTAAAAAATTATTTTGAAAACAATAAATCATCATTGATAAGCTCAGCAATCTGCAATATTTATGCTGCTTTAGTCATCAAAATAGTATTATGTGAAAATATAACAGAACGCGTACAAATACTTTCAGGAACAACGGCTTTAATAATGTCGATGATTTATGCTTATCTGATATATAATTATTCAAAATCCTGCAATTTAAGTGATGAAAAAGACAAATTCCAAATTTCATGCTTGATTTGTGCACCTATTACATTTTTAACATTAGCACTCACCCTCTACACCACCAAAGAGTGGAAAACCTTAGCTTTTGCAATTGAAGGCTTGTCTTTAATTGTTTTGTGGCGTTATTTAAAAGTAAATGCTCTTCAAAACATCGGTTTAGGATTGATGAGTGTCGTTGCAATCAGACTGCTCTTTAACCCTGAAATTGGAGGATATTACGAACAAACTCAGCTAATTTTCAACTGGTATTTATATACCTATACCCTTTGTGCAATTATGCTTTTTATCGGTTCATCTTTCTGGCGAGAAAGTGAAGATAATACTGTTCCGAAATTAATGCGTGCCATGGGAGGAATCATCATATTTGCCCTGATTAACATTGAAATAGCAAACTATTTTGGAAAAGGCCGAGGGTTATCCTTTAACTTCTGTGGAGGCTTAGCTGAAGCCGCTGCCTACACAATAGCCTGGGCATTATACGGTGCTATTTGTATGTTCAATTCTACTCAGCAAAATCGCTATCCACTTAGAGTTGGTATAGGTCTGATTTCACTTGCATTGTTGAAGTTGTTTTTATCAGACATCTGGAATCTATCTTCAGGCTTAAGAATTGTTGTATTAATCGGTGTTGCAGTTATTCTTCTAGCAGTATCCTTTATTTACCAGCAGTTTAAAAAAATGAAGGAATCTGTTAACAATTAGTTCACTTGCCTTCGTTTTAACAATAATTACAATAACTACAAACTACAAAAAACACACCAAGCTATGCTTGGCAAAAGTCTTCTTAGAAATCTCCTAGGCTGCTTAAAGCAGCCTTTTTCTTTGATAAAGAGGATAATTTATGAATCTACTAATCTTTTGAATTGTTCAAGAAAACAATAACAACTACAGCAAAATTAATTAATAACAACGCTACAAAAGTTCGCCAGCAAGCTTTTGCAACTAGTCTTTCAGAGCACCGCTGGTTATTCCTTCGATTATTTCTTTCTGGAATATCCAAAAGATAATAATTATAGGGAGCGAACTTACTGAAGCCCCAGCCATCAGTGCACCCCAGTCTGTACCGTATTGCCCTTGAACAAGCATAGATAAAGCAACTGGCAAAGTTCTTAAATGTGCAGAATCTATAAATATTAATGGGAATAAAAAGGCATTCCAGTTAATAATAGCAGTATTAATGATTATTACAGAAATAGCTGGCTTAGCAAGAGGGGTAATTACATGCCAGAGAATCTGCCATTCCCCTGCCCCATCTGCTCGTGCTGCTTCTTCTAAATCTTTAGGCAAGTTTTCTATATATTGCTTCATAAGAAAAACATTAAATCCATCAACACAAAAAGGCAAAATCAGTGCCCACAAAGTATTATGAAGCCCTAATCTCACCATCAAATCAAGCAATGGTATCATCAAAGTCTGTTTAGGAATCATCAATGTTCCTAAAATAATCAAAAACATCAGACGTTTGAAAGGGAATCTGTATCTTGCAAAAGCATATCCAACCATTATCGAAAATACGATATTGCCAACAACAACTGCTGTTAAAACAATGAAACTATTTAAAATATAGGTTAAAAACCCAGCTTGCCCTATAATCAATCTGTAATTATCCAACGTAAATAAACCGTTCCCATCAGATAATCCTGGTTCATGCCTAAGAAATGAACGCAAAAACATATACAGCCACGGATAGAGATAGCCTATCGCCAAAGCTGTTAAAATAAAAAAATTAATTTTTGACTTAATTAATTTACTCATGACTTACATTAAAATCATAGTTTATTTAGTATCTAAAATCACTTAAGCATACATTTTTATTTTTACAGATTATATTCCATTTTATTTATTTTTAATAGTCTTATATATTAGAAAAAAACATGATATATTAAAATAAAAATAATTGGGAAACCTTTTTATGAGTAAAACTTTTCGTATTATTATCTGGCTAATAGTCAATGGGTTAGTTATTCTTTTATATCCCCCCGAATATGGTCTTCATGGTGGACCAAATTATAGGAATAAAGAAAGCCAGTGTTTCTCTAATCAGAGAATGATTCTAGGCGCTATAGAAATGTATAACATGGATCATAGCCAAATGATTAGTGAAATAAATGAAAAGATTATTGATTTATTAGTAGAAGAAAAATACTTGAAAACAAAACTCAGCTATCCTGCTCCTGGAAAATGCAAATACCTTAATCGTGGAGAATTGATGAATGATGGAATCATATATTGTGAATATCATGGTTCTGCTGGATATAATTCAAATAAATCAAAAGGAGTTCCGCCATCTAAGGAATATGAAAAATATCTTGAGGAATGCTTGGAAAGTTCAAAAAATCACCATATTAAACATCTTGCACCCGGTTTCATTATATTTATCATAACTACTGTATTGGCATTTATTTTATAAAAAAACAAAGCTCTCATCTCTCACCTACCACCTATCTATATGCTCTTTATTTTGAAGCCGACAGCATGCTTGTTCGACCTTATTCTCCTCCGCGGTCTCTGAATATTACTGCCTTCGAATAAACCTTGAAAGAACGAGCCTTGTGCGGAGAATAGAAGGTCTCTCGTCAGCTGTCTACCTCTTTGAACCCTTAACTCTACACCCTAAACTCTCATCTCTCATCTCTCATCTCTCAATTCTCAATTCTCATTTCTCCTTTCTGCCTTGAAGAATGCGCATTTGAGCGAAGGCAAAAACCATGATAATACCTAACAAAACGAATGAAATTGCAGAGGCATATCCCATATCATGATAGCGGAAAGCAGTTTCATATAAATGGTTCACAAGAGTATTTGTTGTACCAACAGGACCGCCGTGAGTTAAAGTAAATACTTCAGGGAAAACCTGCCAGCTTCTGATTGTATTTATAACTATTATAAATATAGTCATATAACGGATTTGAGGCAAAGTAATATACCAGAACTGCTGCCATTCGTCAGCTCCATCTACTTCAGCTGCTTCGTAAAGTTGTTTTGGAACAGCAGTTAAGGCCGCCAAATATAAAACCATATAGTAACCAGTATAAGCCCAGACATTCATCATCATAATAGCCGGCATTGCAAAGCCTTTTTCCACCAGCCAACCGTGCCCTGTCAAGCCGAAAAATTCTACAATTCTATTCAACATTCCAACAGGTGAATAAAAGGATTTAAAAATAGAAGCTGTAACAACAATAGACACAATAGAAGGCAGGAAAAATACAGAACGGAAAACCTGATTCCCTCTTCTTACAGAGTTAATCATAAGAGCAAGAACAAGAGCCATTACTGTAGTTACTGGCGTGGTTCCCACTACAAAAATGAAAGTATTGAATAGTGCCTGTCTGAAACCAGCATCTTTTAAAAGACGTGCATAGTTTTCAAAACCAATAAAGTTAAATAATTCAGGGTGGAAAACATCATAATTACTAAAACTTAATACAAGAGAAAAGACAAGAGGATATATCCAAAAAACAGCTAAAGTTAAAAGCCAAGGTAATAAAAACAATAATCGTTGGTGCCCTTTTTCAGCAGGACTTAAACTTCCAAAAAATTTAAATATCAGTCTTTTTTTTTTAACTCATAAAGAATAAAAGACATTAAAACAGCATTTATTAATGTGCCTACAGCAATAAAAGAAACCAATATCATAAGCCAATTAGTCTGATTTGGTTGATTTGATTGAGTCGTCTGAATTAATTGAGCTGCTTTAGCAGTTTCTTTCATATTTATTTCATTTTTATTGCTTATGGGTTCTGTTTTACTCTTTGATTTTACAATTCTTTCATATTCAGCGCGAGCTTCTTTCATGACTTTATCAATAGGCTCGCCATACATAGCCTTTTCAACCGTTGTATTTATTATAGTTTCAAGTTCTATCCAAAATCTGTGAACTGGTGGGTGTATGCCAGTTTTCATCTGTTCAAAAAATACTTGGGTTTTTGGGTCAGAAAAAGCAGGATCAGAAAAAGCTCTCACATTCGCGGGGAAACTAGTCCAGGCTTCTTTAGTAATTAAAAGAGCATTTTCACTTCTAGTAAGATATTTAATAAACTTTGTAGCTAATTCTTTATTCTTACAACTCTTAAATAATACCAGTATTTCACCACCCATAAAGGATGTAGAAAAACCTTTTTCATAAGAAGGTTTAGGAACAAGACAGGTTCCAAAATTCAGGTTAGGTGCTTCAATAGGTAATCTGGCAAATATCCAGGAACCAGATATTTCAAAACCAAGTTTTCCTTTTTTGAAAGCATCATTTAATAAATCTTGTTTTTCACAAAAGCTATACTCTTTTAACTTCAAATAAAATTCCAGAGCTTCTCTCATCTCTTTGCTGTCAAAAACAAAATTACCATTTTCATCTAAAACTCGTGCCCCATTGCCCCAACCAAAAGGTAAAAATTTCTTATATAAAATATGACCTTCGCCAGCATTCATTCCAAAGCCAAAAACGCCATTTTTGGGGTCATGTATTTTTTTGCAGGCTTCTAAGAATTCATCCCAGGTAACTGGCGGTTTTTCAGGATCTAAACCAGCTTTTATAAATAAGTCTTTATTATAGAACATTACACGGGTTCCAGCCAACCAAGGCATACCATAAAGTCTGCCATTCATTTGGGCTGGTTCCCACATTATGTATTTATCTTTTAAAGGTGAAAATTCATCTGTAACATCTAACAATGCACCTTCAGCCATGAACTTACCCATCCAGGTTGAGCCCATTTCACAAATATCTGGTGCACGATTGTTTGCCATAGCAACAACAATCTTATCTAAGCCGTTATTCCAGGTAAGCTGTTCGTTGTGTATCTTTACACCCGGGTTTTCTTTTTCAAAAGCTTCAATTACCGGAACTATTAATTTTGGATCCCAAAAATTCCAAAAAGTTAATTCATCATCAGCTGCTGAAGCAGATAAAGAAATAATTATAAAGAATAAAACCAGTAATATTTTTTTAAATTTATTCATAACAATCTTTGTCTTGAATAATACTACATTTTAAATGAAAAACCAATAAGTCATTTATATAAAATCTAAGATTTATAATTATTTAGAAAGAGATTTATTTCCTTTTTTGCAAACAGCGAAAATACTGCCAGATCTATTTGAGTCGAATGGTGCCCCATTTTGGTCAAAAAACTCAATATTTGAAAAGCCAGCATAATCAAGCATTTCAACTAGTTCTTCCTTGTCGTAAATTTGCATTTGCCAGTTCTCAATCAAGGAATCAAAGTGCACAGTATTATTCCAGGCAGTGTATGACTTAATACTAACCTGACACAATCGTCTATTAAGGGAACAGTCTCTGACTCGTTTTACCAGCCAGCCATCAATCTCAGCTTCTTCATCTATATGCTTATATAAATCAAAAATATCTGTTTTTAAAGCAGTAAAATTAAGAATATCAAAAACAAATATTCCGCCTTCATTCAAACTTCTAAAAGCGTTTTGAAAGAATTTTGAGCATTCTAATCTTGTTAAATGACCAATTGCATTAAAAATACAAATGGCAGCATCAAAAGTGCCATATTTTGCATTTTTCATATTACCCTGCTGAAATATAATTTTAACTTTTTCTTTTTTTGCCTTTTTGGAAGCTATTTTAAGCATTCCTTCATCTAAATCAGCAGCGGTAACCTTAAAACCATTTCTAGCAAGTCCAATGCTTTGGGCACCAGTTCCACAAGCAAAATCCAACACTGATTCAACATTATTTCTTTTAAAAATTTCTGTTAAAAAGACGTTTAATTCTGCTGTTTCTGTTGTACCCTCCAACTCAAAATAATCATAAAACTTTGCGAAAGTTGTATAATCAGGCTGTTTTAGCATTTGTGTATTCTATAATGCCCCCCTTTGCAAAATAGGGGGGCAATCTATATCTATTATTATTTGATTAAATTAAGAAATAATATAAGGCAAGAAATGAGGAAGCATAATCTTCCACCAAGGCCAATCATGATTTACATCATAACCCCAAAGGTCAACCCAAGCAGGAATACCCTTTGATTCAAATATTTCTTTCATGCGTCTAGTGTCATCTGGGCATTCCCAAGCACCTTGACCAGTACAAATAATGATTCTGGTATCTCTTAATCTTTCCAAGAACCATTCATCATTAAGGTTAGGCAAATAATCTACTGGTGAATTGAAATATACGTTCTGGTCCCAATAATTACCAACAACTCTTCTTAAATCATATACACCAGCCAATGCTATACAAGCATCAAAACAGTCAGGATGTCTGAGAATGAAGTTTACACAATGATAAGCGCCCATACTATTGCCTGTTAAAGCAATGCGCCAATCGCCTTTGCAATGATCCTTAATAAAAGGAACTACTTCATTAACAATGTATTTATCGTAAGCTTCATGACGATATACGTTGTCGCCCATATTTCCGTCAGTCTTTAACAAAGATTCATTGTCTAAACTGTCAACGCAGAATATTTTAACACGGCCAGCTTCTACATCATCTCTAACGATATCAAGCATTCCGAAATCTTCAAATTCGTGATTGCTGCCGCCAGCACAAGGGAATACCAACAAAGGTTTACCATAGTGACCATAAACTTTAATTGTCATGTCATGACCAATTGAAGGACTATACCATGTTTGTGTTTCAGTATACATTAAAGTGTGACTCCTACATAATTAGTTGTTTTAGTTTTCATACTATATCACACTTTTCGTTTAATTGTTAGGGGGTAGAATTCCAAATTTTATAAAAATAACTCTTTGTATTTATATAAATTTTTATAGAAAAATCCTGCTGAATTACTTCAGCAGGATTTAGCTTAAATACTTTTATAGACTTTTGTTAAAAGTTCAATTCTTCATTATTTCTTTTCAGCTTCTTTTGCCGGTGCAGGAGCAGGAGCGGCTGCTTCAGCTTTCTTAGCAGGTTCTTCTGCCTTCTTAGCTGGTTCTTCACAAGTTGATTCACCAATAAAGAAAGCTTTTACCATATGTCTAGAATCTGCAAAACCAGGCAGGAAGAAGAACATTAGAAGAAGAATAACTAGAATAATAGAAAGCCACATTCTCCAATGATTCTTTTCTTCTTTGAATGGGTCATCGAAATTACGTTTAGAATTTTCAGGCAATTTAGCAATGCTTGTTAAATAGCGGCCCATAGTGATGTTGATTCTAGCTCTGGTATTGATTGCCCAACCGTTAGCATCTAAGATAGAACCAAGATTACGTCTATGCAGTTTCATAGCAGTTATAATCATTGAAGGACCAGAGATAAGCAACAAAATACCGATAATAGCCAACGGCATCTGCCACCAACTAAGAGACATAAAACCAGAAACTACAGAGGAAATAGCAGAACCAATAGTAGCTAAAGCCAAGCCTATAGCTGCAAAAATACCAGCGAACTGAGCAGCATTAAAACTGCTTTGTGCAGGTGCGGCGGCAGGAGCAGCGGCGGGTGCTGAAGGAGCTGTTTGAAGTTTTGTACTTGCTTCACCAACTTTTGCAGTAAAGTTTTCTGTAACAGCTTTATCTTTAGAAGAAGCATATTTTTCAATCTGTTCATTAATTAAAGCACCAAGCTTTTTGTAAGGAGACCAGAATGCCTGACGAATACTAATTGGGTGGTCAACAACTTTTGTAATTACAGCATCCCAGTAGTTACCCTTCACATCAACAAAAATACCATTTCTGCCAACAACGAGATGATCTGATTCACCATCAGTTACAGCAACAGCCACATTCATCTTTTCACCAGTATGTTTGCGTGTACATTCACAATACAGTAGGAATGTATTTGCAGCAACGGCTCTAGCACTATGAGCACCAACATCATCCACCTTAATACATAAAGAGCAACTTCTGCTATCAATATAAAGTGTACCAGCCTGGAAAATAGCTCTTTTTTCTTTGTTATAGAAATCTTTAAAAGAAACAAAGTTATTCAAAAGCTTAAACAGATACTTATAATATCTAATCATTTTATCGACATTATTTAATCTGTTAAATTCTGGTTCTAATGCACTATCTCTAGCTATTAGGGCAGTTATTTCTTCTTTTTTGTTGCTTGCTAAAATTGCGTCTAATCTTGCTTCGCCAAGACTTTCAACAGCAGCGCCAGGTTTAGCAGCCTGCCAAGCTTCATAAGCAGCAAAATGAGACTTGATTTTTCCCCAATCACCTTCTGTAAGCTTTTCGGCATTACCAGTAATTGGTTTAACAACCTTTTCTGCAAAATCAGCAATTTCATTAGTCCAGAATGGATTTATATGTTTGTTGAGGTTTAATACAGCTTCAGTGGAAACCATAGCCAAAGGAAGTTCCTTAAGTTCTGGAGTATCAGCAGTGAGGCTTTTCTTTAAAAGAGCAACATATTCGTTATCAAGTTCCTGACCAACTTTGGCATACTTTTCATCAAAAGCAGCAAGTCTGCAACGAGTAAAATAATCATCAACCTTAGCTCTAACAGAATTCATTATTCCGTCTAAAGCTGCAGTATTTTCACCACTGGTAAGAATAGAACTATCTGACTTAGGTTTTTTAGCCCATTCAGAATAGGCTGCAGCTTGAGAAAGGAAATCTTCAAGCTTTGCTTGAGAAATACCTAGCTTTCCGCTTCTATCAGTATCACCACCCATACAACCGATAATATCAGAAATAATCTTGCTACATTCATCATCCATTATTTCTTTATCGCCATCGTGGGTATCTGGAGTAATAATGCCGTCACCGTTGAATGCTGTAGCAGCAAATATTTTCTGAGTGCTAGCCAGGTCAGCTAAAGAAATAGACTTGGCATCTTCTTTTCCCAGATTAAAAAGAACCTGTTTTGCGGTAGAAAGCAAAGCTTTGCCTTCTTCGCTGTTTTCGTTGATTTTATCTAATGGAAGGTCTTCTTCGGGGTTCTTTATCGAAGCAGGGTCTTTCAAAATAGAAGAAATCCAATTTACACCGGCAATTATTTCAGGAATCTTAATGCGCTTGTCGCCATCAGTATCGAGATAAGTAAGAGTCTGTTGGTCATAATCAACATTACTTACAGGACAAGTCATAGCAGCCCAAAGTTTTGGGTCTAACTCATTAAGCTTAGTTAAGTCTTCTGCTGTGGCTAATTCAACCTGATCAATTCCGCCGTAGCGGTAGAAATTCCAAATGTGTTTCTTTTCTTCGGTTGCCATTATGTACTCCCTAATGTACCTAAAATTATTAGTTTTATGGGGCTAAAATTACCACAAATATCAATACTTTGCAAACTTGTTATTTAGTTAGAAAGTTCTTTTAAAACAACCATTTCAGGGAATTGTACATAACCGAATTTACCATATTCCATTTCGTGTTCTGTTATGAAATTTTCTGATTTTTGTATTTCAAAGGTAATAGCCATATTTACTTTACTTAGAGAAAACCTTGTTCCAAACTCACTGATTAAGAAAAGTTCTGGAGAAAGACAGTATTGTCCAGGTCTTAAAGCAGACAAATCAGCTTCATAAGCAATAACTTTGTTTTCATTTTCCTTAAAATCAAATTGAGACGGAGATTGCAATATTGTAATTATCTGCCCCTCAACTGTAGTCAGATGCAGACAAAAGCTGATTTTATCCAGTTCTTTATATGCTTTTACAGCTACTTCAAACTTTATTTTGCTATTTGAAGGAATTTTCCATTCATTATAGTTCAGCAAATTAACACTTTCTATTAGCAGATTTGAGTCGCTGCTTTCCCTTTTTAAAAGTCCGGATAAATCTACTAATGCGGGTGAGTTAGCATATTGCCCGAGATAAATTTTAATAGCTTCTTCTGTTTCACCATCAAAAATAATCTTGCCTTCATCTAGAACTATGCATCGATTACAAAGCTGACGTATGGTGCTCATATTATGACTTACATAAAGAACTGTCTTACCTGTTTTTTGTGCT
>JAEEGL011838799.1_pt1 | contig 14286 bp, 14 predicted proteins | sample 9134231 | NCBI WGS metagenome assembly JAEEGL01 (sample SAMN16246548, study PRJNA631951) | gut metagenome | biome: gut microbiome; feature: rumen; material: fiber-attached | host: Bos | place: Iran: Karaj | collected 2018-10 | reverse complement strand
CTCGGAGAGATCCAGTGCATAGGTTTTTCTGCCAGTTTTCCCGAGGAAAGCTTCCTTCCTCTCGGCGCGGATGAATTCAGCAGCGTGGTCTCTCTTCTTTCAGATATTCTGCTCCATCCTGCTACTAAGGGAGGCCTGTTCCTGCCGCAGTATGTTGAAAGTGAAAAGGAGAAGCTCTCCCAGCTTCTTCAAAGCGTGATAAACAACAAGCGCGGATACGCGCTCATGCGCTGCCGGGAGGAGATGTGCTGCTTTGAAGACTACTCCGCCGGCAGATGCGGAAAAGCGGAAGATGTCGACAGCATTCACTACAAGAAGCTGACCAAACAGTACCGGCTTCTGCTTGAGACCAGTCCCGTGGAGATCTTCTATTGCGGGAGAGAGAGTGAAAAAAGAACGGTATCTGTTCTGCGGGAATGTTTATCCGCCATGCCCAGGGCTGCGATCGACTATGACATCGGAACGGATATACGCCTCAATGCCGTTGAAGCCGAACCGCGCTTTTGCCGGGAGGAAATGGCTCTTTCCCAGGCACGTCTCGTCCTGGGCTGGCGGCTCGGAGAAAGCATGGAACTGGAAAACAGGTCACGTGTATCTGTTTTCAACGCCGTTTTCGGAGGCAGCGTCACATCGAAACTGTTTCTGAACCTCCGGGAAAAAATGGGCCTGTGCTATGATGTCTCATCTGTCCCGGATCTGCGTAAGGGCCTGCTGTTCGTCAGCGCAGGCATCTCGGCAGAAAACTTCGATACTGCAAGAGAATTGATCCTTGCGCAGCTTGATGCCATCCGGAACGGAGATGTGACCGGAGAGGAACTCGACGCTGCCAAAGCAATCTGCGTTGCCGATACACTCGCCATATCCGACAGTCAGAATGCTCTCGATTCCTTCTACCTTGTCCGCGCCGTCGAGGGAACGGACTTCTCCCCTGAAGAAAGCGCTGAGCTTCTGAAAGAAGTGACGGCGAGCGATGTCATCGATGCCGCAAAAGCAACAGAATGCGACATAATCTTTCTGCTTGCCCCTTCGGATGACACCGCGGAGGACGATGATCCTGACAGCGCCGGTCCGGCAGAAGACCCCGATTCGGAGGTATGATCTTGAATATAAACAGTTTTGAATATCCGAAGATCGGCGAGACATATAAAACTGCCGTTCTCCCGAATGGACTGGAGATAAGGGTGATCGAGAAGCCGGAATTCCGTACGAATTTTGCCTCTTTCGCGGTAAAGTACGGCGGCGCGGACATGACGTTCCGCATGGAAGGGCGGAATGTTGAAACCCCTGCCGGTATCGCTCATTTTCTTGAGCACAAGATGTTCGACATGCCGGACGGGACGGATGTGTTTGCCGAAATGTCGGCGACAGGTGCCGATCCCAACGCGTTCACCTCGTCGGCCATGACCTGCTATTACTTCTACTGCACAGATCAGTTTGAGAAGAACCTGCGCACGCTTCTCCGTTTTGTGACCACGCCCTTCTTCACCGAAGAAACGGTGGAAAAGGAAAAGCCGATCATCACCCAGGAGATCCTGATGGGGCAGGACAATCCAAACCGCACCATCTACTATAACTTCATGAAGCTCCTGTACAGGAACCATCCGGTAAAAGAAGATGTCGCAGGTACTGCGGAAAGCATTTCCGGAATCACCGCCGCGACCCTTTACGACTGCCACCGCGCGTTCTACTGCCCCGGGAATATGATTCTGTGTGTTGAGGGCAACGTCAAAGCGGAAGATGTGGTCAGCATCGCCGGGGAAGCCTTTTCAGACTGGGAAGCATCCGGTGTCCCGGAAGCCGAATACGGCGAGAGCGACGGCATCATGCCGTATGAACATTACATTTGCGAGACTGCGAAAGTCTCCGCGCCGCAGTTTATAATCGGATCGAAAATCATACCGCCCGAGGGAGATCCGTCCCGCCAGCAGCTGACCGCAAAACTTGCCATGCTCTGTATTTTCGGGCCTTCGTCTCCTTTCTACAACAGGCTCTACAGTTCAGGACTCATCAACAGGAGCTTCTCCTGGGACGTGGATTACATCTGCAATACCGCCACCATGAGCTTGAGCGGAGAAAGTACCGATCCGGATGCCGTGCTCGAAGAAGTCTCCAAAGAGATCGAATCTGTAAAGGCACACGGTATCGACAGTGTTCTCTTTGAAAGAACAAAGAAAGCTTCCATCGGCAATGCTCTCAGGGCATTTGAAGATTTCGAGGCCGTATGCATAGGTCTCGCAGAGGGCCACTTCTGCGGCTTCTGTCCCTTTGACGGGCCTGAGATCCTTGAGGGGATCCGTGCGGAGGAGTGTGCTTCCTTCATTGCGGAGCATTTTTCACCGGAAAGACTCGCCATGAGCGTTATTCATCCATGATCCCAAGCGATTCGGAAAGGCGATGAACAAACAATGACAGACATATTGGAAACCATACAGCGCGACAGCCTTATCAGCTTTCCCTTTCTGGGCGACTGGTTCATCAACCCGCCGTCCTCTTTCACCCTGTTCGGGCGGACCATATACATATACGGCGTGGTCGTTGCTCTTGCTTTTCTTCTTGCCATCATCTGGCTCACAAAAAACTGCAAAAGATTCGGCATTCTGGAAAACGACCTTTATGACGCGATAATATGGGCGATCCCTCTGGGAATAATCGGTGCCAGGCTTTATTATGTCCTCTTCTCGTTTGATTATTATTTAGCCAATCCTTCGAAGATAATCGCGATCTGGGAGGGCGGACTTGCCATATACGGCGGGATAATCGCAGGCATACTGGTGATCTTCTTCCTGTGCCGCCATAAAAAAATGCGGGTGGCCGCGATGCTCGATCTTGTGATCATCGGCGTGATCATCGGGCAGATCATCGGCCGCTGGGGAAACTTCTTCAACCGGGAAGCTTTCGGAACCGAGACCACGGTGTTCTGCCGCATGGGTCTCACCTCTCCGGACGGAAACACCATATACGTTCATCCCACATTCCTGTATGAAAGTCTTTGGAATCTGGCCCTGTTCATCTTCCTCTGCATCTTCATAAAGAAAGGAAAGAGAAAATACAACGGGCAGATCATGCTGATATACCTGTTTGTTTACGGGATCGGCAGGACTCTGATAGAAGGTCTCCGTACAGACTCGCTCTATTTAGGCGGAACGGGGATCCGTGTTTCTCAGCTGCTTTCGGCTCTGCTGGTGATCTTTGCGGGCGTCATGCTGATATACAACGGAAGAAGAGTGAAAAACGGCACGCTGAAACTCGAGCCCCCATATCTTGAAACCGGCATGAACGAAGAAGACGCAGCCGAAGATACGGCGGACGATCAGGAGACCGCGGCAGATCCGGATGAAAAAGTGACGGAAGAGCCTTCAGCGGATGATTCCGATGACGATTCGTCTGAAGACGATAAGGATGGGGAATAAAACACATATCTATAAAAACCACGGACTCATTTGAGCCCGTGGTTCTTTAAAGCGGTTTTTTCTTTATCTGCGCCCACTTTCTCGGGAATCCGAAAGGTGTGGCGCTTATCTTTCGGATCACGATCGCTGAATGTACTATATCCGTTCCGCTGACAGTATATTTATTCACCGACTCGGTCCTGCCTCCCAGCTTTTTTATGGCAGGTTTCGCCTCTTCCAGTTCCTCCTCCACCTCCGGGCCTTTCATGGCTATGAATATTCCGCCCTCTCTGACATAGGGCAGACACAGCTCGGCAAGAACGTTCAGCCTCGCAACGGCTCTTGAAGAAGCCGCATCGAAACTTTCGCGAAAACCGGGCGGGATCTCCTCAGCTCTCGCATGGATACATTCCACATCATCCAGTCCCAGCTTCTCACACGTTCTTTTCAGAAAGCCGATGCGTTTATCAAGACTGTCGATCAGGGTCAACCGGATATCCGGACAGGCTATCTTGAGCGCAAGGCCCGGGAATCCCGCTCCCGTTCCTATATCAACGAGGCTTTTCCCGGTGAGACCGGCATATTTAAGAAGGGCCGCGCAGTCCAGAAAATGAAGCTTTGCCGTGTCATCCTCACCTTCGATGGATGTGAGGTTCATGACCTTATTCGTCTCCAGAAGAAGCTCACAGTATTGTCTGTATTTTCCGATGATATCCTCCGACACGGGCAGACCGTATTCGCTGAACCCGTCCTTTATGATCTGTTCAAGCATGAATGATCATTCCCTTGCCTTTTTGAGCGCCTGCGCAAGCTGATCGGGACAGGATGTCGTCTTTGAACCGCAGCGGATGCCCTCAAGGCGGGAAATGACCTCATCTATCTCCATTCCCTCGATCAGGCTCGCGATGCCTTTGAGATTTCCGCTGCAGCCGCCCGTCACCTTCAGACTCTTTACGATATTTCCTTCCGTCTCGATCTCCATGAGCTGCGAGCATGTGCCTCTCGGTCTGTATGTGATAAGCATCGTTTTTCTCCTTTTCTGTCAAATCAAGCTGAATATACCATGAAAAAGCGGTTTTTTCAATGATCTCATCGATGCGGCGCATGTTCCTGAAAAGCAGTTTTCCCTCTGTATTGATAATAATTTATTCACATACGCTTATTGTAGAATCTTTCCCGCTGTGCTATAATTTTAACAAGAAAAAAGATCGGAGGTCATAAAATGATAAAGAAAATCTACGGAAGAGTCTATACCGTGCTCAAACGCAGACCATGGAAGCTTTGGGGGCTTTCCCTTCTGGCTGTGTTGTTGGTTTTCCTGGCAAACTCTCTGTTCGGGATGATTCCCGGAGTCGGTCTCGCTCTCTCGATTCTCTTTGATGTGGCGCTGGTGATGGTGTTCCTGCGCGGCTATCTCGGTGAAGAGCTGCACACCGTCCAGCTGTTCGACTGCTTCAAGGACTGGAAGACCATCAAGAGAGTTCTATGCGGAATGGGATACATGTATCTGTGGGTCTTTCTCTGGTTTCTGATCCCGTTTGCCGGCATCGTGTTTGCGATAATCCGCTGCTATGAGTACCGCCTCACGCCCTATATTCTCGTCAACGAGCCGGATGTGCCCGCCACGGAGGCATACAAAGTCTCCAGGCAGCGCACCAATGGCTTCAAGGCCAAGATGTTCTGGGCGGATGTTCTTTGGATTTTGGTATTCTGTGCCGCTTTCCTCATTCTTGTACTCCTTGCTCTGATCCCGTATGTAGGGTTCGTTTTCGGAATAGCGGCATTCCTGCTCTACTGTCTCTTCTGCCTGTTCGGTTTCCTGTTTGCCGGACTTGTTCAATCCGCTTTCTATGTTGAGATCCAGCGCGCCGCCGGGGAGGGTCCTCAGTTCGATGACTCCATGAACGATCCTCCTGAGAAAGTTGTGCCCGTTCTTGAAGAGTCCGTTTCATCCGCTGGTAAGTTCAAATACTGCCCGCAGTGCGGAAGCAAAAACTCTATAGACGGCAAATTCTGCACCGGCTGCGGATACAAGTTCGACTCCTATCCTGCTGATTCCCCCGCTCCCGCTCCCGAAGCAGACGATGAACCGCCCATATCTTTCGAATAAACCGCTTTTCCATATAAAACAAAAATAAAAGAATCATAGAATAAAACACAGCGATTCCTTGCGGAATCGCTGTGTTTTATTCTTTTTACAGCAGGTTATAACCGGAGCTTCCCTTATTATTGCGGAGCATCTTTTTTATCCGGATCTTTGTTCTTTTCCGAACGAAGCCCCGTTATTGCAAGGATCAAATGAACAAAACCGATACCCGCTGCAATACCGAACACATCTATCCACACGTCCTTTATTGACGGGCCCCGGCCGGTGAACATCTGGATTGTCTCATCGAGAAACGCGGTGATGAATCCTGCCAGAAGCGCATTCAGGGCTTTTCTATCATCGCATTTCATCCACAGTGCGAGCCAGAGTCCGTAGAAGGCATACTCCGCAAAGTGGGCAAGCTTTCTGACAAGATGCTCGGTCACGTTTCCTCTGCCCAGAACAAGCTCAAGCACCGGCGTGAGGATCCTTGTAAAATAACTGCTCGCCCTTGATGATACTCCTGAGGAGAAAAACGAGTTTGTCCAGATAAACAGCAGTGAGAGGACGGCAAACGTGACTATGAGCGGCTTGAGTTTTTTCATGCGGTTTCAGGGTCTATCCTGATGGTAAGTTCATCCCCGGGAGCGGAGATCGTAATCGTTCGGATGCTGCTTTCACGGGGCTTTACCATTTCCTCCGCGAGCGGATCCTCGATCTTCTTCTGTATGATCCGCCTGAGTTCCCGGGCACCGTACGTTATGGAATAAGCCTCTTTGACGAGCATCTCCACAAGACTGTCATCCCAGCTGAACGAGATGCCGCGCTCGGAAAGCACCGCTCCGACCTCTCCCAGCATGATCCGCGCAATGCCGCGGAAATCATCCTCGCTGAGCTGGTTGAAGCATATCACTTCATCCACACGGTTAAGGAATTCGGGTCTGAGGAACTCAGCCAGCGCTTTCATAGCCCGTTCGCGCCCCATATCGCTGACGGTGCCTCCGAAACCGACACTGCCGCTGCGATTTCCGCTTCCGGCATTCGTCGTCATCACGATTATGGTGTTTTCAAAGTTTACGGTCCTGCCCTGTGCATCGGTTATCCTGCCGTCGTCAAGGATCTGCAGCAGGATATTCATGACGTCCGGGTGAGCTTTTTCTATCTCGTCGAACAGAACGACACTGTACGGTTTTCTGCGGATCTTCTCCGTAAGCTGCCCCGCCTCGTCATACCCAACATAGCCCGGCGGGGATCCGATAATACGCGAGACGGAGAATTTCTCCATGAATTCCGACATATCCAGCCTTATCAGTGATTCCGGCGTGTCGAACATGTCCGCGGCAAGCTGTTTCACCAGTTCGGTCTTACCGACTCCGGTACCGCCCACAAAAATGAAACTTACAGGCTTTCTCTTTACCTTGAGTCCGACTCTGCCCCGTCTGATGGCGGCACAGACCGCTTTTACAGCTTCATCCTGCCCGACGATATGCTGTTTGAGCCGGTCTTCAAGACCAGCGAGCCTCTGGAGTTCTCCCTCCTTGATAGTGCTTGCGGGAATCTTGGTCCAAAGCTCAATGATGCGCGCAAGATTGTCTATCTTCAGCTGAGGCCTGCCTTTTGCCTCGAGTTCCTGAAGCTCCTGCTCTCGCTGCAGCTCCCGGCTGCGCAGTTCTGCAATCCTTGCATATCGCTTTTCGAGGAACTGCTCGGGATTTTCCGTATCCTGCGGGACCTCGGCATTCATAAGCGCTTCTCTCTCGAAACGGAGATTCTCCAGATCCTTCTCCGCCAGCATCCGCCGGTTGATATCCGGATCCTTCAGATTCACGTCCGAGCAGGCTTCATCTATCAGATCTATTGCCTTATCCGGGAGAAAACGGTCTGTTATATAGCGCTCGCTGAGTATGACAGCCTGGCGGCACATCTCGTCGGAGATTTCCACTCCGTGGCAGTCCTCATAATAATGCGCGTTACCCTTTATGATGGCAATGCTGTCCTCTATAGATGGCTCAGCGACCGTAACGGGCTGAAAACGTCTTTCGAGGGCGCTGTCTTTTTCGATATGCTTCCTGTATTCGGTGAATGTGGTGGCGCCGATGACCTGTATCTCGCCTCTCGAAAGAGCCGGCTTCAGGATATTGGCAGCATTCATGCTGCCCTCGGCATCTCCGGCACCGACTATGTTATGGACCTCATCGATGACGAGGATGATGTTCCCCTGACGGCGGATCTCCTCGATGAGCCCTTTCATGCGGCTTTCGAACTGTCCTCTGAACTGTGTTCCGGCAACGAGTGCCGTAAGGTCGAGAAGATGTACTTCCTTATCTCTGAGTTTATAAGGAACATCTCCCCCCGCGATACGCTGGGCAAGACCCTCGGCAATAGCCGTCTTGCCGACGCCCGGTTCCCCTATTAGGCAGGGATTGTTTTTTTGCCTGCGATTGAGGATCTGGATGACTCTTTCGAGCTCCTCTTCCCTCCCGATCATATTGTCGAGCTTGCCCTCGCGGGCACGGGCAGTAAGATCTATGCAGTAGGTATCGAGGAACTTTCTCTTCTGAGGCCGACGGGTATCCTGCACTGCAGGGCGGCGCGGTCTGTTCTCTCCGGAATTCGGTGCGGGAGAAGCTGGTGCTCCTTCCGCCGGTTTTCCGCTCTGCTGTCCGGTCAATCCTTCCTTAAGGCCGTTGAAAAGCTTTCCGAAAAACGGAAAGGTAGCCGTCTTTCCGTCATCATCCGTGTTCTGCTCCCCGTCCTCTTCGGAATCCAGCAGATCTTCCACGCCGGACAGGGCGGTCATCATATCACCGGACAGGCCGTCCAGTTCATCGTCGGAGATGCCCATCTTCTCCAGCACATCATCGACAGGCTTTATGTGGAGCTCGCGCGCGCATTTGAGACAGAGGCCTTCGTTTTTCGTCTGATTGTTTTCGTATTTGGTTATGAATACCACCGCGGGATTCTTTCCGCAGCGGGAACATGTGGTAAACTGCATTTTTCCTCCGAGTAATCAAAGAAGTCCGTTGGTGATGAATTTGAATGAGAGGAAGAATCTGGCAAGCGTGGTATTGTAAAGCGTGTTGCGCCCGAGCACGGCTCCGAGGAAACTCAGGAACCAGCAGAGCAGCACGCAGTACAGGAATCCCTTTATAAAACCGAGAACAGAGCCTCCGATCTCATCCACCATCTCCATGTTGGGCAGCCTGAGTGAGAGATTGAACAGATTTCCTATGGCCACCAGCAGGATCAGGATCATAAGAAACGCAAGCGTCAGTCCGGCGACATAGGTCATCGTGTCGCAGATCACTTCCACGACTGCATCCGGCATGGACAGCTCGTTCTCTTCCGAAAAAGCGACGGCGTCCTCTGCAAGCGTTTCACTGGTCTTTTCATAAAAACCGATATCGAGCATGCTCTCATATGCATAATCGTACCGCAGGGAGGAATCACGTGCCAGAATATCCTCAAGAGAATAGTCTCCGGTCTTGTAACCCATGTTTTCGATTATCTTGTCCCGGGTATTCTGTGAATCCACATATCCACCTATGAAGGGACGAAGGACCGGGATTACTTCACCTGAATATGCCTTTGAAAGAATCGTGCCTCCCAGAAGCGCGACCATGATTATAAACAGGCTGATAATATTCCCTATAAGACCCTTTTTATATCCTTTCCAGGTACAAAGGGCGATTATTACAAGCAGGACGATATCAATGACAAGCTTCATCTGAATTCATAATCCTTTTCGGTTTGATTCGCTCAGTCTTTCTCCATCATTTCTCCGACGGGTCCGTCATACCAGACCCTGTTGAGATAAAGGCCCTGCGGCGGCATCGTCGGACCTGTGAGCCGCCTGTCTCCCGCCTCAAGGAGCGCCGGGATATCCTCGGGCCGAAGCTTTCCGTATGACGCATACACCATGGTCCCTACGATCGCGCGGCACATGTTATACAGAAAACCGTCTGCGCAGACAGCCACGGTTATGAGATCACCGGTCTTTTCGGCCGAACAGGAGAAAACTGTCCTGACCGTTGTCTTCGTATGCGTTCCCTCGCTTCTGACGGCTTTGAAATCGTGCGTGCCGACAAAAGCCTCCGCTGCCTTTTTCATCTGTTCCATATCCAGATGCTGCGGATAAAAACAGACTCTGTTTTCCAGGAAGGGATCGCGTATATCGCTGTTCAGGATCTTATAAATATATTCCTTTTTCCTGCATGAGAGTATGGAATTGAAATCCTCATCTGTTTCGACTGCGGCTGTAACGGCCACGTCACCCGGCAGTCTTGCATTCAGAGCAAACGGAATACGCTCCGCGGGAATGGAACAGTCGGTCCTGAAATTTGCGCAGTAACGCAGGGCATGCACGCCGGCATCTGTCCTGCCGCAGCCCGTGACTCTCACCGGATGCCCGCAGACTTTGCCGATGGCGTCCTCAAGGACGGAAGCCACCGAGATATCTTCTTTCTGCAGCTGCCAGCCGTGATAGGCAGTGCCGTCATATCGGAGACGTATGGCAATGTTTCTCATGCTGCGGTTCTTTTCAACAGGATCATGCCTGCAAGGAACAGGACGAACAGTGTAAGCGTGACATAGTCCCTTCCGGCAAATTTCAGCTGTTTCATCCTGGTCCGTCCCTCTCCGCCATGGTAACAGCGGCTCTCCATGGCGACTGCGAGCTCATCGGCCCGCCGGAAAGAAGAAACAAAAAGGGGCACGAGGATCGGCAGAAGTGCCTTTGCCCTTTTGATCAGACCTCCGGTCTCAAAATCCGCGCCCCTGGCACGCTGGGCGGACATGATCTTGTCCGTTTCCTCTATGAGCGTAGGGATGAAGCGAAGGGCCATGCTCATCATGAGGGTCATCTCATGGACCGGGAACCGGATGAGCTTCAGCGGTTTGAGGAGCATCTCAAGCCCGTCTGTGATCGCTATGGGGCTGGTGGTGTACGTCAGCAGAAAAGTGCCCGAAATGAGCAGGGTTATCCTCAGGATCATCTGCACGGCCCTCTCGATACCTTCCCATGTGATCATCCAGCCCTCGACGACAGGCGTGCCCTTTGTATAGAAGATATTCAGCGCACCGGTCAGGACGATGATAAAGAGCATGGGCTTGAGTCCCGAAAAGATCCTTTTGGGCGATATCTTCGAGAGGATCATGAAAATGACCGTTGCCGCAAGCACGATGGCATATCCCGTCCAGTTCACCGCAAGGAAGAGCGCGACAATAAACAGGATCACACAGATGAGTTTTGTCCTGGGATCCAGACGGTGCACGATGGTATCTCCGGGGAAATACTGTCCCAGTGTGATATCTTTCAGCATGCCGGCACCTCCCTCAGAGAGGATAAGGCGGCCAGAAGCTGTTCATGTGTACAGACGGAGCCTTCAGGCAGGACACCATACTCGCGCAGTTTCATCGCGATCGCGGTCGCTTTCGGGACGTCAAGACCCTGTGAAACCAGTTTTTCCGGATCGGCAAAAACCTCCGCGGGAGTCCCGTCCATGAAGACATTGCCTCCGGAAATAACGATTATCCTGTCAGCTATTCTTGCAACGTCATCCATATTGTGGCTGACAAGGATGACCGTAGACCCGGTCTCTGCCCTGTAGGCACAGATGTTTTCCAGAAGCTGTCTGCTGCCTGCGGGATCAAGTCCGGCGGTGGGTTCGTCGAGTATGAGGACGGACGGACGCATAGCTATTACTCCGGCGATCGCTATCCTGCGTTTCTGCCCGCCTGAGAGTTCAAGCGGAGAACGCTCGAAAAGTTCCCGGTCTATACCCGTGAATCCGGCAGCTTCCGTCACTCTTTCGTCTATCTCATTTTTGTCCAGGCCCATATTGCCCGGCCCGAAAGCTATATCTTTATATACGGTCTCTTCAAAAAGCTGATACTCCGGATACTGGAACACAAGTCCCACCTCATGCCGGATATCTCTGCGCGTGAACTTGTTCTCGTTGATATCTCTGCCGTCATAGAGCACCCTGCCGGACGTAGGTGTGAGAAGGGCGTTCAGATGCTGGATCAGCGTTGACTTTCCCGAGCCGGTATGCCCTATCAGCCCGACGAGCTGTCCTTGCGGGAATGTCAGGTCGATGCAGTCGACTGCTACTTTTTCAAACGGAGTACCCGCGCTGTATACATGGCGCAGCTGCTCGCAGCGTAATTCCGACATCTGTTATTTTCCGACAGCCTTTCTGATTACTTCTGCGCACTCTTCAACGCCGAGTGCGTCAAGCGGAAGGTCCCAGCCTTCTTTGTTCAGGGCGTACATAAGCTTCACTGTCTCCGGGACATCGAGCCCCTGCCGTTCCATCAGCTCGGGATCGGCAAAAAGCTGCGCAGGCGTACCATCGGCAGCAATGTAACCGTCCGCCATGATGACCATCCTGTCAGCATCAATACACTCATCCATATGATGCGTAATAAGCACGACCGTCATCCCGTGCTCTCTGCACAGCTCCTTTACCGTGGAGAGGACCTCTCTTCTGCCTATGGGATCGAGCATGGCGGTCGGCTCATCCAGAACGATCACCCTCGGTTTCATGGCAATGATCCCGGCGATCGCGATCCTCTGCTTCTGTCCGCCGGAAAGCAGATGCGGAGCATGCTGCCTGTATTCATACATGCCCACAAGAGTGAGCGCCTCATCGACTCTGTTTCTTATTTCAGACGGCTCCACACCGAGGTTCTCCGGAGCAAACGCCACATCGTCTTCCACTACATTCGCGACGATCTGGTTGTCCGGATTCTGAAAGACCATACCCACATTCCGGCGTATATCTATCAGTCTGTCCTGATCGGAAGTATCCGTTCCGCAAACGGTCACCTTGCCCTCGTCCGGGATCAGGATAGCGTTCATATGCTTTGCCAGCGTGGACTTTCCCGAACCGTTATGACCGACCACCACAACGAAGCTGCCTTCTTCTATGCTCAGAGAAACACCGCACAGGCTCTCGAGTTCATCACCCGGATATGTATAATGTACAGACTCGAATCTGATTATCTCACTCACTTTGATTTACCTTTCAGCGGGATAAAGCCATTTTTACGCTTCCCATCTGCAGGAAGCGCCGCAGGGCAGGACAAGTCCGCTTTCCGAAACGGGAAGACCAAGCTCGCCGCTTTCCGACCTGCCTCCGTACTTTGCGGCAAAAATGCTTTGAGCCAGATATGTCAGCACGGAAGGCGACAGACCTGTTGTATAGGAATTGATCAGCACAAAAAGCGGATCATCCGAGAGCACGCCCATGCACAGTGTAACGAACTGCCACAGGTCCTTTTCCAGCTTCCATATCTCACCGCCCGGTCCACGGCCGTAAGACGGAGGATCCATTATGATCGCATCATATTTTCTGCCCCGACGGATCTCCCGCTCGACGAATTTTGCACAGTCATCGACGATCCAGCGGATCGGGGCGTCGGCAAGACCGGACACGGAGGCGTTTTCCTTTCCCCATGCCACCATTCCCTTCGCCGCATCCACATGGCATACGGATGCTCCGGCCTTCGCGCATGCGAGCGTCGCGGCCCCGGTATAGGCAAAAAGGTTGAGGACACTTACATGCCTTCCGGCTTTCGCGATCTTTTCCATCGCCCAGTCCCAGTTGACGGCCTGTTCCGGAAACAGGCCCGTATGCTTGAAGTTCATCGGTTTTATTTGGAAGCGGAGCTCTCCGTAGCGGATGCTCCAGCTTTCCGGAAGGTTCCCCTTGCTCCAGCTGCCTCCGCCGCTCTCGCTCCTGTTATATCTGGCGTCATATCTGCTCCAGAGGCTGTTCCTGCGGGGCGTGTTCCATATGGCCTGGGGATCTGGCCGGACAAGGACGACATCGCCCCATCGCTCGAGTTTTTCTCCCGAGGAGCAATCGATCAGTTCGTAATCCTGCCATTTATCCGCGATCCACATGGCTTGTTCTCCGTTCCGGCTTATCTGTTTTTATAGTAGATGGCGGCCGTACTGTCCGTAAGAACGAGGTCGCACTTGTTGTCATAAAGATACTGGAAACACTCTACGGATCCGCCGGTCAGGCGGATTATCTGCCCGAGGCTGTTCTTGATCCTGGGGACGGAATCAAGCGCTGCAAGGGACTCGTCATTTATACTCATCGCCATGCGCTTCCCGCGCAGCTGGAGCCTGCTCGCTATGCCGGATCCCGGCCTTGCGGCGATTATGATGTCGTTTTGCGCATAGGGTCCGAGGGGCTCGTATTTGCCTTCGTCGACCATTTTCTGATCGATGGCTATCCCGCCCCAGGCACAGTCGATGTTTCCGGAAGAAAGCTCCACATAGGTGTTCTCGTTTTCGATCGGCTGGAGGGACAGATCCCATCCGAGAAGATCACAAACCGCCGTGGCAAGCTCGATATCAAAGCCCCAGTACGCTCCGTTCGTATCCTTATAGGCGAAGGGGAATGAATCAAGATCGATGCCCACGACAAAGCTGCGCGGTTCCGGCATGCCCGTTTTGTTCAGCGCTTCGGCGTCTCTGGGAAAGCTGACGACCGAGGTCCCGAACCATTTGCGGTTCAGTTCATCGATCTTGCCCTGCGAATTGAGCACCTGTATCGCGGCCGAAACATAGAAGATCGTGATGTCACCGGTCCGGAAGGCAAGGGCGTATTCCTGCTCCACGAGCGTGACGACCGCTTTGACGCCGTAGCTCTGGGTATTACCGCAGGCACAGAGCGGGACGATGAGACACAGTATAAGCAATAGACAGAGTATTCTTTTCATAGTCAAGTATCATGTTCCGATAACGGGGCATAACCCCGGTATTATAATAGCGTAGGATAACATACTTTTTCCGAT
>JAEEGL011100761.1_pt1 | contig 14286 bp, 12 predicted proteins | sample 9134231 | NCBI WGS metagenome assembly JAEEGL01 (sample SAMN16246548, study PRJNA631951) | gut metagenome | biome: gut microbiome; feature: rumen; material: fiber-attached | host: Bos | place: Iran: Karaj | collected 2018-10 | reverse complement strand
TTACAAGCATCGATTCGAGAGATTCGGGAGTTATCTGAAGGACGCCGGCGGGATTTTCAAGAAGTTTTTTCTTGTGAGAAGCGGCAACGTCACCGTGCCAGTGAGTAACCGGTATTCCGGTCAGATCGAGAAGTTCGTCAATGCGACCGAACTGATCGTTGATAAGACTTTTCAGCGGCGCGATATAAAGAATGCCTACAGACGCCGGAGGATCTTCGCAAATCAGTGAAAGAGCCGGGAAAAAAGCGGCTTCTGTTTTCCCGCTTGCCGTAGCCGACGTCAGAAGAAGATTGTTGTCGGTAAAAAAGACCGATTCTGCGGCGGCCGTCTGTATGGGACGAAGCTCCGCCCAGGAATTTCTGTAAATATAATCCCTGATAAAAGGTGAAAATCTTTCGAAAATATCGTTCTCAGTCATTCCGTCACCTTAAAAAACCATTTCATCGGGATCCGCCTCGCCGCTATCCGAGGATTTCGCTCCGCCCTTCTCTTCAGTGATTCCGGAGACCTCGGAAAAACCGACGCCCGGGTTCTGTCGCAGAAGATCCAGAAGTGTCATATAGTCGCGAATCATTTCCCGGGGTGTGATCATACTGTCGGCACCGGCTCTCGACAGCGAATTCCGCAGAAACGCCAGCTGATCTTCGGGTCCGACGCGCGGATCGACGTTGTAATAAGACGAGTAAAGGAAAGTCATACGCGATATAAGCGCAAGAAGTTCGTCGTCGGAAAGTCTTTTAAGACGTATTACCGGTCCCGCATAATTCCTGAATCCTGACGAGGAAAACCGACCGTCCGCGAGCCGGCTGCGCAGAGCGTCATAGCTGAACAGCCCGCGGCGGGTGTCTTCAAGAAACTGCGGAGTTCCTCCGAAGACGATTCCGAGATTGTTCGATCTTCCCTGAAGAGTGTCGTTGAACATCGAAAGGATCTTTTCGTAATTGTTCTCCCTTGATACACGGTGCGGAATCTTGAACAGATTTACGCATTCATCAATAAAAACAAGTAGCCCGCGGTATCCTATGACAGGGCAGACGGATGCCCAGAGTTTGATGAAATCGTACCAGTTGGAATCGGTCACGATCATCGATACGTCGAACCCAAGTTCGCGCTTTGCCTCGGTGCGGCTTGAATATTCACCTCTGAACCAGCGCAGGCAGGCAGACGCAGACGCGTCGTCGCCTTCGGAAGCAGCACAGTTGTAGGCCGCGAGTATTTTAGCGAAATCAAAACCGCCCGTCATGAACTCGGCTCTTTTCATTGCGGAACGGACTTCTTTTTCAAGAGCGGGACGGAACTCCGCGCCGCTTTGGTCGATTCCGGACGCAGCGAGTTTTTCTCTTATATCGAACAGCCAGCGGGAAAGAACCGAAGGCAGCGCCCCGCCGTCGGGAGAAGATTTCGAAGCGAGGTTTTTCATAAGCTCCCGGTAAGTTGCTATACCGCTTCCGGAAGTACCGTATAGCCTGCGTTCGGGAGAGAGATCGCAGTCGGCAGTCAGGAAGCCTCTCTCAAGCGCGTAACCGCGGATAAGCTGGATGAGAAAACTCTTTCCGCTTCCGTATCTTCCGATTATGAAACGCATCGTCCCTCCGCCGTCGTTAATCAGCTCGAGATCGGACAGGAGCGCGTCGATCTCATCCTTCCTTCCGATGGCTATGTAGGGCGCGCCTATACGCGGGACCACTCCTGCCGAAGCGGAGGTAATGATCGAGGCAAGAACCCGCCTGGGTATTTTTTTTACGTTTTCGTTTTCCATAAGAGCACCTCGGCTTCAATCTCTTCCCTGTAATCACCGATAATCGCAAAACAACCGCCCGCGTCCTCGAGAATGACGTCTCCCGTAAAATCAAATGCAGCGGAATTGATTCTGTCCGCCATCAGAACCGGGGACACTCCTTCTTTGGAAGCCGCTTTTCTCTCGCCTTCCGCATCGCCGTCGAATGCCGCGATTATAAATTCCTTTTCGTTGTCCGACAAAACACTCGAAAGTCCTTCTTCCCGGACCCCGGGCGACGCAAAATCGGCATCTGCCGCACTCAGGCCGGATTCAACATCAGGAACCTCGGAAAGCCCTTGGGCAGTATCCGTCCCTTCAGGTTGTTCTATATCGTCCGCAAAAGCGTCAATCAGCTTTTGAGTAGTTTCCCACGATGTTTCCTCTATCATCCTTGCGGCGCCCGGATCAATGCCGCCGGCCGGAAGATCGTAAAGCTTTTCGTATTCCGGAACGTCATTCTTTTTTACCTGCGTGCGCGGGAATGCTTCGTCAAAATACCTGTCGGCTGCTTCCTTCAGCTCGGGATCGGGTTTGCCGTGCGAAAGCCGTGATCTCACTCCGGCGAACGCACGGATTCTGTTTTCACAGTATTTGAGAAAATCGGTCATAATTATCCGGGTATTATACGACCTCGACAAAGATACGTAGGTTATCTTCATCCTTTTTTTGATCCTCGGAATACAAAGCGCACCGACGTAGGCGTCGCGTAAGACGCTGCGACGTCCGTCCCCCTCCTCCAGAATGCGGCGCAAAATGATATCGGCAGCCGAGGAAACCGCCCCCGCCATGTACCCGGCGTACAGTTCCGCGTGCGAGCCTTCCGAAAATCTGCTTTTCACCTCGTAATATCCGTGAAGAAAACTAATGAGAGGGGCCGAGGATCCCGAGTCGCTGACCGAAAAATAGAACTCGCGCAGAGACGACCAGAGAACCAGACCTGAATAAACCGAGTCTGAAAGCCCCGACGGAGGCGGCAGCCGGTTGATAAGGCAAAAATCGCAGATCCACTCCGAGAGCTGGGAAACAATTCTCGGAAATGACGCAGAATACCCTTCAAGAATAGAGCAAAGACGGAGAAGCGCTTTTTCGGGATCCGTTCTGTCCGAAAGATTTATGGTTTCGTATATAAGGAGAAGAAGATAACTGTTGTCCGCCTCCGGATATATACCTTCGTCGATCGCCGAACGCAGATAGAAATAATACTGAAGCTGTTCCGGCTTCATCTGATAATACTGCGGCATATAAGAAAAGAAAGGAACGTACGGACACTCGTCCGCCTCGTAAGAGGCGAATTTTATCGCGGCCTCGAGAAATCTTTCGTAATAAGCGTATTCACTCTTCCAGTGATAAACGGATACGCTTTCGATAAGAGGCGAATCCGGACGGTATGAATATTCCGGAGAAGCTGCCTGTTCACCGGGCCGGATTAAAACCGGCTTCCCGACGGAAACTGCAGAGCCGCCGGCGGGAGGATCGGCGACAATTTCCACGGGATCGGTGTGAGCGGTGCCCGAGGCGATTTTTCCGTTATCCATCGGTACGTCTCCTTTCATTGCCTTTATCCTATTATTATAATATACAAAAGTCAAAAGGTCAATGCATTTGTCGTTTTTTTCATTATTTCCTGCAATAAAATCTGATTTTACTTGCAAAATATACGTTTTTCCTGTATAATAATAATGGTATTATTTTCAGGGAGGGATTGAAAATGCCCAAGAAGATATTCGGAGAAGTACCTGCCGACGGAACAAGAAAATTTCCAGCGGCGTCCGATAGGGACGTTGTGATCCGCCGCACGCTTCTTCAGGTTTACGAAGCTCTGTACGAAAAAGGATACGACCCGATAAGCCAGCTTGTCGGATATATCCTTTCGGAAGACCCCACCTATATCACGAATCACAACAAAGCCAGATCTCTGATCACCAAAATTGACAGAGACGAACTGCTTGACGCACTCACCCGTTTCTACTTCTCTTCCGAAAAATGAACTTAACCGCCCCTCGTCAGACGTGCGCGGGTAACGCAGAAACGGGTACAACGGTTGCGCTTGGATGTTTTGACGGAGTTCACCGGGGACATCTTTCGATAATCGGTGAAGCTGTCCGCGAGGCGGCGGAATCGGGAACCGTACCGTCCGTTTTTTCGTTTGCCGAACCTCCCGCTCTATTTTTTCAAAACGCAGCCGGGAATCTGCTTACAACTGTCGGGGAAAAAACCGCTCTATTATCATCCGCCGGGATATCCGAAATCCTGATGGCCGACTTCCGCGATTACCGCGATTTTTCTTCAGAAAAATTCGTAAACGACGTTCTGATAAAACAAATGAACGCAAAACGTCTGATTTGCGGATACAATTTCACCTTCGGAAGAAACGGCTCGGGAAACGCGGACACCCTCAGGACTCTTTTCCCCGGAAAGGTCTGCGTAATCCCCTGCGTTTCGGTCGACGGAGAACCGGTTTCGTCCACCGCGGTACGCCGACTGATCTCATCGGGCAACCTGCTTCGCGCGTCGGTCTTTCTCGGCAGATTCTATTCGATATCCGGCACGGTGATCAGGGGAAGAGGCGACGGCAGCCGTCTCGGATTCCCGACGGCAAATATAATCCCGCCGTCCGTGAAGCTTCTTCCTCCGCCGGGAGTGTACGTCACGACAGCCGAACTGGACGGGAAAGAATATCGCGCTGTCACCGACGCCGGTTACGCTCCGACCGTTGACTCATCCGATACGTACCGGCTTGAAACGCACGTCCCGGGGCTTTCGGGAGATCTCTACGGAAAGCCGCTTACCGTGCGTTTTATCGATAAAATCAGAGACGAAAAAAAATATGAATCGGAATCGGAATTAGTCGAAGCAATCCGGAGTGATATCGGGTTCGCCGAATCGTATCTTCTTCCGAAATCCCGTTAACAGCTTATCGATATGAGTAAAAGTCACAGACTGTTATCCGCTTTTTTTATTGTCATTATTCTTTTCTCTTTTGCGGGTAACCCGTCGGTTACCGCTGCCGGGGAACAGGACGGAAGCGAAAAGATTCCGCTTTCCCGAGCCAGGGCCTATTATATAAAAAACGTAGATACCGGTATCGTTCTGAAATCATCCGACCAGGATGAGAAGCTCCCGCCCGCGTCAACCGTAAAAATGATGTCAGGCCTACTTCTCTGCGAGAAATTTGCCGGAAAACTGGACGAGGTTGTCACAATTACCGCCGAAATGGCAAAGGATAACAACGCATACAGAAGCATCGGACTCGCAGAGGGACAAAAACCGACCGTACGCGACCTGCTTTATCTTTCGGTTTGCGGCAGCTATAACGACGCAGTTAAATCACTTGCCATAGCAGGATATTCGACTCCCGAAGCCCTCGTTTCGGAAATGAACGCTCGCGCCGCGGCGATCGGAATGACTTCAACGCATTACGAAAACTATACAGGAATCGACAATCCAAACCAGTACACCACTTTGCGGGATATTGCGATTCTCGCGGCGGAGGCTGCGGGAAACGCACTTTTCAAAATGATGGCCGGCGAGAAGGAATATTCACCGGAGGGGCTGAAATCGTCATACGGCTTCAGTAATTACAACAAGCTTATCGCGACCTCCCAGTACAGAAACACCGCCTGTGTCGGACTTAACGCCGGAAATACACCAGAAGCCGGATATTACGTTACCGCTCTTTTCGAAAAAGACGGCCTTTCTTATCTGGCTATCGTCTGCGGGGCGGAATACGTCGACAACAGGGCGTATTCCTACGTAATCGCAAACGAACTGATAAACTGGGCTTTAAACAGTTTTTCATACCGCGCGATACTTAAACAAAGCGATATTGTTTGCGAGATTCCGGTTTCGATGTCGATAACCGAAAAGACCGTACTTGCCGTTCCCGAACGCGATATCTACAGTTATATCCCAAAATCCTATTCCTTCGGCAAGGAACTGTCAAAAACGTATATTCTGAATTCCGAAACGCTTGCTGCGCCGGTAAAAGAAGGCGACGAAGTAGGCTTCGTAACGGTATTCTGCAACGGAGAAAAAATCGGGGAAACGGTCAGACTTGTCGCAAAGACCTCCGCCGAAAAATCGGAGATACTGTCTGTCATAGAAAAGATCAAGGATTTTTCGAAAAAGGATTTTTTCAAAGGAGCGCTCTTCACCGCTGGCGCCCTTACGGTCGTGATACTTGTTTCGGTATCGGTAATACGGGCCAGGAATGAAAGAAAAAAGCGGGCTGCTCCCCGCCGCTCTGCAAGAAGGCAGTAAATTTTTCTTGACATATAAGCTTATTGGTTGTATAATTTTTTAGTATTATTTATTCGAAAAGAAAGGTATTATAACCATGTTCGAAAAATTCAAAGCATTGCTTGTCGACGAACTTCAGGTCGAACCCGAAAAGATCACTCCGGAAGCTGATCTTTCAACCGACCTCGGTATCAACTCGATCGAGCTTGCCGAACTTGTGATGAGATGCGAAGAAACCTTCGGAGTCGATATTGAAGACGAGGAGATTCATTCTTTCGTTACCGTGGGCGACGTCGTCGCTTATCTTGAGAAAAAGGCGCAATAAACCGTCAGGATCCCGGCCCGCGCCGGATATGCCGTTTCAGTATCGGCTTCCATAACTGAAGGCGATAACACTGCCCGCAACGGACATGGCATCGCCTTCGTTTTTTCAGAGTGATGCAGAACAGTTCAATTCCACTGATCATTGAAGGGATGACTTCTCTCTCCGCGCTTATCAGAGCGACAAACGAAGGCGTCGCGAGAAGAAGGATCATTAAAGTTTATATAGACAGGGATCTTGTTACAAAAGACAAACGCAGGGTTGCTTTCCTGTATGAGAGCGCGAAAAATATCGGATTCGGCACCGAACTTTCCGACCGGAGTATTATTGACGGAATCGCCCAGGGAAAAACGCACGGCGGTATTATCGCCGAGGTTACGGAGGCGGAATACCCGGACGTATCGCTGCTGAAGCCTTCCGGGCACGGCTTTTCTTTTTTATGCGAAGGAGTAGAGGATCCGTACACTCTGGCGCATTCCATCCGTTCCCTTTACCTTTGCGGAGCCGAGTCACTGATTCTTCCCGGCCGCTTTCCTTTTTCTGCCGACGCGCTGATTGCAAAAGCGTCCGCCGGGACGTCGGAACTTCTTCCCGTTTTTACCGGAGACCCACTGCAGGCAGTCGAAAAGTTCGCGTCTTACGGTTATATGATTGCCGCCGCGGGTATCAGGGAAGCTGTCGATTGCGATAAAGCGGAGCTTCGTTTCCCGCTGCTCTTAATCGTCGGCGGCGAGAAGCGGGGTATCTCGGGAGCGCTGTCAAAAAAGTGTGAAACGGTGCTGAAGATCCCTTACGCGAGGGATTTCAAAGCATCGCTGCCTACGGAGTCTTCGGTTTCGATTCTCGCTTACGAACTGTCCAGAAGGCAAAGAACACCTATTTTACGGGATAAAACATAATGAAAAAGAAATTCAAACTTTTCGACCTGAACAGAGACGGCCCCGGGGTTTCAAAAGACGAAAAACCGCTCGTACCGAACCTTTGGAATATGCCGAAATTTTATTTCAGGAACTTCACGAAAGTGCTGTCCCTGAATTTCCCTATGCTTCCCGTATGGCTTCTTCCCTTCCTCGCGGCATATCTTTACGTGACTGCGCCGTCGATGCCGACCGAGACCAGCATTGCTTTTTCCTCGCTGTTGGGTATTAAGACGATTAATCCTACACCTGGGATCATCAGTCTGCTCGGAATTCACGGATTCCAGCTTCCGCTTCAGACCTACGACGGCGTCAGAATCTGGGTAACCGTCGGAATCGCCGTTGTATTTGCGGTTTTGTGGGGTTGGGTCAACGTCGGCGCCACCTATTGCGCAAGGGGAATGTTCCGCGGAGATCCCGTTTTTATATGGAGTGATTTTACACACGCCGTCAAAAGAAATCTGTGGCAGGGACTGCTGGTCGGTTTTCTCGACACCGTTTGCATTTCGGTACTGATTTTTGACTTTATCTACTTTTCAAACGTCGGCGGGACCTTCACTCTCGATTTCTTCTACTTCGCCATACTGGGCGTATGTCTGATCTATATGTTTATGAGATATTACATATATATGATTATCGTTACGTTTGACATCAGCTTTTACAAACTGCTCAAAAACTCGCTGATATTCTCGATACTCGGTATCAAACGGAACCTGATGGTACTCCTGGCAATCGCGGTTGTAGCCGGACTGAATATCCTGCTTGCGCTGATGCTCTGGCCCTTCGGAATGCAGGGCGTGGCCGTAATCCTTCCCGTGCTGTATCTTCTTCCGACGATAACGCTGTTCAAAGCCTACGGAGCCTACCCGGTTATCGAAAAATATATGATAGGATAATCACTCGTCATTTTTCTTCAATTTTACGTAAATCCCGCCGGAGTGGACCTTAACGGTTCCCCGGCGGGTTATTTCATCCGCGCCGGTCCCTTCGGGCAAAAGATTGAGTATATCCTGTTTTGAGTAGACGTGAACCGAATCCGCTGCGAGCAGGTCCACCGAACACTTTGTTTTGACTACCGGACCGTGTCTCCCGACTATATAGGAGGTACCGTCGGACGGCTGAACCATCTTGCTGACGGTATCCGACTCCCAGGATGATCTTCCGATCCAGACGATCCTCCGCTCCCCGCAAACAATCTCGCAGGAAAGGACCGGATGAGTGGAACGCTCGATCCTGACAGGTCCGGAAAGCCGGAGAGACATACATCCGAAAAGGGTCAGTTCTTCAAAAGAAGAATAAATCATACAGGGGACGCCGGCGCTCTCGGCAATCTCCGCGATACCGAGAGAAATAGACGCGTCCTTTCCGGTGACCGCCTCGGGGATCCAGAGAGATCGGACCTTGTGCTCGTCGAAAAATCGCGCGACCGTAGCTTCGTGCCTTACGTGAAAATGAGTGAGTATAAGACACTCGACTTCCGTGGAGCCCATACGGGAGGCCTCTGACGCCGCAAGCCTGACCGGGGCGTTGTTGCCAGCCGATATATCGCAAACAGCGCAGAAAGGCCCGCTGACGGCGCAGAAAGCTTCTCCGTTGCCCTGGCTGACGAAAAGGCATTCAACGTCGGAGTATTTCGTCAAAAATGCGGATGAAAAAACGGCTGTGACGGAAAGAATGTACGGAAGGACGACAAGCCATTTTCTTTTCAGGCGTATACACAAAAGAACAGCGCTTGCCGCCGCTGCCAGTATTACCGCAGCGGTTGCAAAGTCTCCCGACAGTGATACCGACACGCCGCGTATATCCGAAATTTTCTTTGCCCCGCCGATCATCAGTGATGCGAAAAACCGCGCATAATAAGCAAACAAACCGGACAGATACGGGAACGGAAGGAAAATTATAAACATAACCGTAAGGACCAGTACTGCTCCGGCGACAACCGGAAAGATCAGATTTGCCGGAATTGCCGCTGCCGAAGTCTCACCAAACATCAATGCCACCGGAAGAGACGTCAGCATATTCGCCGCAAGGACGGTAACCGCCGAACCGGCCGTTCCGTCGATGATCTTTTCGGCAGTAGTTTTTGCGGAAAAAACCTTCCGTGTTTTTTTGTCAGGGAATGTTTCTCTTTTGTTCCGGCGGACTTTTTCTTTGTGTTTCTGATATTCCGGCATTACGGTAATTATACCCAGCGTTGCGCTTACGCTGAGAATAAATCCGGCGTCGCACACAGACCCCGGCGAAATCGATAGTATAATGATAACCGCGACCGACAGCGAGGAAACGCCGTCGCCGTCGTATCCGAAAAACATTCCGCACCAGACGCACAGAAGCATTATCGCCGAGCGAACCGCGCTTACCGGAAAACCGAGGACAAACAGATACGCAAGAACAAACAGCAGGGTTATCACGCCGGAGAGTTTTTTTCCGGCGCCGAGCTTTTTCGCCGCCTTCCCGCAGACTCCCGTCAGCACCGACATGTGCAGGCCGCTGACGGCAAGCAGATGCGATATACCGCTGCGTCTGAAATCAAGCACCACGTCGCTGTCCGGCTGACCGCCGCGCAGAAGCATTGCGGCGCACAACTGCCCTTCCTTTCCGCCTATGCCCGTCCTTATCCTGTAACTCAGCGAGCGGTTGAGGATTTTTGCGGCTTTTACCAGAGAAAAACCGCCTTCGTCCCTGCCTGCAGTCCTTGCTTCGGAACGGTTTTCATTGTAAACGTACAGTCTGATACCGTCGCTTTTCGCTCCGCTTACGACCGATTCCGCAGGACTGACTTCGGCGTTCGAAATCACGAACAAATCGGATTCGTTGAATGACGCCGAATAAGCGCATTCGAGCCGTGCCCTCACGTCGCACGCTTTCCCGTCGACGAAATATACGTCCGCGTCGTAAACAACCGCGTACGCCGCGCTGGAGAGCCTCTCCCGAATAACACCGCAAACCTCCCGACCGTCTCCGGACAGTTCCGCCGCCCTCAGCGGTGAAACATAAAAGAAATAAAAACTCCGCAAAACGAATAATGCGGCGGCGGCAGCCACGGCGGCTGACGTCAGCGCCCTGTACCTACCGATCTTTTTTTTGAAATACAGAATACCGATACCTGCGGCGCCCGCGCCGCAAAAAGCCCACATCACAATAAATACCGCGACAGACCCGGATATCATACCGGCTGCCGATGAAAGAACGGCAAGCACCGCCGCCGCAGCGAGCGGCCTGCCGGAAAACAGATTCATACAGTCCAACCTTTCTTTTTGCGGGAAACTATCCGGAAATAAAACTCCGGTTCCTTAATAAAGTATAACACATTGTTAACCGTTTTTCAACAATTTGTTTTTCTTTTGTTAATATTTTATTGACTTTTCGTTAATAAATTGGTATAATTGAAAAAAAGGAGGGGTGTACATCGGAAACAAAAAACATTTCAGAATCCTGACCGTTGCGATAATTTCAATATTGATCTGCTCGGCGGTATTCTATTCGGTAAAAACAAAAAACCTCCCGTTTTCTTCCTGCAGAAAGAAAGTGGAGGTTTGCGAATTTCATTTTCCTTACGTAGGTCAGGGCGACGCGATACTGATTCGTTCGCCGGACGGCGACGTACTCATCGACAGCGGACCTAATTCCTCGGAGGATCTTATCGTCGGATATCTTGAAGACGTAGGCGTCGAGGAGCTTTTCCTTACTTTTATCACCCATCCCGACGAGGATCATATCGGAGGAGCCGACCGCGTGATAAGCTCCTTCCGCTCTCCCCGCGTATATCTTCCCGATCCGGATTCCCGTGATTCGGACTGCCGGGCGCTGCGTGCCGCCGCGTCTTCACTCGGAATCCGGCTGCAAAAAGCTTCGGGAGGAGACGTCTTTACGGTCGGTAAACTGAAACTAACGGTCATTTCTCCGCGCGAGCCCCTGTTCGGTGACCCGAACGACGATTCATTGGTTATCGTAGCGGAATACGGTTCGGTACGCGTGATGCTTACCGGAGACATGAGTGTAAAAACGGAAAAACGCCTGCTGTCCGAATATCCGGAATCGGTGCCGCGCTGCGATATACTTAAAGCCGGGCATCACGGTTCATCCACTTCGTCGAGCGAAGAATGGATAAAGGCGGTAAGCCCGGCTTACGCTGTTATTTCATGCGGAAAACAGAACGCTTTCGGTCATCCGCACGCGGAGGTCGTTTCGCGCCTGAACTCTCTCGGTGTCGAGGTGCTGCGTACCGACAGAAGCGGAAATATAGTTTTCGAAACCGACGGAAAGAATCTGTCTCTGCGGCTTCAATAAGCTCTGATCTCGAAAACGGTGACCTCGGGCGCTCCGTTTGTCGCTCTGAATACGAATCTTACCGAATCGCACTCGACCGAAGGAGTCTTTACCACCACGTGGCGCTGGTGATTGTCTCTGATCTCGATTTTCGATATCTCAGCGCCGTCCTTAATCATTATTATATCGAAATCTTTTACAAGTTCGGGCGGAACGCCGATCCTCTGCTGCGCCTGTCTGTTGGCGGACATGGTGACGCGGATGGGATACGCAAAATTTGAATCGAAGGTAAGTCTGAATTCGGAAACCGTCTTAACGCCGTCAAATTTCATATCGACAGTTTCCCCGCAGTCGGAGATACCGTCTGACTTCCAGCCGTTGAGGTTGTCTCCGAGCTTCCTTGAAACGCCGTTGTTCAGGAGGGACGCGTCGCCCTGTGAGGTGCTGGAAGCCGAGAACGCGGCGCTTCTGGCAAGATCCGCCGGATCGGTATTGATAAACGGAGCAGGCAGCCATAGATCGTCCTTCAGAAGCTGCTGCTGAAGCTCTCCGACGTGCGGAGCAAGTCCGCGGGGATCTGTTCCGTATTTCCTGCAAAGCGCGGCAGCGGTGCCTACAGCCTGGCCTCCGATGGCGCAGCAGCCGAGGATCCTGGTGGACGCAAGTCCCAGTTTCGTCGTGCTTATATCGCGACCCGCCATGAAAAGATTTTCGATATTCCTGGAATAATAACAGCGGTACGGGATTGTATACACGCCGAGAAAATGATGGCAGTCGGAAGGCAGAAGATCGAAATCAAGAAGTCCGTGCGCGGCATGCAGATCGACGCACCAGCCGCCGTACGTAACGGCGTCGTCGAAAATTCTGTGTTCGAGAATATCCGACTCGGAAAGAATGTAATCCCCCATAAGCCGACGTGATTCGCGCATGCCCGGAAGAGCACCGACCCATGCGAGAGCGTAATTATCGGCTCCGTGATCTCCGCCGTTCTTGATATGATCCCATATACCGTAGGCGTAAGCGTAAAGGTCGTCGCGGATTTTCTCATAGTCCGGGATTATATCGTCACCGTCTCCCATAAGTTCGAGCCACCAGTAACCGTAGTCTACGGCCGCGCAGCTGCAGGCGGACAGACGAAGCCATTCCTCGGGGTCGGGAGCCATGCTGGCGTCGACCTTCATCGTCTTTGAATGAACGCGGTAGCGCAACTGGTGCTCGGTAAGTTTTTTCGCAAAAGACGGAGGAGTGAATTTGATCGGATGACCGACGTTTACCGCCTTCATCAGTATCGTGTTACCCATTCTGTCGTTGTTGTGCTCGGCTGGAGCGTGCGGCTCTCCGCTCTCGGCAGCCGATTCGCTGCCCATTCGGAACTCGGCTCCGGCAAAATAACCCAGAGTGCCGTTTCCGGTGCAGTCGGCAAACAGAGGAGACGTGAACCGATAACGCATTTCGGTCGTCTCCTGGAAGCATCTGATCGCCGTTATTCTCTGCCCTTCGGTCTCGACGTCGTACATCGACGTGTTGAAGTAGACGTCAAGGTTTTTCTCCTGCTTCGCCTTTTCGAACAGAACGGTATCCCAGATCGAATAGCAGAATGTGTCGTTGCACGCCTTGTTGTCGAGCATCATCTCGTATACGAGACCGCCCTCGGCGTAATCGGTCTGTTTTAAGCTCTGATCGGCGCCAGATATATGAATCCTTATCTCGCTGGACGCGTTTCCTCCGAGAACCGGGCGCGCGTGAACGAGAGCGGTTTTCGTTCCGTGGCGGGCGGCTGAAACAGCGGCGCAAAGTCCGGCCATTCCGCCTCCCACGACAATGAATTCGTAATTCTTTTCTTCGTACCTTTTCATTGGAAATTCCTCTGTCATAATTTGATAATATTATATTTCATACCGGCTTCTTTGTCAAGTTTTTTCATATTTGTTCTGCAGTGTACTTGACTTGAAGCTGTTTTAGCATTATAATATAGTAAATTCTAAATAACGGAGGTCAGCAATGGCTAAGGAAAAGAAAAAAGGCGGCTTTATAGCCGACTTCAAAGCGTTCATATCCCGCGGCAACGTTGTCGATATGGCAGTCGGCGTCGTGATCGGCGGAGCGTTCGGAAAGATCGTTACCGGTCTTGTAAACTATATCATCAACCCCTGCATCTCTCTGCTGACAGGCGGAGTAGAACTCGATCAGGTCAAGACCGTCCTTCAGGAAGCGGTCAAGGAAGGCGAAGAGATCGTCAAGCCCGAGGTCGCCATCCTCTGGGGCACCTGGATCCAGACAATCATCGACTTCATCCTTGTAGCTCTCTGCATTTTCATCGTTATCCGTGCAATAGCCAAAGCAAGGGCTATAGCAGAAGCCAAGGAGAACGCGGCGAAGGCTGAGGCCGAGAAGGCGGCGAAGGAAAAGGCCGACGCCGAGGCAGCCGAAAAAGCCGCGGCCGATGCCGAGGCGGCTGCAAAGGCTGCTGCCGTGCAGGATGCTATCCTCGAAATCCGCAACCTTATGAAGAAGAACTGACGTTCAGAATTTAAAAAGACACACAAGGGGCTGTTTAAAAAGTCAACTTTTTAAACAGCCCCGCAAATTCGGCGGACGGGAATCCGCCGAATTTGCGCGAGAATTCCGGTTTTTGCCGCTTTTCAGTTCGATTTCCGGCGAAAAATCGCGCAAAAACGTCGCGGCCTCGCGACGAGAAATTACTCGACGGGTTGTTTAAGGCAATACCGCACAATTCGCGTGTGCAGATTGCCGAGATG
>JAEEGL013929385.1_pt1 | contig 14287 bp, 10 predicted proteins | sample 9134231 | NCBI WGS metagenome assembly JAEEGL01 (sample SAMN16246548, study PRJNA631951) | gut metagenome | biome: gut microbiome; feature: rumen; material: fiber-attached | host: Bos | place: Iran: Karaj | collected 2018-10 | reverse complement strand
GAAGGCTCGAAAGGTACGGGCTATTCTAAGAAGGAGAGCCAGCAGAAGGCTGCCAAGGATACCCTGCAGCGCCTTCGTCGCGAGCCACAGTTTATCGATGCCATCTTTGCCGTGAAGGCCGATCGTACCAAGATGGAGGAAGAACCCGTGATGGTGGCTCCCGATCCAGAGAAACTAGAGAATCCCGATTTCATCGTAGGACAAGCGGATCGTGGGAACGGTTCTCCCGATCACAGTCGCTTTACGACGACGGATCAGGAGAACCGTCCCCATGATCCTGCGTCGTCTCTGGACGAGCTGACTCTCGACGACATCACTGCCGCTCCTCGCGAGAAGACCCGTGAGGAAATCATAGCCGAAGCAGAGGCTGCTGCCTTTGCAGAGGGGCAAGAATAATCAATTAACCTCAATGAATATATGAAGAAACTCTTGACGACACTGTCTCTGATATGCCTTGCCATCATTGCTTTGGCACAGGGTTCATCGGCACTTGACCAACTGAAGGCAGATCCGAGAAAGGCTTATGGTACGGACTATCCGTACTCGTTTAGCACTGTCAGCCTGACTAAGGCGCCTAGCGGCTATCAGCCGTTTTATATCAGTCATTATGCACGTCACGGCTCACGCTACTATTGGAGTCCGTATCTCTATAATGAACTGGACAGCCTGCTGACTACCGCTAACTCCAAGCACCAGCTTACAGCTGAGGGAGAGGCCTTTTATAAGAAGTTCATGGCAGTGAAGGAAGAGTTGAAAACGGGTGTCAGTGAACTGACGGACCTGGGTTGGGAACAGCATCAGCACATTGCCCGCGTGATGTATAACAACTTCCCGGAGGTCTTCAAGAATGGTGGTAACGTGTTGGCTATCTCCTCACTGGTAGGACGTTGCGTACTCAGCATGTCGGCCTTCTGTCAGGAACTCGTGCAGTGTAATCCGAAGATAGAGATTCGTGAACAGTCATCACGTTTCACACTCGACGGTGTGGTGCCTACTGACAGGCAGAACCCCGTTAAGCACGACTATCCCAAGAATGTCAAGCCTCGCTATGAGAAGAATCGCAGTCAGTTCAAGGGCGAAGACGCATTGAGGAGCAAGATCATCTCTCGTGTCTTTACCAGTACAGAAGGTCTGTCTGGCAATCTGCACCATATCGGAAGCAATCTGATCAACCTCTACACCTCATTGCCCAGTATCGGCCATGAGGGAATGATGGGTAACATCATCTCCGATGAGGAGATCATGAGCGAGTGGGAAGGTAATAACCTCGGTACTTATTCGTGGGTCTTTGGCCCTCAGTATCAGATGATTCCCATTCTTGAGGATATCATCAACAAGGCAGATGCCGTATTGAATGGCAGCAGTAATCATATCTCCGACTTACGTTTCGGACACGACACTTGTATTGGTCCGTTGACCATACTGATGGGTATCAATGGTGCCGATCGTGACCCTGAGGATCCTTATGAGGTGAAGAACTGCTATCAGAACTGGCAGACGTGTAAGGCTAGCAATATCCAGCTGGTGTTCTATCGCCATGCGAAACATCCGCAGGACATCCTTGTAAAGTGCTTGCTCAATGGTGTTGAGGCTAGCCTGCCATTGCCCACGACACAGTATCCGTACTACAAATGGTCAGACTTCCGACAGTTCTATACCACCCGCTGCAACAGCGTTAAGAAATGACAGGGATTTTCTTCCTTGTCATTTCTCAAACTTCCTGATTTTGTGATTTTTTAACGCAGGCTCTTGCACCTTTGCAATGGTTTTGCGTAATTTTGCAGGCGAATAGGGAAACAATAATGAGTATTACCAGCATAGTAAGAAAGGTCTTTGAACCTCGTCAGCACCAGTTGAACAGACATCTGGCAGAAGGTGAAATCCTTCAACAGGAAGTCTTGAACCGGCTACTCATAGAGGCTAAGGACACGGAATATGGACGCAATCACGCTTTTGGCGGTATGAAGGGCTATGAGGACTTCATCCGTCATACTCCCGTGAATACATATGAAGAGCTGAAGGGCGACATCGACAGGATGCGACATGGTGAGGCTGATATCCTCTGGCCTGGTCGCGTCAAGTGGTATGCCAAGTCATCGGGCACAACCAATGATAAGTCGAAATTCATCCCCGTTAGCCAGGAAGGTCTGAAACGGATGCATTACAAGGGCGGTTTCGATGCTGTGGCGATGTATCTGAAGAACAACCCCAAATCGAGGATTTTCGATGGAAGAGCTCTGATACTTGGTGGTAGTCATTCACCCAACTATAATGTCAAGGACTCGTTGGTGGGTGACCTCAGTGCCATCCTCATCGAGAATATCAATCCACTGGCCAACCTTGTCCGTGTGCCCAAGAAACAGACGGCACTGCTCAGCGACTTTGAAATCAAGCGCGAGCGTATCGCCCGTGAGGCGATGAACAAGAATGTGACGAACATCTCGGGTGTGCCTTCGTGGATGCTTTCTGTGCTGAACTGCATGATGGAAATCACTGGAAAGACACATCTGGAGGAGGTATGGCCCAACATCGAAGTATTCTTCCATGGTGGTGTGGCTTTCACGCCTTATCGCAAACAGTACGAGCAACTGATTACGTCGTCCAATATGCACTATATGGAGACGTATAATGCCTCAGAAGGCTTTTTCGGGCTCCAGAACGATCCGTCAGACAAGTCGATGCTCCTGATGCTTGACTACGATGTCTTCTATGAGTTCGAGCCTATGGATGGTGGCGATATCGTTCCCCTTTGGGGTGTCGAAAAAGACAAGAACTACGCCATGATCATCAGCACGCCGTGCGGACTGTGGCGTTATAAGATTGGTGACACCGTCCGTTTCACATCTACCAATCCCTATAAGTTTGTCATCAGCGGACGCACCAAGAGTTTTATCAATGCCTTTGGCGAGGAGCTGATTGTTGACAATGCCGAACAGGGACTGGCCTATGCTTGTGAACAGACTGGTGCAGAGGTGCTCGAATACACGGCTGCTCCCGTATTCATGGATGCTAATGCCAAATGCCGCCATCAGTGGCTTGTAGAATTCTCCAAGTCACCCAACGACTTGGCACTGTTTGCCGACCTGCTGGACAAGCGCCTTCAGGAAATCAACAGCGACTATGAGGCAAAGCGCTATAAAGACATCACCCTACAGCACCTGGAGATTATCCCAGCGCGCAAGGGACTATTCAACGATTGGCTGAAGCTTCGTGGTAAGCTGGGCGGACAGCATAAGGTACCCAGACTAAGCAATAGCCGCGAGCATATCGAACAACTATTGACATTGAACGCATGAAGAAACTGCTCTATCTCATATTGATGGTTTTAGCCATAGCTGGTTGTGCTCGTATGGGTTCGCCTGATGGAGGATGGTATGATGAAGACCCACCCAAGATAGTGGGTAGCACACCAGCCGACAAGGCTACGGGCGTCAAGACCAAGAAGGTCAGCATCTTCTTCGATGAGTATATCAAGCTGGCTGATGCTTCGCAGAATGTCATCGTATCGCCGCCTCAATTAGAGATGCCTGAGATTAAGGCAACAGGCAAGAAGATTATCGTTGAGCTGAAAGACACTCTGAAGCCCGATATGACATACACGATTGACTTCAGTGATGCCATTACTGACAACAACGAAGGAAACCCCTTAGGCAATTATACCTTTACGTTCTCGACGGGTAGCCAGATAGACACGTTGGAGGTGTCGGGTACAGTCATCAGTGCTGAAAATCTGGAGCCTCAGGAGGGCATCCTTGTTGGTTTATATGATGACCTGGCTGATTCTGCCTTCCGTAAAAAGCCATTGTTGCGTGTGTCGCGGACAGATGCCAACGGACACTTTGTCATCAAAGGTGTTGCTGCTGGCGAATATCGTGTCTATGCCCTCAAGGATGCTGATGGTGACTATAAGTTTTCGCAGAAGAGCGAGATGATCGCCTTCTCCCACGACACCTTCAAACCCTATGCCAAACTCGACATGAGGCAAGATACCATTTGGCGCGATACGTTGCATATAGACAGCATCCGTCAGGTTCAATATATGCATTTCTTCCCTGATAACCTCGTGCTGCTGGCTTTCCAGGAGTTGCAGACAGACCGTTATCTGTTGAAGACGGAACGCAAGGATCCTGAACGCATCAACATCTTTTTCAGCTATGGCAACGAGCAGTTGCCCGTCATCCGTGGGTTGAATTTCAATGCTGAGGATGCGTTTATTCTGGAGAGCAATGTCAAGCAAGACTCGCTCACCTACTGGATACGTGATACCTTGCTGATTAATCAAGACACCTTGTCTTTCGCGATGGACTATCTGATGACAGACTCCACAGGGCAGCTGGTCAACAAGACGGATACCATTGAGGCTTTGGCCAAGACATCGTATGCCAAACGACAGAAGGCGCGAGAGAAAGAATATGAGGCTTGGCAAAAGAAGCAAGAGAAAAAGCGTAAACGAGAAGAGCCCTATGACAGCATATACCCCGTTAAACCTTTGGAGATGATATATGGGGTGCCTCAGGCTATGGACCCAGACTACGTCATCCATATCAAGTCACCATCGCCACTGGCTCAGTTGGATACAGCAGCTATACACCTCTATTCAAAGATAGACACGCTATGGTATAATACACCTTTTGAGTTCCGACAAGAAGCCAATCAGTTGCGGAGCTATGAGGTGCTTGCCGATTGGCGTCCTGGGGTGGAATATAGCTTTGAGGTGGATTCTGCAGCATTCGTCGATATCTACGGACTGGTTAGCAAGCCTTATAAACAAGGCATCAAGGTTAAAACACTCGATGACTATGGTACGCTCTTCCTGGAAATCGGTGGTCTGCAAGACTCTGGAAAAGTTGTCGTTCAACTCGTTGACAGAAGTGACAAAGAGATAGCCCGTACTTTGATGGAACCTGATGGTACGGCACAGTTCTTCTATGTCAAACCAGGTAAGTTCTATGCCAAAGCCTTCATTGACAGCAACAACAATGGTAAATGGGATACAGGTAACTATGATGCTAATCTTCAGGCTGAGCGCGTCTTCTACTATCCGCGTGAGATAGAGACGAAGGCCAAATGGGATATCACCCTTCAGTGGCAGCCGATGGCTACGCCTCTCAACCAGCAGAAGCCCTCGCAGCTCATCAAAAAGAAGGCTGCTGCCAAAAAGAAGCAGAAAAACCGTAATGCCGATCGAGCCAGAGAGCTTGGTATACAATATATTAAAAAACAATCGTAAAGGTTATATAATATGATGAAGAGACTGATAACATTATGTCTGCTTAACTTAGCATTTATGACATCGTTTGCCCAGTGTGGCATTGAAAATACTGCCTTTAATTCGGGTGAGTTTGTAGGTTATGACCTCTACTTCAACTGGAAGTTTGTATGGATGAAGGTCGGTACGGCCTCTATGTCTACCGTACAGTCTAGTTTCAAAGGACAGGACGCTTTCCGTTGTAGTCTGATTACGCGAGGCAACAGCAAGTTGGACAACATGTTTGTAATGCGCGACACACTGCTCAGCTATACGACGCTGGGTCTGGCCCCTCTCTATTTCCGTAAGGGAGCCCGCGAGGGTAAGCGCTACTATGTCGACGAGCTGTGGTACACCTATCCCAATGGCAATTGTCACCTCAAGCAGCACGAGATCAACAGTCGTGGTGAGCACAATTGGAAAGAGTCAGAATATAAAGACTGCATCTACGACATGATGAGTGTCTATCTGCGTGCCCGCAACTTCGACGCCTCTAAGCTGAAGGTGGGTGAGAATATTCCTCTCCCCATTGCCGATGCTTCAAGTATTGCCAACTCATGGCTGAAATACAATGGTATTACCAATGTGAAGATGAAGAATAGCGACAAGAAGTATCGCTGTCTGGTATTCTCGTTCATCGAGCGTGAGAATGGCAAGAACCACGAGCTCATTCGTTTCTACATCACTGACGATAAGAACCATCTCCCAGTACGTCTGGATATGTTTCTCTCTTTTGGCTCTGCCAAAGCCTATCTTACGGGCTACAAGGGTCTGCGTAATCCGATGGAATCGAGAGTGGAGTGATGTGTTGTGAGCGTTCACGAACTTTTTGACCGTTGTAGGGAGCTGACCACACGGGAACCGTCGGCAGCTTCGCTTCGCTTCATGCATGAGACACTGGTTCTGACATGTGGGGAAGCGCTGAGGAATACGCGTCAAGGTTTTGGCAACGTCTTCTCACAAGTTGATTACCTCTGCAAGCATCATGGCATCGCCATGAGAGAGCGCATCGCTATCCAGCAGATGCGTTATCATTCCAATGGCGATGTGGCAGTGTCTGCTGACGATTGGCACTACGACTTGCGCGCCTTGTCACTCTTCATCTCGGCAGTCTTCAAGGAGGCCATCCCCCATGAGTTGCTGACGCGCCTGCCAGCCAAAGGCAAGACGATAGCCGTCACACCACAGACAAAGATTCGCGCGCTACGCTGTATCGTGACAGGATGGGACGGCAATCATATCTATGGTTCGACAGCCACAGGTCCCATTAGTGTGGAGATTTCTGAGGATGAAGCCGCTCTCAACAGCCTCCTTGCTATAGACATGCAACTCAACCTTTTGGACTGTACTGTCGATGGGAATACCGTGATACCAGGTCTCATCGTAGTGGAGCCCGACTTTCTGGTGGATATCTCTTCTATTGCCGCGTGCTTTCAGGACTATGGCCATCATCCTGTCAGTTATTTGTTCAACAGGTTGAAACCTCGTGCCAACTCCCAACAGATATTGTTGGGAAACTTTGCTGGATCAGCACTTGATGATCTGATTAACCATTCTGATTTCGACTATGGCGAGACGCTTCGCAGCAGTTTCCGTGAACAGGCATTACAGTTTTGCACGTGCCAGCCTTTTGATGCCCACACCTTCAAGGACGATAGTCGCCAACAAGTAGATAACATCCGAGAGGCCGTTGATGTGCTGTTCAGCGAATATGATCGCCAGCATGCCTTGTTGGAGCCCTCTTTTGTTTGCGAACAGTTGGGACTGCAAGGGCGTGTAGACTTGATGACTGATGATATGCGTCTGCTGGTGGAGCAGAAGTCCGGCAAGAACTGGAATATCGAGCGAGGGATGTCCCAGCAGCATAAGGAGGATCACTATGTCCAGCTGTTGTTATACTATGGTGTGTTACGCACCAATTTCCATCTTTCTCCCGATAGGGTGGATATCCGTCTATTATATTCCAAATACCCTGCTCGTCAAGGTTTGTTGGTTGTCAACTACTACCACCAATTGTTTCGTGAGGCCATCCGTCTGCGCAACGCCATTGTCGCTCAAGAGGTTAGAGTAGCCCGTGAGGGATTCGCTACTGTGGTTCCTCAGTTGCGTGCAGGGCTTTTGTTGGAGAACAAGGAAAAGGGTGAATTCTTTGACCGCTATATCCGTCAAGAAGTGGAACAGGTGATACAACCCTTCCATCATCTGACTGCCGATGAACATGACTATGTGGAGCGCATGCTGACCTTTGTCTTTAGAGAACAGCTGGCCCAGAAGGTCGGTGTTCAGGAAGGGCAGGGTAGCGCTGCTGCCGACCTGTGGAATATGCCATTGGCAGAAAAGCTTGAAACGGGCAACATCCTCATGGGTGACATCGCTGACAAGTCAGCAGAGAGGGTCGAACTGTCCATTGATACCTCTGAGGTGATTCCCAACTTCAGAAGAGGTGACATGGTCTATCTTTACCACTACAAGGAAAAGCCTGACGTGCGCGAAAGCATCCTCTATAAAGGTAGCATCGTCAGCCTTACTGATAGCCGTGTTGTTGTCCGACTGCATGAGCGCCAGCAGAATGCCCATCTCTTTGCTCCTGGCCATTATGCTGTCGAGCATGCCTCCTCAGATGCCAGCTTCTCAGCAGCCCTACGCGCTGTGTTCTCCTTCTGTACGGCATCAGAAGCTAAGCGTTCACTGCTTATAGGACAGCGCTGTCCTCGTAGAGAAACTTCGCTCACGCTTTCGCACAAGTATCACCCCCATTATGACGAGATACTGCTAAAAGCCCGTCAGGCTCGCGACTACTTCTTGTTGCAAGGTCCTCCAGGTACTGGAAAGACCTCTATGGCTCTACGCTTTCTTGTTGAAGAAGAATTGCGTTCACCCGATGCCTCCCTTCTCCTGACAGCCTATACCCATCGCGCTGTTGATGAGATATGCGGTATGCTGACTGATGCCAACATCGACTATCTGCGACTGGGACAGGAGGACAGTTGTGCCCCTCGTTACGCTGGTCGCTTGCTCGAACAGTTGTTGGGGGAACGACCCAAACTCAACGAGATTCGCAAACGACTGCTGAAGACGCGTGTCATCGTGTCTACGACTTCTACTTTGCAATCACGCCCATCCCTGTTCCACCTGAAACGCTTCTCGCTATGTATCGTTGATGAGGCTTCACAGATCCTTGAGCCCAGCATCATCGGTATCCTGCTCTCAGATGCCATAGGACGCTTTATTCTCATTGGCGATCATAAACAGTTGCCGGCTATCGTGGTGCAGCCAGATGACGAGCCAAGGTTACGCACTTGCAGGCAGTCTCTCTTCGAACGTTTGCTGCATCAGGAGCAACAAGCCCGTCGCACAGACTTCGTGGGTCTGTTGCGGTATCAAGGACGCATGCATCCCGAGATAGCGGCCTTCCCTAATGAGTTCTTCTATCGTCGTGAACAGCTGCTGCCAGTGCCCTGTTCGCATCAGTTAGAAGACAGACTCGACTACAACGAACCTTCTGAAGATGCCCTTGACGATCAGCTGAAGCTGCATCGTGTCCTCTTCCTGTCCACTGCGGCCAGCGAGGAAACACTCTCTGATAAGGTATCACCAGCCGAAGCCCGTCTGGTTGCCGACCTGCTTCGACGCATCTTCCGCCAATATGGTGCACAGCGTTTCGACCCCGACCGCACTGTTGGTGTCATCGTGCCCTATCGTAATCAGATTGCCATGATCCGTCGCGAGATAGCACTTTTAAACATTCCCCAGCTGGAAGCTATCAGTATCGATACGGTTGAGCGTTATCAGGGCTCGCAAAGGGATGTCATCATTTATTCCTTTACCGTCCAGCGCCCATACCAACTGGATTTCCTCACTGCCAGTTCTTTTGAAGAAGAGGATGATGAGCATCCTTCGTCCAAACATGTCATTGATCGTAAACTCAATGTTGCGATGACGCGAGCTCGCAAGCAGCTCATCATGACGGGCAATGCAGGTTTATTGAGCAGAAATGCTATTTTTTCTGCTCTCATCGCACGTTATTCCATATAATTTTGTACTTTTGTGGCATGATGGGAACAGTCATACTACAAAACCTCAGCATCGGATACACGACAAAAGGGAGCACTAAATGTGTTGCCAGCCAGCTCAATGGCGAGATCCATAGTGGTGAACTGACCTGTCTGTTGGGAAGGAATGGTATCGGCAAGTCCACCCTTCTGCGCACTTTGTCAGCTTTCCAGCCTGCGCTCTCTGGTGACATTTTCTTGATGGAGAAATCTCTTTCAGCTTGTTCCGACAAGGAGCTAAGCCAGATGATTGGCGTGGTGCTCACGGAGAAACCTCATGTGCGAAATATGACGGTGGCCGAACTGGTAGGTTTGGGACGCTCCCCCTATACGGGTTTCTGGGGTCTGCTCTCTGACGATGACCATAGGATTATCCGCGAATCCATGCGTCTGACAGGTATCGAACCCTTGGCATCTCGCATGATTCAGACGCTGAGTGATGGCGAACGTCAGAAGGTGATGATAGCCAAGGCACTGGCCCAACAAACGCCCGTCATCTATCTGGATGAACCCACCGCCTTCCTCGATTTCCCCAGTAAGGTGGAGATGATGCAGTTGCTGCGTCGTCTCGCCCATCAGGAGCAGAAGACGATCTTTCTCTCCACACACGATGTGGAACTCACGCTACAATTAGCAGATACCATTTGGCTGATGGAACCCCAACAACTGCATATTGGTACACCGCAGCAACTGGCGACAGAAGGGGTGATTAGCCGTTTTGTAGAAAGCACCGGTATCGTCTTTGACAACGATAGTCTGACGCTAAGAATCGTCAAGACGTGATAGCCCAATAACGCAAGACCTAAAACAAAAGAAATGATAGACGGACACGGAGATGATAGATATCGCTATGATGATTTGGTGAAGATGAATTTCAGCTCCACCATCTTTCAGCATGCTGACCACAGTGCGCTGAAGGAATATCTGATGAAGCATTTTGATGTCGTCACCAATTATCCGGAGTCCCAGCCACGACAGTTGGAGAAATTGATAGCCAAGCAGTTGGATATCACACCCGAGAGTGTGCTCGTCACCAATGGCGCCACCGAGGCTATCTACATCATTGCCCAATTGCTTCGCAACAAATGTTCTATCATTCCTCAACCGACCTATTCGGAATATGCCGATGCCTGTCGTCTCAACAAGCATCTCATCACCTACGAGAGTAACGACGATATGACAACGCTTCCGAAAGATCGCGTTTATTGGGTGTGCAACCCTAACAATCCATCGGGAAACGTACTGAAGAAAGGATTTGTCGACTATGTGGTACGTCGTTCTCCACGCTATACCTTTGTCATCGACCAGTCATATGGCACCTTTACCAAAGAACCACTGCTCGAAGCGCACGAAGTCCAAGGGCTGCCGAATGTGATACTGATTCATTCGCTGAGCAGAAAATACAGCGTTCCTGGCTTGCGACTGGGTTACATTACCGCCCATCCCAGCACCATCTTGCTATTGCGAGCCTTACGTCATCCGTGGTCTGTTCCTGCACTAAGCATTGAGGCAGGCAAATTCCTCCTTCAGCACGGACAACCTGCCGTCAGTGATGTCAACGCTTATCTCGCAGAGACACAACGCTTGCGTAGTGAACTGAGGAAAATTGAGGGTATGCGCATCTTTGATACCAAGACCAACTACATGCTTTGCGACTTAAACAGCACCACTGGGGCTGAATTGAAAAGCTACCTCATCAACGAGCACGGCATGCTGATTCGCGACTGCTATAACTTCTACGGACTCTCTCGCGGATACTTCCGCATCTCTGCCCAGCAACCAGAGGAAAACGATGCCTTGATAGCTGCTATCCAGCAGTTTGTAGAAGAAAACAAGGGCAAAACAGAGAAATAATAACTCTAAAAGAAAGAAAATCAGCAAAATACTTGCAGTATTCGCGGATTATTCGTACCTTTGCACCCGTTCAGAGGAATGAGGGGCTTTACGAAGCCTCTCATTCTTGTTTTAATTAACAAATAGAATATGATAGACAAGAACGTCATTAAGACAACAGTGGAGGAGTGGCTCGAGAAGGGCGACTACTATTTGGTAGATGTAGAAATGACAAGCGATGACCGCATCGTGATTGAGATTGACCATGCCGATGGTGTATGGATTGAGGATTGTGCAGACTTGAGCCGCTACTTGCAGGAGAAATTGGGCGAGGAGCTTGGCGAATATGAATTGGAGGTAGGATCAGCTGGTATTGGCCAGCCGTTTAAGGTGATGGAGCAGTATCGCAACCACGTCGGAAAGGTTGTTGAAGTCCTCCAGAACGACGGACAGAAGGTACAGGGTGTACTGAAGTCGGTAGGCGACGACGAGACGTTTATCGTCAGTGTGAAGGAGAAGCAGCGCCAAGAGGGCAAGAAGCGCCCCGTATTGGTAGAGGTTGACAAGGCCTATGCTGTTGCAGATGTGAAGTATTGCAAGTATCTGCTGAACTTCAAGTAATTCTTATCAGTCGGAATAACGAAAATATCGAAAAAAAATAGAATAATTATGGCAACAAAGACAACGAAGGGTCCATCAATGATTGAGACCTTTCAGGAATTCAAAGAGACAAAGAACATTGACCGTACTACCTTGGTAAGCGTGCTGGAGGAGAGCTTCCGCAATGTGATTGCCAAGATGTTTGGTTCTGACGAGAACTTCGACGTCATTGTAAACCCCGACAAGGGTGACTTCGAGATTCACCGCAACCGTATCGTAGTCGCTGACGGTGAGGTTAAAGACGAGAACAAGGAGATTGCCCTGACTGAGGCACAGAAGATCGAACCCGACTATGAAATCGGTGAGGAGGTTTCTGAAGAGGTAGAGTTCGCCAAGTTTGGCCGTCGCGCTATCCTTAATCTTCGTCAGACGTTGGCTTCAAAGATTCTGGAGCTGGAGCACGACTCACTCTACAACAAGTACAAGGACAAGGTGGGACAGATCGTTTCCGCTGAGGTCTATCAGATGTGGAAGCGCGAGGTGTTGCTGATCGATGATGAGGGCAACGAGCTGCATCTTCCCAAGGCGGAGCAGATTCCTGCAGACAACTACCACAAGGGCGAGACCATTCGTGCCATCGTCAAGGAGGTACAGAACGAGAACAACAACCCCCGAATCATCTTGTCACGTACCAGCCCGCAGTTCCTGGAGCGTCTGCTCGAAGCTGAGGTTCCCGAGATTCAGGATGGTCTGATCACCATTCGCCGTATTGCCCGTATGCCTGGTGAGCGTGCCAAGATAGCCGTTGAGAGCTACGACGACCGTATCGATCCAGTAGGCGCTTGCGTAGGTGTGAAGGGTAGCCGTGTGCATGGTATCGTTCGTGAGATGTGCAACGAGAACATCGACGTCATCAATTTCTCAAGCAACACGTCACTCTTTATCCAGCGTGCCCTGTCGCCAGCAAAGGTGACCAGCATCACCCTCAACCCTGAGGAGCACAAGGCCGAGGTCTATCTGCAGCCCGAGGAGGTTAGTCTGGCTATCGGTAAGGGTGGTCTGAACATCAAGTTGGCTTCTATGCTGACTGAGTACACTATCGATGTATTCCGTGTGGTTAGCGAGGCTGATGCCGACGAGGATATCTACCTCGACGAGTTCTCTGACGAGATTGACCAGTGGATTATCGATTCTATCAAGGCCATCGGTCTTGACACCGCCAAGCAGGTTCTCAACGCTCCGCGTGAGATGCTGATTGAGAAGGCCGACCTCGAAGAAGAGACAGTCGACCACGTATTGGAAGTGCTCAAGGCAGAGTTTGAGTAAAGGGTATAGTGAATAGTGAATAGTGAAAAATTTGCTACCGCTATAGAAGATTAAAAATTTGCTACCGCAATGTCATATATTCAAAATAACGACTCACCGCTCACCAAGAAAAGCTATCTTTTTGCTATAAGGATAGTTAAGATGGTGAAATTCATCAAATGCAGTCCTAAAGAATATGGGATGCTGAATCAGGTATTCCGTTCAGGTACTGCTATTGGTGCTTTGGTGAGTGAGGCTGTATATGCACAAAGCGCAGCAGATTTTATCAATAAACTTTCAATTGCGCTAAAAGAGTGCAATGAAACCCTTTACTGGTTAAATATACTTCATGATACGGAGTATGTAAACAAGGAGCAATTTGATAGTATGATGAATGATTGTAACGAATTGCTAGCCCTCTTAATTGCATCAATTAAAACAACAAAACACAACAAAGAAATCAAGTGAATGTGCTGAGCGGAAGCAAATTTTTCACTTTTCACTATTCACTTTTACTTAATGATATGGGAGTCAGATTAAATAAAGTATTATCAGAACTGAACATAGGACTTCAAACGGCAGTTGATTTCCTGAAGAAGAAGAGCGAGCTGGGCGAGATCAAGGACGACGCCACGTCGAACACCAAGATTTCCGACGCGCAATATGAAGCACTGGTCAACGAGTTTAGCACCGATAAGGCTGTGAAGACTCAGGCTGAGCAGTTGTTCATCAAGAAGCCCAAGGAAAAGAAGGTCGAGAAGCCCGCTGCGCCCGAGAAGGCTGTGACCAAGAGCGACGAGCTGTTGGAACAGCGCCCGCAGTTTAAGACTTTGGGCAAGATAGACCTGGACAGCGTTGGGAAACCCAAGCCAGCTCCAGAGCCAGAACCCGTGGTTGCTGCCGAACCACAGGAAAAGGAAGCGCCTAAAGAGGAAGAGCCAGTTGTCGTTGAAGCACCTCAGCAGGCCCCTGAAGAAGTCGTTGAAGAGCCCGAGCAGGAAGAAGAAGTCGTTGCCGATATTGATGATGACAACGCTGACGACGAAGACGAAGTCGAGGAAGAGGAAGCTCAGGCCGATGCCGAGCCTCAGGCTCCTACGCTGGCTAAGACGCCTGGCGACTTTATCAAGCCTGCCACACAGTTGAACGTGTTGGGTAAGATTGATCTCTCGACCCTCAACCAGAGCACGCGCCCCAAGAAGAAGACCAAGGAAGAGCGTCGCAAGGAGCGTGAGGAGAAGGCTGCCGG
>JAEEGL012578007.1_pt1 | contig 14287 bp, 11 predicted proteins | sample 9134231 | NCBI WGS metagenome assembly JAEEGL01 (sample SAMN16246548, study PRJNA631951) | gut metagenome | biome: gut microbiome; feature: rumen; material: fiber-attached | host: Bos | place: Iran: Karaj | collected 2018-10 | reverse complement strand
CCAATCCCCAATCCCCATCCCCAAAACAATAAAAAAATAAAAATAATATATTAAATTAATAATATTTAATTATTAATGAAATTAAAAAAAAAATCAATATTTAACATTTTTGTAATTATTTACATAATAATTATAATCAAAATAGTAGTAAAAATATAAAACTAAATAAAAAATAGATATATATTAAAGAAGGAATAGCAAAAGATGTATATTACCCTTGGTTAAATGATTTATATTTCAATAAAAGTTTAATACCAAAAAATTATTCATCTTGGATGAGTCTCTTACCAGATTCAATTAATATAAAAGATTTAGCAATTCCAGGAACTCATGATTCATGTGCAATAAATTTTACTGATTATGGATATAAAACTGAATATGTAAAAATTAGAGCAAGAAATCAAAGATGGAATCTTGATCAACAATTAGAATCAGGAATAAGATATATTGATTTAAGAACTGGTTATAAAGGATTAATATATCATTCAATTTATATTACTTCAATGACATTAGAACAAGTATTTCAAATTTTAAAACATTTTTTAGAAACTCATCCTACTGAAACTATAGTTACTAGAATTCAATTTAATAGATTTAGTTGTAGAATTAAAACTCATGATTGTTTAAATTTTTATTTATTTTCATATTTGGATAAGTATTCTTATTTATTTTATAATGGAGAAGATATTTTACCTAATTTAGGTCAATTAAGAGGAAAACTTTTTCCTATTATTGAAAAATTTCAATATAAAAATTTTATGATTTGGAATAATGAAAATATGATTCTTCAAGATTATTATCTTTTATATGGTAAAAGGAATGAAGCTTTGAAATTAAAAAAAAATGAAATTTTAAAACATTTATATATAAAAGATAAAAGTAAATTAATAATTAATCATTGTTCTGGTGTTGGAAAATATATTTTTACTTCTTTATTACAAATTGCTTATAATACAAATAAAATTCCATATGAAAATAAAGGATTTAGAGGAATTTTACCAATGGATTTTCCAGGAGAATTAAATATAGTTCATATTATTGATCAAAACTTTTTGAAATAAAAAAATATATAAATATGATTTTTTATTTAATTTAAATTATATTTATTCTTTATTTAGATAATTCTTCTTCTTTTCTACCTTCACAATAATCTAAAATATCATTAAAATCATATTTAGTAACTTTTTTAATTTCATTTAAAAATATTTCTAATTCGCATTCCTCTTTATTATTATTAAATGATAATTTTAAAATTTGATAATTATATAATATTCTCACAAATAATTTTTCACTATCACCTTTATCAAATACTTCAATATCAATTTGATCATTACATTCATATTCAATATTACTATTATCAATGTTTAATGATTCTAATAAAACTGCTAAATTCATATCATGACCTGAGAAAATTATAATATTTTTTATATCATTTTTATCATTTAAAATCTTTTCAATTTCATTTTCAATACATTTAAATATTTTATATGAGAAACTAATATATATATTAGGATTTCCTGTTGATATTGTTAATAATCTTTTAAATTCTTTTACTTTTTCAAAACATATTTTAATTCCTTTTTGTGCTTCTGTAAAATTATCTTTTATTTCTTTTTTTGAATTTTTCATAAAATCATCAATATAATATAATCTCATAAAAGGAACTTGACTTTGTGTTAAAAAATCTGAATTCATATAACTTTGATATAATTGAAAAGATTCTTCAGAATAATTTTTTAATTCTGTTTCAACATCATTAAATAATATTTTTAATTTTGGATTTGTTGATGTTAATTTACTTCTAACTTCACCAGAATAAATATGCATATTAAACATATAATTTTCAAAAATAGCATTAAATTTTTCTATTGAATATTCTTTTAATAATTCAAATGACATATCTTCAAAATTATTTTTATCAATTAAAGAACACATTCTATATAAAAATGATTTAACAGTTCTTGGAGAATTTGATATATAAACTGACATATTTTCTTTTGAAAAAGGGTTTTTTTGAAAAAGTGTTTTGTATTTTCTTATAAATTTTTCTCCTTTTAATTTTATATCTGGAATTTTTTCTAAAATTAAATCTGATACTGTTAAATATTGATTATTGTTTAAATCAATTAATGATTCTCTTTCACCATGTCTAAATAATGAAAAAACAATTTTTAAATTTTCTATGTTTTTCATAGAAATATTATGATAGTAAAAAATAATTAAAATAAAATAAAACAATTTTAAAAAAAAATAATGAAATAAAAAGTTTATTAAAATCTGTAAAAAATATGAAATATTATACTAAAAGTCTTCTTGGTCTTCTTCTTTTCTTTTGTAAAGTTTGATTTTCAGAATTATTATTGTCTTGTCCAATAATATATTTTACCATTTTCCCTTTTTTACACATTTCATCTAAACTAATATTTTCAGTTGAAGACTCATCACTTGTTCCAAATTCAATTATTTTAATAGTTTCTCCTAATTTATTTTTATTTTTTTCAAGTTTAATTTTATCAATAATAGTCTCAACTTTTTTTCCTAAATTAATATTAAAATCATTTTTTTCTTCATTTTCATTATTTTTAATATTATTTTTATCTTCACCACAAACTTCTTTTTCATATAAATTTTTATTATGTTTCAATTTAAATATTTCTTTCTTTCTATTAATCTCACTTTCTCTTTTATCAACAAGAACTCTCCATAAAAATCTACAAAATTCAAGTGCTTCTTTTGAAGTTTTAATTGGATTATTTTTATACGTATTCATTACTGGTTTTTCAATAACTTCAAAAGGATATTTTATATTAGGTGCACCATATTTTAATGCTTGATAATATAATTCTAATTGCTTTTTTAAATCATTTGTTCTTGCAATTTCATCTTGAAAATATTTACATCCTAATAACTTTTGTTTAATGTTAATTCGAAATAGATGAAATTTTAATTTTTTTAATGATTTAACACAAAATGGACATTGTTGCCTTTTTGCTTTTATTTTATTTCTAAATGACATAATTGAGTTTTTTAATTTTAAAATTTCAGGTAATGTTGCTTTTTTATTTGAAGTACTTTTTGTTTTGAAATATAAAGTTATTTCATTTACTTCTTGATTAATTCTTTTTTCATACAAAGCTAATGATAAATTTTGATTTATATTTGGAAAGAATTTAAATATTTTTTTAAATTCTTCTAATTCATCTCTACAACACATTTCATCAGCTTTTGCAATATCTTCTGGATTTGTAATATTTAATTTATTTGCTAAATCAAGTATTTCAGTTAAATATACTTTTCTAAATTTGACTTCACCAAAACCACTAATCATTTTATTTATTTTTTTTTTTTATCTGTGTCAATTTAAAACACATAAATAAGACAATTAATAAAAAATTTTTATCACTTAAAAAAAAATATATCTTATATTAATATGATTATTAATATAATAATGATATATAATATTTTATTATATTAAAAAAAATTATTTAAAAAAAAATGAATAAAAATGAAAAAAATCAAACAACAGAATTAATAAATCCCTTAAATTTCATAAATCAAAAAATAAAAATTCCATTAAAATATACAAAAGATGACATTCAAAAATTATATAAATACATCTCAGAAAAATATTCAGAAATAAATAAAAAATGTATTCAAAAAGGAGAAGGTTACTTAAAATATCCATATTTAATTCCAGCAGGTTATTATAAACAAATGTGGGATTGGGATGGATTTTTTATGGGATATTATTTTGCAACTCATAAAAAGGAAAAATATTTAAAATATTGGGCATTAAATTTATTAGAAGGAGTTGATAATAATGGTTATGTTTCAGGTTGTGCTACAACAAAAGGACCAAGAGTAGTTTTTGGTAAATTTTCAATGAAACCTTTTTTAAATCAAGGCATTGTTTTTTATTCTAGATTTTCAAATGATTATTCTTGGATTGAACCTTATTATGATAAATTAGTTAAAGTTCTTGAATATAGAGATTCAACTCAATTAGATAAAAAGTATAATTTATATTTTTGGGAAATGGGTTTTCAAAGTGGAGCTGATAATAATGTAGCTTTAAATATTTTTAAAGATGATACAAGGTCATTTTTAGCTTGTGATTGTAGTGTTATGCAATTAAGAGAATTTTATGCTATGAGTGAAATATGTGATAAATTAAATAAAAGATCTGAAAGTATTTTTTATAAGAAAAAAGCAGAAAAATTAAAAGATGCAATTAGGAAAATTTTATATTGTGAAAATGATAATATGTTTTATAATATTGATAGAGAAACTGGTGATTTTTATAAGAGAATAAGTTATTCTTGTTTTTGGCCTTTAGTAGAAAAAATAATAAATGAAAAAGAAGGTAAATTAATGATAGAAAAATATTTATTAAATTCAAATTATATGAAAAGTGATTTTGGTTTTAGAACATTATCAATAAGTGATCCAGATTATAATAATAAAAATATAATAAATCCATTTTCAAATTGGCAAGGACCAATTTGGGTAATTTCATCATATATTTATTCAATTGGTTTATTTAATTATGGTTTTAAAAAAGAGATTGAATGGTTAGTTTGGAAATTAGGAAATATATTAAGAATTGATTTAATGAAATATAATACAATGCATGAGTCTTATCATGCTGATAATGCTTATGGACTTGCTCCTGATCAATCATTTAAAGATGATGATGGAAATTTTATTGGATTTATTAGTTGGAATTTATTATTGGAAAATTTATTAGAAGGGTTAATTTATGATAAGTGGAATTTAATATTATTATAAATTATATAATATTTAATATTTTAAGTAGTTATTTATTTATATTTATAAGAGTATTATTATTATATTGTTTTAAATCTTTTTTATTATTATTATTATTCTTTTGAAATAATTTTTTAAATTGGTTATTTAATTGTAATTTTATTTTCATGTATTCATTTGTTATATTATTTTCTGCTGTTTTGACATTTATAAAAGCTTTTTTAATTTTAATTTCACCTAATTTTAATTTATGTTTTAAAATTTCAGTATTTAATTCATATCTTGATATTGTTTTTTTCCTTTTTTTTTTATCAACTTTATAATCTGTATTAATTGTTGAAAAGTCTTTTTTTAATTTATTATTTTTGAATTTATAAGGAGAAATACTTAATGAAGTTAAATTACTTGCATTTTTTTTTAATTTATTACCTGAATGATTAATAGTATTAATAGTTTGAGTATTTTGAATAGTTGGAATTGTTGTTGAATCATCATATTCTCCTAATATTAGATTTAATTTCTTTTTGTTATTAGTTTTTGTTTCATATTCAAAAAAAGGATTTGGTTTTAATAATAAAGTATTATTTTTTTGATGATGTATTATAATTGGTAATTTTTTATTATTTTTAAGTCTAAATTTATTAAATATTGATTTTGGTTTATTAAATTGTAGTTTTGATTCTGAAAGAATATCAATTATTCTTACTCCATTATGTAATTTTTTTGGAAGGATATTTGTTTGAGAATTACAATTCATTTTTTAATTTTAATAAAATTATATATATTTTATATTTGAATAACATGAACTTTAAAATATTAAGTACTAATTTAGTTAATGAGATTTTTTCATTTATTGATTATAAAACATATCTTAAATTGTGTCAAAAAACAAAAACTTTTTTAAAACTTTTGAAAATGGATATTAATGATTTTCAATTATTTCATCTTATAAAAGATTTATTTAATGAAAATAAAATAACTAAAGATTCTTTTCAAAGTTATTATGAAAGACTTTATATTCAAATGAATAAATCTTCTCCTGAAAAAATTAATAAACATTTAAATTTATTTCTTAATTCTAATTCATATTATAATGAATCTTTAATTTTAAAAAATAAAGAAATAAAAACAAATATACAATTACCTCATTTTTCTAATTTTATTGAATTAAATTTTGATTTTATTCTCCAAATAAATTCCCTTTTTGATATTAAAAAAGATTCTTTTTTTGAAAAAAATAGTGATAAAATAAAAAGTTTATTTGTAGAAATTTTATCAGGAACTTCAATATATAAAATTAATAATAAAGAAGCAATAGAGAATTTAAATTATATTTTATCAATAGGTAAATATGAAGAAATATCATTAATTATAAAAGAAAAAAATTTTATTTTAAAAGATACTCTTTTAAAAATTAAATTAAACAATTTAAAAAGATTAACATTAACTGAAATGGGTTTAACTAGTGATGATATAAATCCATTTTTTGAAAATATAATTTTATCAGGTGAAAAATATTGTTTAGAATATTTAGATTTATCAAATAATTTATTAAATAATGATTGTTCAGAAAATTTTATAAAAGCAATTTCTGGAAATTTTCCAAGATTAGATATTATTATTTTATATAAAAATAATTTAATTGATAATAAATTTACAAAAGAAGTTTTTGAACAAATTATAAATATAAGACCAAATTCAATGAATTATAATTTTCAATATTTAGTTAAATCAAAATATTTTTTAAATTATGATTTTGATGAAGATAAGGTATTTGAAATGTCTAATAAGATAAAAGAATTAAAATTTATTCAACTTTTTGGTTCATATGAATTTAATGAAACTTATGATAATGTTTGTAAAGTTTTAAATCAATTAAATGATTTATCAAATATTGCTTTTTCAAATGTATTATTTAGTGATTATTTTTTTGCAAAATTAAACCCTAAAATTTATGAAAAAATTATAAATTTACAAATTACTTCATGTAAATTTGATGAGACAGGATTTAAATTTATATCAAAATTTAAAAATTTATCTATATTATCTATAGAAAAAACTGAAATTCCTGATAATATTTTAAATAATTTCTGTAATTATATTTCATTAAATAAAACAATCAAAGAATTAACATTAAATTCATTAAGATTTAATGAAAATCAATTTAATAAAATAATAAATGAAATAAAATACTTAAATGAATTAGAAAAATTATCAATTCCAAATAATATTTTATCACAAAATTTAATTAAAAAATTATTAGATATATTAATAAATAATTGTAAAGGTTTAACATATTTAGATATTTCAAAAACATTTAAAATGAATTCTGATTTTTCAAATGAATTTTGGGAAAATATATTCAAATTAAAATATTTAAAAGAATTAAAAATTCAAAATGTAGAATTAATTAATCAAGATTTAGAAAATATATCTCAAATTTTTGAAGAAGATTTCACAATTTTAGAAAAATTAGATATTTCATACAATTATGGTATTTCAGAATCTGTACTTAAAAAATTTTTATTAACAGTTAAAAAAGAAAAACCAGAAATAATTTATATAATATATGAAGGTTCATGTAGAATTAAAGAAGAAGCAATACAAGATTTATATAAAATATTACCAGGAAGAATAAGAATTATTCCAATTAAATACTAATTAAAGATTTTTTAATAAATTAATTTAAATACCTAATTTATTTTCTTCTTTATCCAATTTATCATAATTTTTTGGAGTATAATCAAACTCTTCTTCTAATTCATTTGCTCTTATTTTTCTTTTATTTTTTAAAGGTCTTAAAATAAAAATATAAACTAATAATAATCCTATAATTATTGCAAAAGTTATACATATTGTGAATAATATTCCAACAATATTACTTTTTTTTTCTCGTTTATTATACCAATTTAAAGTTCTTTTATCTGAATTAAATACAGTTGGATATTTTTTAATAAAAGAATAACCAAATTTCCACATATGTACATCCAAATTAAATAATATTATAAAATAATATCTATTATTTAATTCATAAAATAAATCCTTATAAGTAAAAGTAAAATTCATTCCTTTATTTTTTAATTCAAAAACTAAATCTTTAAATTCTTTTATATTAACACTTTTATCACAATAAAAATATGTATATTTATCATCATTATCTTCAAAACATCCAGTTCGATTAAAAAAATATTTTTCAAAATGAATTAAAAACATAAAAGGACCTTCAAATAATCCCATAGATAAATTAATTTCACAACTATCAGTTTTACTTAATAATATATTTCCATATTGAACATTTGAAAAACCAAAAATCCATCTTGTTGTATATTCGCCTTGTTCAATTTCAGAAGTTACAAAGTTATCTTTTTTATAATCAGAATCATATTCATGTGGTGCATTTCCTATAATAAAATCTCCTTTTGTTTTATCTTTATTTGTAAATTTAAATGTAAAATAATAATTTTCTATTTCATTTTTATTCTTTAATTGATTTATTAAATCAAATCCTTCAAATTTTTTTTTTTCATATGAATTAGGAATATATTTTAATCCGATTGAACCACTTTCTTCATATTTTTGTTTTTGTGACAATAAAAATTGAATATTTTCAATTTTATTGTTATTAAAATCAAAATTATCTTTTGATTTTAATCCCTCAAAAAAATCTTCTTCAAATGGTTTTATTATATCCTTTTCAATTATTGAAAATGTTGTTGATGAATTTTCTTTAAATTTTTCTGATTTAATTTCTGTTGATGAACCTGCTAAAAATAATAGAAATCTATTTAATTTAAATGGTAATTCCAATTCTTGTTTATTTGAACCTACTTTGATTTTTCCATAAAATTCTATATCATATAAAGGTGATAATATTTTTTCTTTTGATGCTATTTTAGTTTGCTTTACTTCAAATGATATTTTTATTATTTTCTTTGATATTGAGAATTTTATTATTAGAAATAAAATTAATTTGAACATCTTAAATAAAATAAATTATTTTTAATTTAATTTATTATTTTAAAATTGAATTATTAACTAATTTTTTATTTTATTAAATAAATGAATTATAAATTTAATAAAATAAAATTAATAACTTCATTATTAAAAATTAACTTCAATTTCTTAAATAAAATAATTATTCTAATAAAATGAGTCCAAAAAGTTATAAATATAAATCAGTTTTTCAAATTTAAAAGATATTATCTTTCAAAAAAAATATATAAAAACTTATTAAATACTCATATAGAAAAAAAATAAATAAATTTATAAAAAAATCCCATCAATTATATATTAAAATTCTCAAAAAAAAAATTTTTCATTTAATATATAATCAAAAAAAAAAAAAATAAAAAATATAAAAAACAAAAAAAAAATGAAAGAAGACGTAAAATTAACAAAAGAATGGGATAAAGTTTTTCCAAAAAGTGAAAAAGTAGATCATAAAAAAGTAACATTCCTAAATGGTTTTGGAATAACTTTAGCAGGAGATTTATATAAACCAAAAGACAAAAAAGGAAAATTACCAGCAATAGCAGTAAGTGGACCATACGGCGCAGTAAAAGAACAAGCCTCAGGATTATATGCTCAAAAAATGGCAGAAAAAGGTTTCTTAACACTAGCCTTTGATCCATCATTTACAGGAGAATCAGGAGGTAAACCTCGATATATATCAAGTCCAGATATTAACACAGAAGATTTTCAAGCAGCTGTTGATTTCCTTTCAACAAATGAAGATGTTGATAAAGAAAAAATAGGAATTATTGGTATTTGTGGTTGGGGTAGTTTAGCTTTAAATGCAGCATCAATTGATCCTAGAATTAAAGCTACTGTTTCTTCTACTATGTATAATATTAGTAGATATTGTGCTTATGGTTACTTTGATAAAATTAATGTTGATGAAAGATATGAAATTAAAAAAAATTTAAGTAATCAGAGAATTGAGGATTATAAAAAAGGTGAACATAAATTAGCTGGAGGTGTACCTGATAAATTACCTGATGATGCTCCTTTTTTTATTAAGGATTATTTTGATTATTATAAAACTAAAAGAGGTTATCATCCAAGATCACTTAATTCTAATCAAGGATGGAATGTTACTGGAGCACTTTCTTATATGAATAGTAAAATGTTAGCTTTTACTGATGAAATTAGAAATGCTGTTTTAGTTATTCATGGAGAAAAAGCTCATTCTTGTTATTTTAGTAAAGATGCTTTTAAAAATTTAAAAGGAGATAATAAGGAGTTAATGATTATTCCTGGAGCTGTTCATACTGATTTGTATGATAAAGTTGATATTATTCCTTTTGATAAAATGGTTGAATTCTTTAATAAATATTTAAAATAAATTAAAATTAAATTAATTATTTTTGGAATATTAAATTTATTTTTATTTAATTTAAGAATAATTTTTATTTAAGAAAATAATTATGGGAGATGAAAAATCAATTCCAAAATTAAAAAACATTAAAAAATTAAATGAGTCAAATGATATGATTAATAATTCAAATAAATCTATTGATGAAAATAATATTATTTATTCAGTTAATAAAATACCATTACCAAATCAAACTTCAAACAATAATGTATATATAAATAATAATAAAGAAAATTCAGAAAATGATATGAATAACAATAACAAAATAAATGAAGAAAAATCAAATATAAATAATAATATTCAAATAGAAAAACTAAAAGGAGAAAAGACTGATAATAAAGCATTATCAATATTAGAAAATTATAAAATAAAATATAATATTAGTTTATTAAAAAATAATAATAGAATCAAATTGGATGAATTATTAAATATGATAAATAAAAAAGAAAATAAAAATATTAATATATATGATAAAAAAATCTTAAATTTAAGAAAATATATTATAAATAAGGATTTATGTTATATTAGTCCTGTTGATGGAAGAAAAATTGAAACAAATAAAATATTTAAAAAAACATTTTTAAAAAATTTCAATTTAAATAAATCAAAATCTATAAAAATGTTTGAAATTAAAAAAAAGAATATTAATACTAATCTAAAAAATAAATCTACAGATAATATTTTTTATAATGATTCAATTTTAAATAATTTAAGAAGAAATAGTAGTAGTAATTTATCTTTGACTAAAAAAATGGAATTTGAAAATGAATTATATAAAGAAAATTTGACTAATTTTGAAAATAAATTATTTAGGAAAGGAATTAATAGAGAATTAAAATATTAAGTTTCAAAGATATAATTTTTCATTAAATATATAAATAATTAATTTTTAATTTTTTTTATAATAACAAATATTAAAATTTAATAATTATTCAAGAGATAAAAAGTTTTGATTAATAATATGTTTAATTAATAATTCACTAGGAAAATCAAAAACAAATACTCCTTTTAAATTTTTATCTTTAAAAGGAACTTCATTAAACATTAATGAAGTATAAAAAGAAGTAGCTTTAATATATTTATTTTTAGCACTACAATGATTTATAATTAATATATTATCTTCCATATTTTTCGCTAATTTAATATATTCTTTTATTAAATTTCTTTTTTTTTTTATTTCTCTTGGTCTTTGATAAAAAAATTTAATTTTCAATTCAAAATAATCTTGTAAATAGAATGTTTTATTAACACTATCAGTCCAATTAGTAAAATTAGAATATTCAAATAATTCAACAAAAGGATAAATTTTTCCTCTTATATCCTTTATTTTTGGAAATTCTTTCAATTTATAAAATAATTTATCATATTTTTTAATAATTTTAACAAGATAATTTTCAATAGAAAAAGGATTGTCTACCCAAGATAAATTAGAATATTGAAATCTAACAATTAAAAATTCAGAAGGATATTTTTCTAAAAAATTCTTAAATAAATTCAAAACATAATCCAAAGTATAAATAGTAGAATAATTTCCATGATAAATATATTTATAACCTGGTCTTAAATCAAAATATCTTATACCTGCATTTAATTGTTCATTAATTGACCAAATTTGATTAATCATTCTAAATTGTACATCAGATTTTTGTTGTTCATGAAATTTATTAGAACATGAATTATGAGTTCCTGGAATAGCTAATGATGTAATATTTATAGAATTATTAATATATTTCATCCAATAAGAAAAATTATTAAAAATTAAACTTTGATTAATTGGTTTATTACTAACCCATGGATATGTTTTTTTTGGAGTAAAACCATATGTTATTTTTTTCTAATATAAAATTAATATAATTTACAAATTTATAACATAGAAAGTAAATATTGATTATCATTAATACAAATATGATTAACTTTATAATTATTATATTTACTTTCATTATATTAGATACTAATAAATAAAAATTAGATTAATTATCATGTTATTGTCTTATTAAAAATTATTAATAAAAAAAACCGTAATAATAAGAATAATTAAAATAAATAATATAAAAAATAAAAAATGAAAACATTTATCATAATTTTCACATTTATAATAATATTATCAAATATAATATCAATAAAATTAAACTCAAATCTTAAAAAAAAAAAATTTATTCCAATAAAACCAGGAAATGAAATTAGTAATGATAATATATCAGAATCATTATCATCAGCAGCACTTCATATAATATATAGTAGAGCAAATAGTATGAATGAAACATCATGTAGAATGACAGCTCAAATGGTTTTATTAGCAATTTGTGGAATAAGAGACATGGAAGAAATTAATATTTTAAATTTAACTGATAATTATATTGAAAATTTAAATAATATAAAAGAAAAATTAATGAAAAATTATATTATTCAAATTGAAATAAGAACTAATCATCATTTTACTATTTTTAAAAAAAATAATGAAGAAATGTATTTATTACAAGGATTTCAGGATGTTTTTAATTTAAAAGAATGGATTGCTGATAAAGATATTATGAAACCATATTTAACTATTAATGAATTTTTTAATAAAATGGAAATTATATTAAATCCTGAAATAAATGAAAAAGAAAGAATTAATGAACTTGTTAATTTATTTTATCCTAAAATATTTTCTAATGATGAAAATAAAAGAAATAAAATTAGAAATTGGTTTGAAAGAAAAAATATTAAATTAATTGCTGTTAATTATTGTAGTTATAATTTTGAAGAAAATGAAAAAAATCATCAATTTAATAATGTTTTAGATGAAGTCTTTGATACATATGATATTAGAACTTGGAGACATTTTAATAAAGATTTTCCTGATCAAAAATATAAATTTCAATAAATAAATATATAAAAATTAACCAAATATATAATTAAAAAAAAGTTTATTTTTTTATTTTATATATTTATTTTAAATTAAAAATTAAAATTATAAATAATAAAAATTAATTATTTATTATTACTTCATGATAACATGTAATTAAAAGTTCTTTTAATTTTATTTTCTAATTCAGGATTATAATATAATAAATTATAATTATTATTAATATTAAAAAAATTTGCATATTTATTATCTATTATAATAGATGAAGAATAATTAAATTTATTTTGAATAAAATAAGCTTCAATAGTTGTTGAATCATTATATATTGAATAAAAAACTTTTAATCCTATTATAGCATTTCCTAATTCACCATTTATTCTTTCAGTTATAAAATCTATTGTATTATTTGCATCTATAAATGTATTTGCATTAACTTCTAAATTAAAACATAAATTATTATTTATTTTATCATAATATAATAAATATCCACTTTTATATGTTATATTTTGTACTATTAAGTTTGTTATCATATTATTTATTATATCATTATCTGAATAATTAATAAAGTTTTCTATTGTTTGATAATTTTTAGTTTTATTTATTTTATTGAATAAATTTAAAATATTAGGTATTGAATTAAAAGCTTTATCTATTTTTTCTTTAAGTATATTTTCTACTTTTATATTCATAATATTTATTTCATTTTTTATATCTTCAATTGTGTTTTTAAAAATAATAGTTTCATTCCCAAATAAATTATATAAATATATAATTTGATCTAAATCTTTATAATCTTCAAATTGATATATTTTTTTCAATAAATTTGAATAATCATTAATATTATCAATTAATATATTTGAAAAGTTTGAATATATTGTTGATAAAGAAGTATATATTGAATTGTTTAAAATTTCAAAACTAAAATTTTTATATATTGAGGTATAATTATTTATATAATTATCAATTTTTTTATTATTATATTCTGTTGTTCTTCTTAAATTTGAATTTATTATTTTATCATCTATTTCTTCTAAATTTGATAATGAATCATTTGTATTTTTAATAATATTATTTTTTAGAATATTCATAATATTGAAATATGAATTATTAGTTGAATTTATTATTGAAGAAATATCTATATTTTCAAAAGTTTGAAATTCTTGTTTTAGATAAAAATATGAATTATTTGTTTCATTTTGATAAAATTCATTTATTTTTGATATATTACTAGCAATTATATCATAAAATATTTCATGAACAGACTTTAAATCATATTCAATTTCATAACTAATATTACT
>JAEEGL012326210.1_pt1 | contig 14287 bp, 11 predicted proteins | sample 9134231 | NCBI WGS metagenome assembly JAEEGL01 (sample SAMN16246548, study PRJNA631951) | gut metagenome | biome: gut microbiome; feature: rumen; material: fiber-attached | host: Bos | place: Iran: Karaj | collected 2018-10 | reverse complement strand
TCGTGATGGCCATCGGACTGATACCGACAGCTTCTGCAAGTGCTTTTTTTGTCATATTATTCCTAAGACGGTAGTACTTAAGATTTTTACCTAACATATCAGAGAACTCCTTTCTGTTTATATTCTAACATTTTTGTGAAGAAAGTAAACGGTCTTTGTTTTCTTTTTCAAGATCATTATCGATCTCTAAACAAAAGGCGAGCGGGTGATGGGGTGAGGCGGAAAAAGAAAAAGGTCCGGTTCTCCTCCCGCTTACAAAAATACCCCTCAGAATCACTTCTGAGGGGTATTATTTGTAAGCGGGTGATGGGAATCGAACCCACGTGTCCAGCTTGGAAGGCTGGTGTTCTACCATTGAACTACACCCGCAACAGTGAGTATTCTAACGCACTCACCTGTTTTTGTCAATTACATCTTTAATTCTTCGGAAGCCACTTAATGAGGATCCTCTTGAGGTCGTCGATGACCACCGGCTTAAACAGCGCGTCGTTCATTCCGACCTCCAAAAACTCCGCTTCAACCCCCTTCACCGCATTGGCGGTAAGGGCCACAATGGGAACCGCGCCGGAATTACCCACATTCAATACTCTGATCTTTTTAACCGTCTCCACACCATCCATCTCGGGCATCATGTGATCCATAAAGATAAGATCGTAGGAGTTTCCCGCCTTGATGGCATCAATGATCTCAAAGCCGCTTAACATAGTCTCTGATTCGATACCGAACTTGGCAAGGATAGCCTTGGTAACCTTCAGATTGACCTTGTTGTCATCTACTATGGCAACCTTCACGGCGTTGTTGAAATACAGGTTTTCTTCAGGCTTGCTTGCCCCTTTTTCTTTGGCCTGAACCAGAAAATCCATAAGGGTGAAGAGACTGAAGGGACCCCGCTCAAAGAATACATCCACCAGATTCTCCGGAACTCCCATTCCGTAATCCACCACAGCAAGCCAGGAGGCATTGTTGACCCCTGCTTCTTCCGCTTCTTTTTTCAGCCAGTCGAAGTCCTCAAAAGCACAGATCACGCTGCATCTCTTGCTCTTTGCCGGCGAAAATACTTCGGGAGTCATGCGCTCGCCCACGGTATAGGAACAGTCCAGACTCTTGAGGGTCCGCTCGATGCTCTTTCGTACATAAGGATTCTGCTCGGCGATCACGAAATAATACTCCGATGCCTCACGCTTGTAATCGTCGGGGAAGTCGGAAACATAGTCCTGCTCGATCACAGCGGTAAAGGTGCTTCCGCTGCCGTATTCGCTTTCAAGCTCCACGTGACCGTTCATGAGCTCACAGATACGCTTAACAAGGGCAAGTCCCAGACCTGCGCCCTCACGCTTGCGATTCTTGGCCATATCGATCTGTTCGAACTGCCTGAAAAGCTTGCCGCGGTCCGATTCCTTGATGCCGATACCGGTATCCTTGACTTTGATGGCAAGCATCACCTTGCCGCCATCCCTGGGGGTGGAGCTGATATGCAAAAGAATCTGTCCGTCATCCGTAAACTTGATGGCGTTGCTTAAGAAATTGATGATTATCTGGCGGACTTTGATAACGTCACCCTTCATTACCTTGGGCACTTCGGGAGAAACAAATATGGTGGGAGCTACCTTGTCCTGATTGATCTGGGAGATCATAAGGGACATTACATCCCGGACCAGCTCGTCTATACGGTACTCAGTCACATCAAGGTTCAGTTTCCCGGAATCTGCCTTGGAAAAGTCCAGAATATCGTTAATGAGTGAAAGCAGGTTCTCGCTGGCGGTCCTGATGGTACTGACATATTCCCTGGCATCGCTCTTAAGATCCCTGTCTTCAAGCAGATAGGTCATGCCGAAGATGGCATTCATGGGAGTGCGGATCTCGTGACTTATATTGGCAAGGAAAACGGACTTGGCTTCATTTGCTTCTTCCGCTGCTTTACGGGAACTCTCAGCCTCCTCCAAAGCCTCCTTGATAAGTGCGGGGCTTTGCAGGGAAAGATACATGATAAAGATGGATATGGTGGCTGCGGAATTAAGCACCAGAAGATAAGGGTAGTTAAACTGGATTATGGACAGCACCACCGTAAGTACGGAATAAGTCACCACTGCCAGTCTCGGCATAAAGCCCGTCCGGTTCTTGTGGCGGAAAGTGATCACCAGACAGACAAGCACGTAAAAGGCCGAAACGGCCACATCGATCTCATATAGAACGGTCCTGTGATAGCCGGTCTCGTTGTAAACATAGGCAAGTCCGGTCACGGGGGAAATAATATCGGTCAGAAGTATGATAATACCGGGAATAAGCAAATATCCGTGGGTTGAATGCAGTTTGAACTTATAGTCGGAAGGATAGACCACGCCTATCATGTAGATATAGTAAAGTATCGGCATGAGATGCTGTGTGACCTGATAAAGCATGATGGCCAGAGAATTGGCCCAGATCATTTCCGGGAAATGGGTCAGGAGGATACCCGCACTGAGAAGATCAAAAAAACACGCCAAAATACCATCCAGAACCACCACTCCGAAAATGCTGTTCTGAATGTTTTTGTATTTTGAAGTGTTAAAGTAAAAGAACGCAAGTATGGTAAGCAGTACCAGCGAACTTATGTCATAACTGAGTTTATATTCCATCTGTGACTATCACCTTCCCCCTGTGTGGTAACAGCTCAAGATAAAATCGATATTCTAAATTATACACCCAAAAGCGTCAGTTTTCCACGGAAAATTGCGTAATAGCCCTGTCTGCCTCAGACCATTCCTCCATAAGCTCCATTATCTCTTCCTCGCCCTCGTCAATCTTTGCCTGGATCTCCGATAATTTTCCATAATTCGAGGCATATTCGGGATTTAAGAGCTCGTCCTTCAAAGAGGCGACTCTTTCTTCGGCCTCGGTGATGGAAGCCTCGATCTTTTCAAGCTTTTTCTTAAGCTTTGAAAGCTCCTTACCGGGATTGTTGTTCATGGGTTTGGGTTCGGGCTTTGCTTCCGGTTTGGGAGCCGATTCTTTTACTGTCTTAGCCACAAAGCCTTCGACCCTGTCAAGCTCGCCCCGTTTCTTTTCCTCGTACTCGGAATATCCGAAGGGATAGACCTTCACGCCCTCTCTTGTGAATTCAAGGACTTTGGTGGCAACCCGCTTTACAAAATAACGGTCATGGGAAACAAAGATAAGAGAACCGTCAAATTCCGCCAGCATGCTCTCGAGGGTTTCTTTGCCGATGATATCCATATGGTTTGTGGGCTCATCGAGAATAAGAAAATTGGGGCCGGTCTTGAAAATCTTTGCAAGAGCCAGGCGCACTCTTTCGCCTCCCGAAAGGGAATCCACCTGCTTAAAAACATCCTCGCCGCGGAAAAGAAAGGCTCCCAGATCATTACGGACCTGAGTCTCGGTAAGTCTCGGGAACTCATCCCAATAATCGTTTATCACCTGCTTTTGGGAGCTGTATCTTGCCATCTGCTGGTCAAAGTATCCTATGTCAACATTGACACCGTATCTGTATTCGCCTGAAAGAGGCTTAAGATCTCCCACAATGGTCTTTAAGAATGTGGATTTACCCACACCGTTCTCACCGATTATGCCGATACGCTCGCCCCGCTTCATATCAAGGGCTATGGTCTCAAGTACCTCGGTATACCCTACTCCCAGGTCCTTGATGTACAAAACATCTTTGCCGGTTTCCCTAAGAGGGGTAAAGGATGCCTTGAAGCTTTTGGTATCGAACCGCTCCGGCTTTTCGATCTTCTCCATGTGCTCGATGGCTTTGAGCTTCGATCTTGCGGAGGCAACCTTTGAGGGAGTGTTCTTCCACTGCTCCACCCAGTCCGTCAGGCGCTTGATCTCCTTTTGCTGGGCCTCGTAGTCTTTCTTTTGCTTTTCCCAGGCTAGGCGCTTAAGCTCCATAAATTTGGAGTAATTGCCGGAATACTCTGTCATGCGGCCGTATTCGATCTCGTAGACCGTGTCCGCGATATTGTCAAGAAAGAGCCGGTCATGGGATACGACCACAACGGCCCTGGGGTAATCCTTAAGATAACCCTCCAGCCATTCAACGGTCTCGATGTCCAGATGGTTTGTGGGCTCGTCCAAAAGAAGGATATCAGGCTTTTCCAAAAGAAGCTTCACAAAGGCGATCTTGGTACGCTGGCCCCCGGAAAACTCCGAAAGAGGCTTACGTTTGTCATCGTCGGTGAAGCCGAATTTCTTTAAAACGATCTCATATTCTTTTTCGAAATAATAACCGCCCAGGTAATTGAATTCATCCTGAAGACGGGTGTATTTGGCCACAAGCTCATCGGAATGATCGGTCTCCATGGCGGTGACCATTTCCTCCATCCGCTTCTGCATGGCGATTATGGGCGCAAAAACCTTACGGATCTCCGTCTCCATGGAAAGAGAATCATCCGCAAAGGTCATCTGCTTTAAATAGCCTATGGTGGGGTTGCCGGTCTTGGACATACCCACATTTTCATCGGAATCACGCTTTACAAGATCCAGCTCACCGTTGATCAGTTTAAGAAGGGTGGTCTTGCCGCATCCGTTACGGCCCACCACCGCGATCTTCTGGCGGTTGTTGCGGATCTCAAAGTCGATGTCCTTTAATATTGTTTCGGCGCCGTACATTACGGCGCCGCCTTTGATCTGTAAAAGCATACTCTGTTCCTATTATTGCTCGCTGTTTCTCCTGCTCTCGAATACCATTCCCGAAACCGGAGGCATGTTTAAGATCATCTTGCCGCCCTCGACCGTAACCGGGACTCTCTCGGCAGAATAGCCCTCTCTGGTGGAAAGCATGACCCTGTCAAACTCGGTACCTCTGGGTACCACGATCTCCCAGAGCGGAACACCCGCCGTGCGCTCATTGCCGTCACGATTGATGACCACCACGGTACATTCCGTTGCGGTAAATCTTCCGTAGGCAATAAGAAAAGGTTCGGATACCAGTTTCTTTATGGATCCCGTCTTGATCTCCCGGTTTCTCTTGTGAATGGAGATCATCTCCCTGTGGAAGCCTATAAGTTCTCCGTCTTCCCTGCCCCAGGGGTAGGTACGGCGGTTATCGGGATCCGTAAATCCCGTAAGACCGGCTTCATCACCGTAATAGATGGTGGGAGCTCCCATCCAGGTCATCTGCATCATTACCGCAAGGCGCATGACTGCCTTGTCCACGCCTTCATCGGCGGCTGCGCTGCCCAAGGTGTTGACTCGGCCTACCTTGCCGTTGGTGCGGGTCAGGAATCTTGAATGGTCGTGATTTGAAAGCTGGTTCATGGCAACCAGTGTTGCACTGTTTGAAAATCTGTTTCCCGCATAAAGCATGGTATTGAAGAATGCATCGGCGTTGCCCAGCATATCTCCGCGGAAGTCGTCGCTGTGCTTCTGCATGCCCGTAAGAAACCAGGTCACAGGCTCCATGAAGGCATCGTAGTTCATTACCGAATCCCATTCCTTGCCGTTAAGCCAGGGCTTGGGATCCCCGTAGTGCTCGGCTAAGATAATGGCATTGGGATTGGCTTCCTTGACCGCCTTGCGGAAACGCTTGTAAAACTCGTGGTTGAATTCCGGGGAATGTCCCAGGTCCGCAGCCACGTCAAGTCTCCATCCGTCCACGTTGAAGGGAGGAGACACCCATCGCTGGGCTATCTCTATTACTTTGTCATAAAGATTTCTGGAGGCCTCGTAGTTTAGCTTGGGAAGGGTATCATAGCCCCACCAGCCGTCGTAGCTTCCGTTATAGGGCCAGCCGCCCCAGTCCCTGAAATCAAAATAATCTCTGTAAGGGCTTAAGGAATCAACGTAAGCACCGTTCTGGTAATCTTCGCTGTCCTCGTAGATCCTCTCTCTGTCCAGCCATTTGTTGAAGGAACCGCAGTGATTGAACACACCGTCCAGGATGATACGGATCCCCCGCTCATGAGCCTGTCTCACCAGTTCGCAAAACAGCTCGTCGGAGGCTTTGAGGTTTTCAACCGAGGTGCTCCGGATCTGATATTTCGTGGCACGCTTGTTATCGTAAACGCCCTCGGGAAGGCAGTCTCCGCCGTCTTTGACGATCTTGCCGAAGTGAGGGTCTATATGTTCATAGTCCTGAGTATCATACTTGTGATTTGAAGGAGATACGAAAAGCGGATTAAAGTAAATGGCTTCGATCCCCAGATCCTTAAGGTAATCCAGTTTATCTATAACGCCCTGCAGGTCGCCGCCGTAAAATTCCTTGGTATCGTCGCAGGCGGGAAGCTGGTACCAGTCCTCGATCCTCTGCACATGGCCGCCCACATAATTGTATTCCCCGGTGACCACATCGTTGGACTTGTCTCCGTTATTGAACCTTTCGGTAAAGATCTGATAGATGACCGCACCCTTGGCCCAGTCGGGAGTATGATAACCGGGAATGATGGAAAACGGATTATAGGAGACATTCTCCTTGGAAACACCTACGGAATCGTAGATAACTTCAGCCTTGCCGCTTACGACCCTGAAATGATAAAGAAACTCGGAATCGCTGAGATATGCCGTATATGCATAGTAGTCAAAAGAACGGTCTTCCGAAACCTTGGTCATAAGGTTTTCTTCTTCACCGGTAACAAGATAGACCCTGTCCACGTTGTTTTTGGCCGTACGGAACTTAATGGTAACCTGACCGTAAGGATTGGGTTCTGCAGGCTCCACATAGTTTTCGGTAGTATCGGAATAAAGCGCTCGCTTTAAAAAAGCAGGGCGCATCTGAAACAGATACATCTGACTGTTTTCAATTCTGTTTCCATCCTGTAAAGCCATGGTTCTTTCAAAGACTCCCGTAACAAGAAATCGATTTCATATATTATAACACATTTCAGGTATAACTGCATTACATATAGACAGCGAAACAGCCGGTAGGTACTACCGGCTGTTTGCGAGAAGGTATTTCTTCTTATGGGGTATAGCAAAAAACTATATAATGTATTGGGGGGTTACGCATATTATAATATCAGTGTCACCCCTTTTCGTAAATGCTCACGATTCACAAAATTTACAAAAAAGGCTATTTCTTTTTGGTAAATTTTCACAGTGTTCGTTTGTGCACAATCGCCAAAAACAGGTTGCCGGTTTAGACTTCGAAGAGAGCTTCGAACTCTTCCCTGGTGATCTTTTCTTTTTCCAGAAGAAGTTCAGCGCAGGCATGAAGCACGGAAATATGCTCGGTTATGATCTCTTCGGCTCTTGAATAGCACTCATCGATTATGGCCTTGACTTCTCTGTCAATCTCTCCCATTACGGCTTCAGACATGGTCTTTGAATGGGCAAGGTCACGGCCGATGAACACTTCATCGTCATCGTCCTCGTAGCAGATAACACCGATGTTCTTGGACATTCCGTATCTGGTTACCATACGGCGGGCTTCCTTGGTTGCCTGCTTGATATCGCTGGAAGCACCTGTGGTGATCTCATGGAAGATAATATCCTCCGCAATGCGGCCTCCGAGGGAAACCATTATGTGCTGAAGCATGTGGCTTCTGGTGATGAACATCTCATCCTTGGTGGGAAGGGGCATAGTGTAGCCCGCAGCAAGGCCTGTAGGGATTATGGATACTGAGTAAACTGGTCCCACATCGGGAAGCACATGGAAAAGAATGGCATGTCCCGCCTCGTGGTATGCCGTGATCTTCTTCTCTTTGTCGGAAATGATACGGCTGCGCTTCTCTGTTCCGATGCCGACCTTGACAAAGGATCTCTTGATATCATCCTGGGTGATAAAGGCTCTGTCATTCTTGGCAGCGGTAATGGCGGATTCGTTGAGAAGGTTCTCAAGATCCGCACCGGTGAAGCCTGCGGTGGTCTGAGCTATATCCTTAAGGTTAACGTCCTCGGCAAGAGGCTTGTTCTTTGCGTGAATGGCAAGGATCTCTTCGCGACCTCCAACATCGGGTACGCCTACAACGATCTTACGGTCAAAACGGCCGGGACGAAGGATTGCGGGATCAAGGATATCCACACGGTTGGTGGCTGCCATGACTATGATTCCGGAATTCTCACCGAAACCGTCCATCTCAACCAGCAGCTGGTTAAGGGTCTGTTCTCTTTCATCGTGTCCGCCGCCCATACCGGTTCCTCGGCGTCTGGCAACGGCATCGATCTCATCTATAAATACGATACAGGGTGAGTTTCTCTTGGCTTCGGCAAACAGGTCTCTCACACGGGAAGCACCCACACCTACGAACATTTCAACAAAGTCGGAACCGGAAATACTGAAGAAAGGCACATCCGCCTCGCCTGCTATGGCCTTGGCAAGAAGGGTCTTACCCGTTCCGGGAGGTCCCTCCAGGAGCACGCCCTTGGGGATCCTTGCGCCTACCTTGATAAACTTGCCGGGATCCTTCAAAAACTCGACGATCTCTTCAAGCTCGTTCTTTTCCTCTTTAAGTCCTGCCACATCCTTAAGGGTGATCTTGTTGGAATCGCCCTGATAGATCCTGGCCCTGGACTTTCCGAAGTTCATCATCCGGGAATTCTGTCCGGCACTGGCGTTGCTTTGGGCCGTCATGATGACAAACAGGAACACACCCACTATCAGGACTATAAGAATGGGAAGCACATAAGAAAGAAACCAGCTGTCTCTGGGAATGTCTTCCACAAAGAGTTCCACATCCGTTTCCTCGAGGGTCTTTTCAATATCCTCAAGGTCCGTGACGTACAGGTTCTTTTTCCCGCCGGCTTTAAAGGAGACCTCAACGGTACCGGTCTTATTTCCGGCATTGGGATGAAGAACGATCTCCGAAACCTCACCGTCCTTAATATCCTGGGCCAGCTGGGTCTTGGTGTAGTAGGTCCTGTCCTTCTGAGTAAAAGAAATAAGCACGGCAAAAATGAGAAGTGCCATGATCAATGCAAAATAGATCCGAAAACCCTGCGTTTTCTTGTTCAAATCAGATACCTCTTACTTTCCTTCTTCCCCGGGGAACACAACTTCTCCGATATAGGGAAGATTTCTGTATAACTGGTCATAATCAAGACCGTATCCCACAACAAATACGTCGGGGATGGTAAAGCCTGTGTACTTAACGTCAACGTCGATGACACGGCGGTCGGGCTTGTCCAAAAGTGTGCAAAGGGTAAGGCTCTTGGGCTTACGGTCCTTGAGCATCTCCATAAGGTAACTTAAGGTACGGCCTGAATCCACAATATCCTCAACAACGATAACGTTCTTGCCCTGAAGAGGCTCATCAAGATCCTTGACGATCTTAACGACACCGCTGGACTTTGTATCGCTTCCGTAACTGGAAACGGACATAAAGTCTAAAGAAACCGGGAGGTTGATCCTCTTTGCAAGCTCACACATAAAGAAGCTTCCGCCCTTTAACACGCACACAAGGTGTACGGTCTCACCGGCGAAATCCTTGGTGATCATGTCTCCGATCTCCTGTATTCTCTTATCTACTTCCTGTTCACTCAATAAAACTTTGACTTCGTGCTTTAACATATTTCCTCCTTATAAAAGTCAATTATGAGTACATTTACGGTTTTGTCCGTAACTTTATAAGCTTCGCTTAAGCGGTATCCGGGTATCCACACAATATCGCTGCCCTCCGCCAAAAGGATCATACTGTCTCTATCGTCCCTGTCAACCTTGATATCAATTAAGAAGTCCTTCAGTTTCTTGCTTCCGCCCTCCGAATTGATACAGATCCGGTCTCCGGTGCGCCTGGTCCTTGCCACCAAAGGATTATTAATTTTATCACAGTCCAGACACTTAGTATACTCTTTTCGGATTATATCTCCAAGGCTTGCGGCGGGTACCACCCTGCAGACAAAACGGCCTGCTCCGGGTATCACCGTCTCACCTTCCCGGTCGATGAAGTAAACGACCTCCCTTTCAGGATCGGCTTTTTCTTTGTCACCGTTATTTACGGAAAAAGAAAGCTCAGAATAGCCCCGTCTGACTTCGATGGAATAGGGAAGGTCCACCCGCTTGCCCACAGGCATGTATAAAAGCTCCAGGGCCGATTCGATGTGTCCCGAAGTGATATCACGATTTCCGGGAGCCAGCCTGTCGACTGCTTCTTTGACCAACAGACTTCGGATATACTCATGTTCTTTTAACATAAGCTCGGCGGAAAAAGAAACGGTCTCAGGTCCCACATTTACCGCCACCCTTTTAAAGGCCTCTGCGGCGCAGCTATCGGCAAAATCCGTGATCTTACGGAGCAGTGCTGCTGATTCCGCCATATGCACGGTGGCATCGCCCGACACTTCTTTTTCCAAAACAGGCAGTACATTGTTCCTGATGCGGTTCCTGGTGTATTCCCCCGAAAAGTTGGAGGCGTCCGTGCAGTACTTTATTCCGCGCTCTGACAGGAATTCCTCTATCTCGCTTCGCTTTACGCAAAGCAAGGGACGGATAAGATTGCCCCGCACCGGAGGAATGGAAGATAACCCTCTGGGGCCCGATCCCCGACAGAGATGAAACAGCATGGTCTCGGACAGATCGTTCATATTATGGGCAACGGCGATCTTAGCGCTGTCACCGGCAAGTTCCTCAAAAAACTTATAGCGAAGTTCCCGGCCCGCTTCTTCCGTGCCTTTGCCTGAACTCTCCGCATATCCCTTTACATCCGCATTGTTTAAAAAGAAAGGGATGCCCAGTCTCTCGCAGACCGATCTCACATAGTCCGCTTCGCTTACCGCCTCGGGCCTTAGGCCGTGATTTACGTGAGCAACTTTAAGCTTCAGGTCGTACTTTGACGATAATACGTGCAGAGCTGTCAAAAGGGCCATGGAATCCGCTCCGCCGGAAACTCCGACCACAACGGCATCACCCTTTTGAAGCATTCGGTTTTTCTCTGTGTATTTTTCGATCTTACCGATAAAATCCGCACTCATAACAACTTATTATAACACGAAGGGATTTCCCTTCAGTTAAGCCCCTTAACGGCCTCTTCCATCTCATCGATGGCTTCGCCGAATACCTTCAATGCAGCATCGATGGGAGCCTTTGTGGTAAGGTCCACACCTGCGATCTTAAGAAGACTGACGGGATCCTGGGTACAGCCGCTTGAAAGGAACTTCTTGTACTGTTCAACAGCGGGAGCACCTTCTTTTAAGATACGGTCAGCAACGGCAACTGCAGCAGCAAAGCTGGTAGCATACTGATATACGTAGAAATTGTAGTAGAAATGAGGGATCCTGCACCATTCCCAGCCGATCTCCGCATCGGAAACCATATCGGGACCGAAATACTGCTTGTTAAGATCCAGATATACGTTGTAAAGGGCATCTGCGGTAAGCGGGGTGCCTGCTTCGGCCATTTCACAGGTCTTGCGCTCGAACTCCTCAAACATGGTCTGTCTGAACATGGTACCCTTGAAGCTGTCAAGGAAGTGGTTGATGATGAAGGCCTTTTCTTCCGCACTCTTTGCATGGTCCTTAAGATAGTGATAAAGAAGGACCTCGTTGGTGGTGGAAGCGACCTCGGCAACAAAGATCTTGTAGCCTGCGTCCACTATGGTCTGGGCCTTGTTGGAATACCAGGTGTGCATGGAATGACCCATCTCGTGGACCAGGGTAAATACATCGTTTAAAGTATTGTTGTAGTTAAGGAGCATATAAGGGTGAACATCGTAAACACCGCTTGAATATGCGCCGCCGCGCTTGCCTTCATTCTCCACAACATCGATCCATCTGTTGGCATAGGCTTCTTTTACTACGGAAAGATAGTCCTCGCCCAGAGGAGCAAGTGCTTTTAAGGATATCTCTTTGGCCTCCTCGTAGGGAACCTCCATGTCAAATTCGGGAAGCATAGCCACATATACATCGTACATGTGAAGCTCGTCAACCTTAAGAAGCTTCTTGCGAAGGCTCACATATCTGTGCATCTTGTCCATGTTGTCATGAACGGACTCAAAGAGATTGTCGCAGACAGTAGGAGATACATTGTTTCCGAATACTGCTGCTTCGAAAGCGGAATCAAACTTTCTTGCTTTTGCCGAAAAGATCCTGCTCTTTACTTCGCCGTCGTAGAGGGAAGCCCAGGTGTTCTTAAACTCGCCGTATCTGTTGTAGAAGGCTTCAAAAGCAGCCTTACGAAGGTCTCTGTCCTTGGACATCTGTACGGGAACGAAACGGCCGTTGGAAAGCTGGACCTCTTCGCCCTTGGAATCTTTGACCGAAGGGAACTTAAGATCCGCATTGGAAAGCATGCCGTAAGCCTTCTGGGATGCTCCCTTTACTTCACCTGCGCTTGCAAGGAGGGCTTCCATCTCAGTGCTTAAGGTATGCTCCTTGAAACGTCTCACTTCGCCAAGCATCCTTCTGTATCTCTCAAGTCCGGGAACCTTCTTGTAGAACTCTTCAAGTGTCTCATCGGATAATCCGAGAAGCTCGGGTCTCATGTAAGAGGTCTTTTCGGAAGCGGCAATATGTGCGGACAAAGCACGCTGCTTAAAGCCCTGATACTTGGAATTGCCCGTATCCTGATCCTCTCTCATGTGAGCGTAACCGTATACTCTGTCAAGAAGACGGTCGGTTTCTTCGTCCAGTTTTAAAACCTCAAGAAGGGTCTCTCCGCTTTCGGAAAGTCTTCCTTTGTAGGAACCCACCTTATCGGAAAGCTCGCCCACCTTCTTAAGTTCTTCTTCCCACTTTGCTTCATTGTCGTAAATATCTTCCAGTCTCCAGGTAAGGTCTTTGCTTACCTCGTCACGTTTGGGTAATCTGTTTTGCATAAAATTCTCCTTATTCAGTCTTTGACGTGCCCGAATATCAACGGGTCACCGCATTATCCATTGTATGCCCCGCGGGAAGGTTTTTCAAATAAAAAAAGCATAAAGGATAAACCTTTATGCTGTCTTTATCACCGGATTATTGTTAACATAAATCAGTTGTCCGCACTGAAGATAATTTCGTCCTTGTAAACAAGACCAAGCTTGGACTTGGCCATATCTTCGATGTACTGCTTGGTCTGCATGTACTTGCGATATTCTTCTATTTCCTCGCTTCGTGCGTTCTGCTCCTCGATCTTCTCAAGCAGATACTGCTCCCGCTTCTCATATGCGGCCTTTTTCTCGTTAAGTTCCTTGTTTTTAAAGAACACAACGCAGAGGATCATGGCTACAACAACGGTAACAAGCATCATGCTTCCGAGATTGGCGGGGCGTCTGGAACGCATGGCCACTGTCCTACGGTTCATGACAAACCTCGTTTACATAATTTAGTGTTTGTTTACATAATAATACAGGATTTTTGCCATACAGTCAATCCGATTCGTCAATTTTTGAAAAATTAACGGAATATTAGCAGGATTCGGGCCTTCCGGACCTTACAGATACTTGAAGAGTTCCTTTGCTTCATCCTTTTTTACGGTCTCCTGAACATCAAGAACCTGGACCTTAACATCCTTGTTTCCGAAGGAAATGGTTATGATATCCCCTTCCTTTACCTCGGTGGAAGCCTTGGCTACCTTGTCATTGACGGTGACCCTGCCGTTGTCACAGGCTTCGTTGGCCACGGTGCGGCGCTTGATGAGCCGCGATACTTTAAGATACTTATCCAGTCTCATTTAAATACTCCTCTGATCGCGCAGATGCGCGCTCTTCTGTCTCTTTTAAAGAAAGAGACAAGAAAAGGCCCGTAGCATACGCTACAGGCCTTAATTCTCAAAATCTTACTAAATCCTATCTTCCGTTTACAAGATCCTTTAAAGCCTTGCCTGCGCTGAACTTAGGAGCCTTGGAAGCTTTGATCTTCATCTCAGCACCGGTCTGAGGGTTACGTCCGGTTCTAGCTGCTCTCTTGGTAACTTCGAAAGTACCGAATCCTACGAGCTGAACCTTTCCGCCCTTCTTTAACTCAGCACCAACAACCTCGGTGAAAGCCTTAACTGCCTTTTCAGCATCCTTCTTGGATAATCCTGCCTTGTCAGCGATAGCTGCAACTAATTCTGTCTTGTTCATTACGAACTCCTCCTCTAAATAAATTAGATCTTCTTGTCCGCTCTCCCTTCGGAAAGCGTCTATAATAGTTATAAGAGTTTTTTAGCCCTTTGTCAAGGAAAAGTGGCGATTCTATGCGGTTTTTTCGATTTTTGACAACCGATTTACATAAGTTTTTACTCCGCCACGATGCCGCCCCATTCCACCAGTGAAAATCCCTCTCTCCGGGCGGTTTCTTCGTACTTTGGAGTCCGTAATCCGGCCAGTTCTTCTTCCGTAAAATCTTCTGTCGGTACATAGAGGAACCAGAGCCTGAATATACTGTCGGGTTCGGGACTTACGTGTACGGGCATTTCCCTGTCAATGATACCGGTAAGTTCGGGATACATCACATAGGA